>ENA-UOOK01007069-UOOK01007069.1-fermentation-metagenome-genome-assembly--contig:-NODE-7069-length-10400-cov-6.711068_pt1 | contig 10400 bp, 9 predicted proteins | sample MGYA00245777_ERZ724023 | MGnify/ENA primary metagenome ERZ724023 (study PRJEB28704, sample SAMN03018312) | fermentation metagenome | biome: anthropogenic terrestrial biome; feature: soil; material... | reverse complement strand
GAATTTATTGTTAAAAGAATTCTTTCTGATGAATACAATGGAACTATCATAGGATTTCCTGAAAAATTAGCTTTCTCTGTAGGGAGTGAAATTGCTGGAATGAATGGAGAAGCTGTTGAAAGCCTATCGCTTATTATTGCAGATATTGCTTGCATGAATTATGGGTTGCAACTGAATACTCATCCTGGCTTTCTTCTCCATGATAGCCCACGAGAAGCTGACTTATCGCAGCATGTTTATCGCCGATATTTGCAAAGCATGGTGAATATAGCCGAAGAATCAATTACCAAGGGAATATCATTCCAGTATATAATTACAACAACTAGCGAACCTCCTTCATCTATTAATGGGAATATTCGTTTAAAATTAGCATCTTTTCCTCCAAGTAACTTATTGTTCAAGAGATATATTTACCCTATTGATCCAATCTTTACAGGGAAAGAAGAATCCTAATTCATGAGAGTGTTATTATGACTTATAAACCACCATTTGAAGTAAGAGCGAAGGCAATCAGGATGATTGCCGAGATATCTGCTTTGGTTGAGCGGTATATAATTCGTATGGAACAAGGAGATTCGTTGCGGTTGCGTAAGGTCAATCGGATCAAGACGATTCAGGGGTCTCTGGCTATCGAGGGGAATAATCTGTCGGAAAGTCAAATTACTGATATCCTGGATGGGAAACAGATCGTCGCACCTATTCGAGAAATACAGGAAGTGAAGAATGCCATCGCTACTTATGAGCTCTACGGTTCGTTGGATCCATATTCATTAAAGGACTTATTGAAAGCTCATGGGATCATGATGACCGCTTTGGTTGATAATCCCGGCAGATTTCGCAATTCCGGAGTCGGAGTATTTGCCGGAACAAAAGCTGTCCATATAGCACCGCCTCATGATCGCGTCCCGGCATTAATGAGAGAACTTTTCGGCTGGTTGAAAAAGTCGGAAGATCACTTGCTGATCAAAAGTTGCGTATTTCATTATGAATTTGAATACATTCATCCGTTCTCCGATGGTAATGGACGAATCGGGCGTTTGTGGCAATCTTTGATTTTGGGAAAGCTGCATCCATTCTTTGAATATCTACCGGTTGAAAATATGGTGTATGCTAACCAGCAGAAATATTATCAGGTCGTTAACCAAAGCAGTCAAAAAAATGACAGCGGTATTTTCATCGATTTCATGCTCGAGGAAATCCTTGATTCGTTGAAGATACATCAGGCAAAATCATCCGCCGATGTCGGAGTAAATGTTGGAGTAAAAATTCTGGACCATATTCGCCAAAATCCCGGCTGCCGTGCGAACGCCATTGCGGAAGCACTCGGAGTTGCAAGACGAACGGTTGAGTGTCATATCCGAAACTTGCGAAATCAAGGTAAGATTGAATTTCGTGGTACCCCAAAAAATGGTGGGTATTTCCATATTTTTCATTAATTTAGAGCGAAAGAGTATTTCAAGAAAAAGTAAACTTGTAAAAATTTTATGGGAACAATAAAATATCTTATTCTATATCCATATTACCTTAAAATATTTTTTCTATGGAATTGGATGGGTCTTCTCCGGTTTGTGACACAAACTCCCTAAAAAATGGGCGAATATTTTGAACAATATCAAAAATAAGGGCATTGGAGAAGCGGTTACGTAGTTGTTAATCACCGACAATAACGGAGTTTTTCGATTCTGTCAAGTCGCAATCCGGCATAACCAATCGCTTCGCTCCCTATTATCCCGTTTACAACTTGACAGCCTCGAAACCTCCGTCAAAAGGTAATTGTATTGATTGAAAAAAAGTTTTCCAATCAATTATAAGAAAAATTTGTCGGGACATTAGTATGCAATGGCGTTTTCGCAAATCAGTCTAAAATCAGCCTCTTTTTTCGAGGCCAACACAAGCTCAAGCTTATGTCACAAACCGGAGAAGATACGAATTGGATTACCTTGGTTTTACGGGAAAGATTGTCGATGGTTCGCGAGGACTGCTGCAATGCGGTCCTCGGCGGTTCTTTGGCCTAGCTGGTATGGGAGACAATTTGAGGGAAAATTGTTGCGGAACCCTGATTGTTGAAACAGTCGAAATTCTTTTGCCATTTTTTGCCGTTTAGAGGAGGTTGGTTGCCGTTTTTTGCCGTTTTTGGTATATTTTTTCTCGAGGAGGATATAGAGCTAAAATCGTTATTTTGAGCATAAAAAATCCCAATTGCGGACTTCGGTAATTCGGATAAATATAGCGAATGGTGCCGAAGGTGGGAGTCGAACCCACACATAGTTGCCTATACCAGATTTTGAGTCTAGCGCGTCTGCCATTTCGCCACTTCGGCGGCTCAGGCTTTTAAGATAGTTCCATTTTGTTAAAATTCAATATTTCAATATCATTTTTGTTGAAAATATCCTGCTGACACTAAAGATCAGGGACTTTTCCGCTTGAAACTTGATGTTTTGCTGTTTACATTAAGTCAATGTAACTTAACGACAGGATGTCTTTATGGAAATCAATCTGCTTGATCGTATCGAATTGGTTCATGGCGCCGCCGAGGTTGTCGCCGGTGAAAATGGATTTTCCTTGCTTCGGATGACTCGTGAGCTTGCGGAATTTTATGGTGGATCGGAAGCAGTCGAAGTTCGCACCAACTGCCCATCCGGAGTCCGCATCTGTTTCCGTTCCGATACTTCTTTTGTCGGAATGCGTTTGAATTATGGCCGTCCTGCCCGTGAAGTTTATGCTATTGACCTGGTGATTGACGGTATCGAACGTTTGACTTTTGTGCCGCAAAGCGTTGAAAACGGTTTTGCCTTTAACGCCGAGTTGCCCGGTGGTGGTGGTGCCGAGCATACCATTGAGTTGCATATGCCGCATTTGTGCGAGTGTACGGTCGAGGAATTGGTCATTGAAGACGGCGCAACATTGGCGCCTTTGAAGTTCACCGGCGGGCGCATGATTTTTATCGGAGATTCCATTACCCAGGGTATGGTTTCCAGTTCTCCCGCCAGAGCCTATACTGCATTGCTGGCAACCGGGCTGAAGCGGGACTTTCATAACCTCTGTGTTGGTGGCGCTGTCATGCGTCATGAGGTCGGGCGGATGGCGTTGGACTTGAGCTGGAAAGCCGCTGTTGTTGCATTCGGGGTAAACGATTGTTCGCAACAACGGACGCTTGAAGCATTCATGGCCGACACCAGGGGCATGTTTGAGGCGTTGACCAGTCGGAGCGAGGCAACGGTTTATGCCTTGACGCCGATTCCGTGGCCGGCGTCTCCGCCGGACCGTAATCTTGAAGATTTCCGCGATGTGATCCGTATCGCGGCCAGCAAATTCGACCGTGTCCAGGTGATCGAAGGGACTGATCTGGTGCCGGACGATTCCCGTTTTTTTATCGACGGCTGCCATCCCAATGACGCCGGGATGCAGGCGTATGCCGAGAATCTGCTGGAGCAAATCCGCCGTCTGGAATCTGCCGCGCGAAAATAATCAGATACCGCCATTCAATCGCAACAATCCTTTATGTCGCTCGGCGGTTCCGTGCAACGGTCCCCCCGCCGGGGGATCTAAGGGAAATCAGGCAAGGCTTTGTCGGCGATATCGAATTCCAAAAATGGGCAACGGCTGATAATTTCAGAAAAATTCCCTGAAACGGTTCTTGACAAAAACCGGAACACGCATTATAATTATATCTATACAAAATAATTTGTACAAGATAGTTTGGTTGGTGTGTGATGACCGTAAAGAAAAAGAAATCGCGTGTAACCTTGAAGGATCTGGCGAAGGCTTCCGGCCTGTCGGTTCCGACCGTTTCGCAGATTTTGAATAACAAGGACAATAATTATTGTTCGCAGCAGAAACGCGAAGAAGTTCAGCGTCTGGCTCGGGAAATGAACTACAAGCCGAATATCGGCTACAAGATCATGACCGGCGGACCGACGAATATTGCAGCCATGATCTTTTCGCAGTTGCGCGGTACCCGTCAGTATCATATCTTGAACCTCTCCATGCAGATTACGTTCGGGTTGGAACAGCGGGGCTATGCGGTTTATTCGACCGTGATGGGCCGGAATCCGGACGATAATCTGGCGAAAATCAAGGAACTGGAGGATAAGGGATGCCGGAGTTTCGTTTTTATCGGTTCGGCGTTCGGGTATCTGGAGATCACGGAGTATATCAAGTCGTGCGGCTATGATTATATCGCACTGAATCAGGATCGGACGGACCGTTTCGTCAACTGGGACGAGGAGCATGTGTTTGTCGAATACATGAACTATTTCGAGACCCGGGGCATTACGAATTACAAGCTGGTGACGACCCGGAACCGGCTGGAGGCGAGAATGCGCGTTGTCTTGAATGAGCAGGATTATTCCCGATGTGTCGGACATTTTCTGGAAATTCCGCAGAACCAGAATCTTGATACGGAAACGTTTCAGGATGTCTTCGAGTTCGGGCGGGAGGTGGCGAAAGCCGAATACCGGCGGAATCCGGAGTTGCAGGGGCTCATTTATACGTCGGACTGGGAGGCGCTGGGCGCGGCGCATTTTTTTAACGATCTCGGAATGGCGGTTGGGAAGGATATTCTGCTTTGCGGAATGTACAACACGGAAGCGGTCTGCTTCTCGACACTGCCGGTGACATCGGCGGAATTCGACCTCAAGGAAATCAGCGGTTTGCTGTTGAATAACCTGACCTCAAAAGGAACGGTACAGATCATGATAAATCCCAAAATCATTGTCAGGGAAAAGAAGTCTGGCAAACAATAGATTTAATCTCAAATCAAGGAGGATGACGATAAATGATGAAAAGGATTTTTACACTCATAGAGCTTCTTGTTGTTATTGCTATCATAGCGGTTCTTGCGGCGGTGTTGCTCCCGGCGTTGAACTCCGCCCGTGAAACAGCCAAATCGTCCAATTGCCGCAATAATTTGAAGCAGTTGGGATTGGTCTGGTTCAATTATGCCGCCGACAATAACGAATATCTGCTTGGATATGTCCTGGACCCTAAAGTACGCAACGACGGAAAACCGGCGAGCTGGATCGAATATCTGGCGAAAAATCAGCTCGTGGCAACCACGGTCAAGCAGAGTGCCACGCCGGATTATCTGGAGAGCAAACTCCTGTTGTGCCCTTCGGATTCCAAGCCGGGATATATGTTCAATATTCTCCGGATTTACGACAGTTACGGATATAATTACTATGTCGGCATGGCCAATAATTTTGCTCCGGCCGATCGTTGGCTGAGGATGGGACAGCCGAACCGTTATGTTTCCTCGACCGTTCTGTGGGGGGATAACTGGACCTGTTACAGCCAGGGCGGCGACCGGACCGGTACTTCGAAATATGGCACCGGCAACGGTGTCGGCCTGATTGCGCGTTACAAAAGTACCTCCATCGGAGTGGATCAGGCGCATAAAGGCGGAGCCAACAACGTTTATGCGGACGGTCATGTGGAAACCGTGAATTATATCCTGGCATACAGTGAACGCATCTGGATCTGGAATGCGCCGACGGCGAACGACCTCGTACGTCATTACAGCCCGTATTGAATATCATAAAACATAATAAGGTTGAAACATGAAAAGACTCTTTGTATTGCTCTGTTGCCTCGCCATTGCCGTACCGGGGATTTCCGGCACGGTTGAAAACGCCAGCCGGTGGGGGTTCGATAAAAACGATGCCACCGAATGTTTGCAGAAAGCCATTGATTCCGGCGCCGCCGCGATCCGGATCGACAATACCGGCCATGACTGGGTGATTCGCCCGGTTAAGCTGCGTTCCGATCTGGAGCTGATCGTCGGGGAAAATGTGAAGGTAAAGGCTCACCCGGAACATTTTCTCGGCGTGAACGATGTGTTGCTCCGGGGCGATAAATTGAAAAACATCACTATCCGTGGCGAAAAAGGAGCGGTGTTGGAAATGAATCGCCGGGATTATGCCGATAAGTCGCGTTATGCGCCGTCGGAATGGCGGCATTGCATCGCGCTGTACAGCAGCGAAAACATTGTCATTCGCGACTTGACCATCCGGGGCAGCGGCGGCGACGGCATCTATCTGGGCAGCCTTGGCAAGCCAATGAATTACTGCAAAGACATCGTCATCGAAAACGTGGTCGCGGACGATCATCACCGGCAGGGGCTTTCGGTGATCAGCGCCGAAAACCTGCTGGTCCGGAACTGCACCTTCAGCAATACCAAAGGTACCCTGCCGATGTCCGGCATCGACTTCGAACCAAACTACCCGGAAGAACGGCTGGTGAACTGCGTGGTCGAAAATTGCACGTTTACCGGCAACGACGGAAGCGGCGCCGATATTTACATCCTGAAATATAACGAACAGAGCCCGCCGATGTCGATCGCATTCCGGGATTGCGTTTTTGACGGCAACAACCGGGGGATATTCCTGGAGGCCGGGAAATCGCGGGGCAGGGTGGAGTATATCAACTGCCGCGTGACGGGTTCGCGCAAGCATACCGCTTATTTTCATATTCCGGGGAAGGGACTGGAGGTTTCATTTGACGGTTGTTCGTTTGATAATTCGATTCCGGTGCCGGCGTTCCTGATTCTGGCCAACCGGCCATCCGGGGATATCGGAAAGATCTTGTTCAACAATACGTTGATCACCGATTTGATATCGGACGCCGTGGCATTGGAATTGCGGCGCAGCCGTATCGGCACCGATTTTGCGGAAGCCGCCGGCGGGACTGTCACATTCAACGGACGGCCGTATCAAACCGCCGAATTGTTGCAGAATGAAAAGGCCGTGGATGAACTGTTGAAGAAGCATCCGGTGGCGGAAGCGGCTGGATTTGAATTGGAAAGACCGCAGGCCGCCGTACCGGCACGGACACCGGCGCTCCTGCGTTTTCGCGGTGTGTTCTCGACGGTTTTCCTGGCCGGGGAGGGGGAGGTGGTCAAGGTCGCGTTGACCGGTTCGTCCATGTGGAACAAGGCGTCAAAAACCCGGATATCGTATCAGGTCGCCGCGCCGGACGGAAATATCATCAAAAAAGACTCGTTTCCTGCGGACACCAACGTTTTCAATCTTGAATTCACCGCGGAAACGGCGGGCCTGTATACCCTTACCGTGAATACCAACCGGCAGCAGGTTCAAGTGGCGGGCAGCCACCGCGGGCAGGCGATGCGGATGGATAACGGCGTATTGGGGCTGGTCAAGGCCCGGGGAAAATTGTATTTTGAGGTTCCGGCAGGCGTGACGGAATTTCATATCGCGGTCAGTACCGATCCCGGCGAACTGGTTACGGCTTCGCTGGTCGAACCCGGCGGTAAAAAAGTCCAGACGCACAAGGGCATTGACGGAATGCGGATCTTCAGCGGCAAATCCGACGGAACGGGGGGAAGTATCTGGGCGCTGGATTTCGAAAGCGCGGTGGAAGATATCTATGTCCATTTTTTGTCTCCGCTGTCTCCGTATTGCTCGCCGTCGCGGGACCTGTTGCTCCGGTTACGCTGACGTATTCGCTGAAATTGTCGGAATCGGACTTGCTTAACATGATGGACGCCGGTAAATTATCCGGGCAATCGTTCAATCATACAAGGAGTCTGGTTATCATGAGCGAGATTACGAAAATCGACAAGTACATGGCGGTTAAAAAAGCGGACGAAAACGGTCTGGTCTGGTACAATCCGACGGCAAAGCCGTTCCGCCTCTGCGGGTTTTACTGGTACGAACAGGATCGGATTTTCCGGCGTTTGCCGAAGGAATCCCCGTGGGCGATTTCCGACAGCGTCAATGCGCTGGCCAACTGTACCGCGGGGGGGCAGGCGCGTTTTCGTTCCGACAGCAGGCGGATCGTCGTCCGCCTCGAAAACCGCGCCCCGGGGCGGATGGATCATATGCCCGACGTCGGGATGAGCGGTGTGGACCTGTATGTCGGGGAACCCACGCGCGAACGTTTCTGGTCCAGCTTGCGCCGCACTTCCTACGAAGGGGTATTGAGTTACGAGCTGATGAATGTGGAAAACTCGGAAATGCGTGATTTCGTCCTGAATTTTCCGTTATACAACGGCGTCAAGACGATTGAACTCGGTTTCGACGAGGGGGCGGCGGTCGAGGCCCCAAAGCCGTTCGTCCGTGAACAACCGGTGGTGCTTTACGGTACGTCGATCACGCAGGGGGGATGCGCGGCGCGCCCCGGAATGGCGTTCAGCAATATCCTCAGCCGCAAGCTCAATATCGAATTCCTGAATTACGGTTTCTCCGGCAATGGCAGGTGCGAGTCGGAACTGGCCGAAATCCTGGGCGAAATCGCGGACCCCTCGTTGTTCATCATCGACTGCGAAGCGAACTGCGCCGCTGATGTGGAGCTCTTTGCGAAGCGGTTGACCGTCTTTATCGACATCCTGCGGCGCGACCATCCGTTGATGCCGATTCTGGTGCTGACCCGGATCACTTACGCACGTGAAAATCCGGAAAACGCCGATCGCTGCCGCCGGATTCAGATGAGCGAAGTGGACCGGCGCTACCGGGACGGCGACCGGAACATCTATTTCATGGACGGCAGCAAGCTGCTCGGCAACGATTTTGACGAATGCACGGTGGACGGCGTTCACCCGACCGACCTCGGATTTTACCGCATCGCCGAGGGCTTGCAGGATACCGTCCGCGGGCTGATCGCCCGGTAACGGCAGGGGCATCTCTCCCGTACAAAAGAAAGCGGGAAGGAAAAGCATTTATGCGATTCCTTCCCGCTTGTTTTTTTGGGTGTTTTCCTGTGATCAGGCTTCGAGCATCTCCTCGAGAAGCTTGCGCGGTGTCCTTGAAGACGACATTATAGTTGCCGAGGTCAAGGCCGCCGAGCCTGGCCGGATCATATCCATTGGCGGTGACGGTTTTATTGGAGCCGACGTTCTTGTTATCGAACGAATAGGTCATGCCGGAGCCGTCAAGGGTTACGTCGTCGCCGCTGGCGAGGCCGAGGTGGATGAAATCACCGTTGCGGGTCGCATCAATGGTTGTATCATAAACCTTGTCATTGGCGTTGAAAGTGATTGTGAGCTGCCCCTGAGTGATGGCCAATTCGCCTTCATAGGTAATATTGTAGTTGCTGGTCACATCGCCACGAGAATCGCTTTGGAACGTTGCATTATCAATGACCTGAGTACCTGACGGCTGCTCGAAGCGGGCGTATTGGTCCGCCCCGTGAAATTGTTCGAAATATTCAACTCCGGCAGCATTCCCGGCATTTCGCCGGTCTGCATCTCCTTCGCCACCTGTTCCTCCAAACCGAAAATCTTCAGATCGAGGTTGTTCTTCACCGCCAGCGCCACGCATTCGTTCAGCGTCAACGCCCGCTCCGGGTCCGGATTGTCGTGCCGCGCCCGTTCAAAATGCTTCACCGCATACGCACCCGGTCCTCCTGATACTCGTCAAACGATTTGCACCCGCTCAACGCGATCAGTCCCGCCGCAATCCCTACCGGTAGTCCTGTAATTCCAATCCCGACAAATGATCTTTTTATTTTATTCTTTAACTCTCAATACCCTAAAGCGGAATCACTTATGGCCTTTACATTTGTAATTCAAAATACCCATAAAAATAAAATTTGCAAATATGAATGGTTGATTTCCTAAATATATTTTACTGATTCATTCAGGAAAGATTTCTGATAATTACGGAAAGGTATTGGCATTATTAAAAAATCGTATTATTAGATATAAGTATATTATTTAAAGCATGATATAGAAAATTTAAAATAAATAAATCCCAATAAGTATAAAATACTTTTAAGCAGAAAAAGATTTCATGAAAAAGTTTTATTTTGGAACAATCAGGCGATGATTTCAGATGGAATGCAGTCGTTTATATCCATCCGGATATGAACGGATCGGGATTCGCGCTGAAACTGGTGTTTGATTGATAGAAGTATACTGAAAAACCACGGCAAAATCGTCTGCCGTGGTTTTCATGAATTTGAATCTGCAAGGAAAATTCAGCTTAATGCGTATATTCAGCCTGCTTGAGCTTTCCTTGAGCGCTTTCTTCGATGATATGAGCCAGCGTAACAGCCGCGGCTTCGCGACGGAACGCCTCGGAAAGGCGCTTCCAGACCCGGGTGGTTTCGCAGATCGGCATCCGGGCGCAGGTTTGGCTGCCTTTGGTACAGCGGACCAGCTCCAGTTTTCCCTCGAACAATTCGATGACTTCCAACAGGGTGATGGATTCGGGCGGACGGCTGAGCAGGTATCCGCCGGCGCAACCGCGCTCGGCGCGGACCATGCCGGACCGCTTCAGCGAAATCATGATCTGCTCAATATAAGGTTCGGTAATATCCTGAGTTTCAGAAAGAGTCTTACCTTTTACCGATACGCCGGTATTATAATTAAGCGCCAATTGAATCAAAATCCGCCTCTTCTGCACTTTGTGAAAAAGTAAGCTCAAATGGTTGCTTTAAAAGTT
>ENA-UOOK01007067-UOOK01007067.1-fermentation-metagenome-genome-assembly--contig:-NODE-7067-length-10400-cov-9.312905_pt1 | contig 10400 bp, 8 predicted proteins | sample MGYA00245777_ERZ724023 | MGnify/ENA primary metagenome ERZ724023 (study PRJEB28704, sample SAMN03018312) | fermentation metagenome | biome: anthropogenic terrestrial biome; feature: soil; material... | reverse complement strand
TGATCAAGCAAGGAGACAGGGCTCAGGCAAATTACAGAAAATCTGAGACGTTACCTGCAATTACATAGTCTCGATCATAATCGGCTCGATAATTCTCACGCTTATTGACAGTCTTAATTCGCCAAGATCTACTACGTTCGGAACACTTTTTGTTCTTGTATTGGGAGTATACCTGTCCTTAATGCTTATTCTCTACGTCTTCAGTACCTTAGATTTCCTAAACGCAGAAAAAGTTGTAAAAAATCTCGCAGATTTAATTGATATAGAGACAATCAGCCCGCAGGTTGATCCGTTCCAATCAGTCTTTGACGTCATTTATGGCGCAGTTAGAATTAATGACTTTACTACCATGAGCACGGGGTTGGCCTGTGCTGAAGAGCGATTTAAAGAGCTTATCGCTAATCGTCCGGCGAATTGGCAGGACGATTACATTTTGTTCCGGTTCTTTGATGATATCAAACGCTGTGGATTCTTGCTCATCGAAAAGAGGGAAGATAAATATGTGTTTGAGATAATCACTCGTTTGGAAACGATTAATGAATGGGCTTTCAAAGAGCAGCAGATACTTGTTCTCAATAGATCTTGCTCCGCAATAGAAGATGTTGCAGTTAAAGCGTGCGAATATAATCTGGTTTCTGTTGTTAATCATTCACTCACAACATTGAAAGAAACAGCCAAATCTATTGGAGGAATTGAGGGGTTAACTCAAGACGATGAAGTTACGGAGAAGTGGAGATTCATACTATTCTCATTTGCTGAATCGATAAGCAACATCGGAAAAGCCTCGGTCAAACATGATCTGGATACCTCCTCACAGAAAGCAATTGAAATACTTGATAACCTTGGAAGGTGTGCAATAGAAAAGAACCTTATCTTCAAAGATGACTTTGTCTTTAAACGAATCGGTGAGATCGCACTCGAATACGTAAACAGAGATAAAACTACACTATTTAATTCATCGGTTCAGATGCTGCAGTACCTTGGCAAATATTCAATCCACCAAAATAACGGCAAGGAAGCGCTCTGGATACTGGACGAATTAAGAAAGATTGGAAAAAGCGCAGCGCATCAAAAGAAGACGCGGTGTATCCGGAAAGTGGTAGATGCAATTCAATCTATTGCCATTAGTGCTACAGAAAAAAAGAGGGGCGATATTGAAGCAGATGCTATTGATTTAATTGTAAAGTTTAAATTGATATACTCCGCCCTTTTTAAAAGGGAAAAAGAGGTTCAGTCACTTGATTATGGCCCCGATACTATCACTGTCTCAAAAGAAGAGTATGATATTGCGCTCCAGTATGAGTCTATCTTATTGGACGAATGCCTTCGTCTACCAGACGATTGGGAAGGCGCTTATGACGATGATGATGCAATGGTCCTCTCGCTCTAATTCACATCAAATTGTATGAGGGAACTCGAAATGAAACAAACCTTCTTAGACCGGGTCCGCGACTCGCTCGCCGGCGCCATGAACGATTACAACCGGGAAGACGTCGTCCGGCAGCAGGTGGTCGTCTTCCCGGACAGGACCGGCGAGTGGGCGCCCATCGTCGCCCGCCTCCGGGACAGCCTCCCCATCGTCACCTTCGGCGCCTACGACCCGGAGCACCTCACCGGCCCGGCCATCTACCTCCGATGCCTTGTCGCCCATACCACCGACGCTCCCCTCCCCCAGGACCAGCCGGTTATCGTGTACCTCCCCGGGTACTCACGCGAACAGCTCCGCAACCTTGAAGACTGCCCCGACGAGATCAAACCGCTCGCCGGCCTCCAGTACCTCGGCAACGTCTGGTCGCAGCGAAACGGGCGCGACTGGACCCTGCTCGCGTTCTTGAAGACAAGCCAGGGCGGCCTCTCCATCCAGGTCCACGACGACGCCGAGACACGGGATGCCATCCGGAGCGCCGCGGCCGTCCTCGCCGACGAAGCCGTGGAGTTCCTGAAATCAAAGGAGCCGCTCAACGCGGCCTTCTTTGCCGAACTCCACCACCCCGACCCGAACAAGCAGATCCTCCTGTGGATGAACGCCCCGGCCGGAGAAGAGCAGCGGATGAAGGTCAGCGGCGACTGGGGAGCGTTCTGTAAGATATGCAGGAAAGAGTACGACCTCGACCCGGAGAAGGACGGTGCGGCTACTGCCGCGGAGAAGCTGGGCTCTCAGTCCGGCAGGTGGGCGGACGTATGGGAGCGGTTCACGGAGAAGCCCGGAGCCTACCCTGAGGTCCCCCGGCTCATCCGCAGCGTAAAACTGCCCGGCTGGATGCCCTATCCGGACTCGTGGCCGCAATACAACGACTTACGCGAGAAAGAACTCTATCTGGTCTTCATGGCCCTTGCCGAGGCCTCCCCGGAGGAAGCACGCCGGCAGATCGCGGACCTGGAACGGGCGCACGCCCCGCGGCGGGAGTGGGTCTGGGCAGGAATGGGGGAGAGCCCCCTCGCCCGGGCTCTCGAACACCTCGCGCACCTCGCGATCATCACGGCCGACATGAAGTTCGGCGGGACCGTACTCGAGCAGGCAGAGCGGTACGCCACTACCACATGGCGGGCCGACGATGCCGTGGTCCGTGCGCTTGAGCAGGCGACGGACAGGAAGAGCAGCGAGGCCGTTGCAGCCGTTGTCAACGTGCTCTACCGGAACTGGCTCGACGCGATGGCAGAGGCGTTCCAGAAGGAGTGGCTGCAGGAACCGGCACCGATGCGCAAAGAGAACCAGGAGCCCGTTGCCGGCGAGGTTCTGCTCTTTGTCGACGGCCTCCGCATGGACCTCGGCCACCGCCTCTCTTCGAGTCTGAAGGATGCCGGGTACTCCTGTAGTCTCTCCCACCGCTTCAGTGCTCTTCCAACGCAGACCTCGACGGCAAAACCGGCGGTCATGCCGATCGCCGGCGAACTCGTTGCCGGGGAGAACCTGACCCCCAGAACTAAGAGCGGGGCGCTCGCGACGATCACCGCGTTACGCAGCATCCTTAACGACAAAGGGTTCAGCGTGCTCAGCGACTCCGAGACCGGCGATCCTGCGCACTCCGCCTGGACTGACTGCGGAGACATCGATACAGAGGGGCATACCAAAGGGGCTGCCCTCCCTGAAGTTCTCGACAGGGAGATCGAGAAGATCCGTGACCGGGCGATCGAACTCCTTGAGGCCGGCTGGCAGCAGGTGCGCATCGTCACCGACCACGGCTGGCTCCTCCTCCCGGGCAAACTCCGGAAGACCGAACTGAAACCCGGGCTCACAGAGGTGAAGAAGGGCCGCTGCGCCGAGTTGCGGGCCGACGCAGAGACCGACTACCCTGTCGTCCGATGGTTCTGGGACCGCAACGTCCGGATCGCCCTGGCCCCCGGGGTTTCCTGTTTCGAGGAGGGGAAAGAATACGAGCACGGCGGCCTCAGCCCGCAGGAGGTTGTCGTGCCGGAGATTGTCGTCAAAATTGGTGCGACCCGCAGCAAGGGCATCGAGATCGGTCAGGTTCGGTGGGCCGGACTGATCTGCAAGGTCCATGTTGACGGCGCAGAAGGCTACACTATCGACATCAGGCTGAAACCGGCTGATACAGAGCACAAGATCACAACTGGCAGCCGGACAATAACCATCGAAGGTGATGCTTCGCTCACCATGAATGGCGATGAGTATGAAGGAAAAGAGGCCTGGCTCGTCGTTCTGGACAGTCAGAAATCTCCCGTAGCACAAAGGGCGGTCCGAATAGGACAGGAGTGACAGTATGGTGGACCTTGACGCACTTGATTCAAAGGTAACGGCGGCGTTTGAAGGATACGTGGTCCGTAAAGACCTCGCCCAGAAGTTTCGCGGCGGCTACCCTGTTCCGACCTACGTCGCCGAGTTTCTGATCGGCAAATATTGTGCGACCACTGACGAGGCCGAGATCCGCGAAGGCCTCGCCATCGTCCAGCGGCAACTCACCGAACGAATCGTTCGTGCCGGCGAGAACGAACTCTTCAAAGCCCGGGCTCGCGAGCAGGGCTCGGTCAAGGTGATCGACCTGATCACGGCCCGGCTTGACACGCGCTCCGACACATTCATGGCCACCATCCCGACCCTCCTCCTCAACGATGTCTACATCCCGGCCGAGATGGTCTACGAGAACGAACGGATGCTGACCGGCGGGTTCTACGGCGAGGTCGAGCTCGAGTACGGCGCCGGCCCCGGCGAGGGCAAGAGCGGCCGACCGTTCTCCATCACCAACCTCCGGCCGATCCAGCTCTCCAAACGAAACGTTATCAGCGATCTGGCCCGTGGCCGCGAGGGAATGACCACCCGCGAGTGGAAAGACTTCCTGATCCGCAGCATCGGCCTCGAACCTTCTTCCTTTGACGAACGGGCGCAAAACGTCCTCTTCCTCCGGATGGTCCCGTTTGTCGAGAAGAACTACAACTGTATCGAGCTCGGTCCCCGAGGCACAGGCAAATCCTACCTCTACCAGCAGATCAGCCCCTACTCGCACCTGGTCTCCGGTGGCAAAGCGACCGTGGCCAAGATGTTCGTCAACAACGCCTCCGGGCAGCGCGGTCTCGTCTGCCAGTATGATGTCGTCTGCTTCGACGAGGTCTCCGGGATCAGGTTCGACCAGAAGGACGGCGTCAACATCATGAAAGGCTACATGGAGTCGGGCGAGTTCAGCCGCGGCCGCGAGAGCATCCGCGCCGAGGGCGGCATCATCATGCTGGGGAACTTCGATGTCGACGTCGAGCACCAGCAACGGATCGGCCATCTCTTCGGTCCGATGCCCCCTGAGATGCGAGACGACACGGCCTTCATGGACCGGATCCACAGTTACATTCCGGGATGGGATTACCCGAAGATCCACCCCTCCATGATGACCGAGCACTACGGGCTCGTCAGCGACTTTCTCAGCGAGTCCTGGCGGCAGCTCCGGAACGGCAGCCGGCTCCACCTGATCACCGACCGGCTCCTTCTCGGCGATGCACTATCAGGCCGCGACCGCCGTGCGGTCATGAAGACGATCGATGGCCTTCTCAAACTTCTTTATCCATCACCCGACTGCGAGATCTCGGATGAGGATCTCGAATGGGCCGCCCGCATTGCTCTTGAGTCACGGCGCCGGGTTAAGGAGCAGCAGAAGCGTATCGGATCGGCCGAGTTCCGGAACACGATGTTCAGCTACCGGCTTGGGCCGGATGGGATTGAGCAGTACGTCACCACACCCGAGCTTCACAGGGAAAACACGATCAGCCCCGAGCCGCTGCCGCCGGGGCAGTGTTGGGCCGTAGGACCTGACGAGGAGGGAGGGGGCAGCGGCCTCTATAAGATCGAGGTCACGGTCACACCCGGCTCAAGCATCCGGTTGATCAACGTCAAGGCGCCAGCAGGACTTCGTGAGAGCCTCCGGGCGGCTGAGCAGGTTCTCTACACTCAGGCTCGCCGTCTTGTTGGGGATCACGATCCTGCAGATGCTGAGTATTCGGTCCAGGTTAGATCGATGACGCCGGTCGGCGCTGGCGCCTCTCTCTCGGTCTCGATCCTCATGGCTCTCGCCTCGGCCACGCTCAACAGGAGTCTTAAGGGAGGCATGGCGATAGCCGGAGGCATGAGCGTCGGGGGTACTATCGAGCCGGTATATCATGCGCTCGACATGGCAGAGCTTGTGGTCGAAAAGGGAGCGACCATGCTCCTCCTCCCTGTTGCAAGCCGCCGGCAGATGAACGAGATGTCGGACGAGTTAGCAGCCCGGCTCACCGTGATCTATTATACCGATCCCCGCGATGCGTTCCTCAAGGCAATAGGGGAGTAAATAGAAGTTAGTGTAACGAAAGCTCTGTAGTATTGAATTGGCCCTGAATCCAATCCCGATCCGGAGAACGGAAAATCGGGGCCATGAATCCCTTCGCGTTTATCGAAACGTCATCTGAAAAAATTCATCGCAACAAACCACTTTATACCCGCTGTGAAGGTTCCAACAATTATCTGAATGATCACCTGTCCAATTGAGGTTGGAGGAAGCGCCGTCTGAAGGAAGTACTGAATGAAAGCTTCAATAAAATCACCAGAAACGATATGGGGCAATGCGTTGAGAAGTGCCAATATTCCTCCACCATAGATGTACATTGAAACAGCGCCTACAATGGTTAGAGGTGTAAAAATGATATATTTGAGTAGTCCTTCCTCATATGCCATTGATTTTTAATCTCCTTTTGACAATATAAAGCCGCCTTATGCCGTGTGAGAGTATCTGAGGAATCTGGGTGAGGCTGCCCCAAAACGCCTATGCTGGAAAGGAAAATGCCCTCGCCGCACCCTCTCCTGCCGTGCCTCCAGACTCTTCACCCGCTCATAGAACTTCGTGCAACCTATCGACCCGATCGCGACCTATCAAGATGGGTAGCCCTTCTTGAAGGGTGGAGCGATTGCAGGGAGTGAGCGGGGCATTTATATGGTAGCCGTGGTAATTGGGCTGTATCTCGAGGGGCATGCGAGGGGTGTTCTTTCAATCAAAACAGTATAGGCTCAAACGCACACAACTCTCCGGGTAACGTATGCACGATTATCTCCCACAGTGAGTTCCCTGCTAGTTTTCTCCACCACCTGTCAGAGTCCGATAGCGGCATGGAGCCGCGACAACCAGGACATGCGCTGCCCTGCGTCTCCCCCGGGATAGTATGACTCAGGAGGAATTAGCTTTGATGGAATCTTCAGAGAGGAGTGAGTTAATCGTGGTGAGAACTCTTGAAGAAAAATTGGAGATTATCGATGAGAGATTCAGTTATCCGCACCAATCAGGTCGAAATTATGAGCGCTCTTACATGGGAGAGGTTAGGCAGATCGCAGCATCTACTCTGAACCTATCTGAACCCGACCATGCGGTCAGTATCACACTCACTCGCTCAGACTGTGCCCCAACCTATCTCCGTAATGTCATGACGTTCTTTGTAGATGGTACCACCCCGTTCTTTATGATTAAAAGCGTGGGGGACTATTATAAGAAGTATATCCCGGAGGAAGCAGCCAAAACTATCGATATACCGGGTCAGGATCCCGAGGGGTGGCGGGAGATATCTGAACTTCGAAGGCCCGGGCAGTTTAAGGGAACGGATATCGAATTGCTTTGCGAATACATCCGGTATACCTTCAACTGCTGTATTGGACGGCGACAGGAACCAATTGTTATTTAATTCGGAGAAGGGGCATGAATAGCCTCTAAAGCAATTTTATTGCCCCTAAACCCGGTTAATCTCCCTTTTTTACCCACGGATGTTACCTGATTTATCGACTCTCTCAGGCAGAAAACAGTGCCACACAATTCAGTATCCATCATCGAGGTCTCGTCCAGAGTCTCTTTTGACACCATTGTTCTGCCTCAGGACCCCGATACTACTTTGTTATAATCGGTCTGAGTCAGCCTCTGGAAGATTGCCATCATTTACGTAAGTTGGTCTACCCATAGAGATTCTTAAAAATCCGCTTATATGCCGCTCGATATGAGATGCTTGAGCGCCTCAAAGTTGTTGTAATTCTTGAACTCGACGTTCTTGGTGCTGGGCTTGTACTCAAGGCGAGTTGAAGGCAAAAAAAATTCAATGACGCCGGATGGCCTGCAGGGTTACTTGCCTATACTTACCCCCCGAAGAAAGTAACATCGATCGACCACAATATAAACAAGATGATGAACACGACCAGCGCGGCTAACGCCATTCTGCCCTCGTACTCTTCTTTTGTCATATGTGAGGGTCTGGGAAAAATTCGCGTCAATGAAAGTCACCTCCACAACCAGAACCGGTAGAGTACCGGGTTGGCTGTAAACAACGCGACGAGAAATAGCCGTTTATGCCATCATGCTGGGAATTTCTCAACCTGTTACATTCTTCACCTACAGCGTATGCTGTTCGTTCGCCCATACATCCGGCTGCGGTGAGAGTCTGGATCAGGGGCATGCGAGTTCTGTACACGTGGAGGAATAGAAGGAGGAGATATATTGCTGTTTCTACCGGCACGCAAGGGGCGGGGAGTTTGAGGCCCGGGGAAGCAACACCAAGACCGTCGTCACCCCGGACTCGCCTGCCGGGCCAGTTCCATGAACGCCCCCCGGCAAAAGACCCTCCATCCCTGGACCCGGCTGCAGGTCCCCCACCGGCCATGGCCGGTGTGACAGGCGTTCGCCTGTGCCAGAAGAGGGCACACCCTTATCCCGCCCGACAGTTCCGCCAGGCCCCCGCCGGTGGGGATATGAAAGCAACCCCTTTTATTTCTGTGAACAAATGACTCTCTGATGCCCGACCGGACCCTGGAACCAGACCGCGCGGGTTCCAGAGAGATCGAACCCTTCTCCTCATCCGGCGAATACTTTTATGCACTATTCTCCAATAAAAATTGAATTTGAACCAGCAGGAGTATCGACAACGTGAGTCAGCCCCACCCCGTTCCACCCGAACTGCTTTTAAAATCAGCCATTCTCGATGCGCTCATCAAGGGTGTACTCATGGTCGACCACGAGAGTCGGGTGGCATGGATCAACCGCCCGCTCGAGCGCCTGCTCGGCGTCGACCACTGGCTGACAGGGGATGAGGTGGCGGTTGTGAAGGGGGTTGTGTGGTGCAGGGGCCGATGCCCTGGAGATCCGGCGCAGGAGTGCTGTGAGATTTCATCGAGAGTAAGGATGTGATGGCATTCCGCTTTCAGCAATCATCAACGGTGAAAGGGTTATCGCCCCCGATCTATCTGATAGCGAATGGAGCGAACTCAAGGCTCAGCATAGAAAAGGCCTCACTATAACAATGCCCTGCTGCGGGATGAGCGGGCATGCCAGAATATCGAAGTGCGGCCTCAAACACTTCTACCATGCTCACAGATCTGATGAGTGTGGGAGAGAGCCGGAATCGCTCGACCACTTAAGACTCAAGAACCAGATTTACCAGATCTGCAAAGCAGAAGGATGGGATGCTCAACCCGAATACCAGTCGCCGGCCGGCGACTGGCGGGCAGATGTCTACGCAACGAGGGGAGAACGGAGCGTGGTGTTTGAGATCCAGCTCAGTAAGATCAGCCAGGAGGAACTTCAGGAACGGGAGGAGAAGTACGCCCGGGATGGAATCGAGTCCTACTGGCTCTTGAGAAATTACCTGGATCTTCAGCCCTATTATGAAACGTGGGGGGACTACGAGATCCCTTTGAACTTTCAGAATATCGATAGAAACGACCTCCGTTTAACTCACGAAAGGCTTTACTACGTTCGAAAAGGCATCCGTACTATCGGCATCAACTCCGACAACAAGACGCTGTGTACAACAAAAAACCCGTCGACAGGATTGAGGGAATGGGTCTGGTATGTGCTGAACGGGGATTACTCGCATTATCTCGCTGATGTTAAGGCGCAACACCAGAGATGTGCCAGATTAAGAGACTCTGTGTTACCCGTCCTGGACGATCTCACCGAGTTAAAGGACAAATACTACTATTATCGACGCGACCTGAAGAGACTCTATGCGGTGTTTAAAAGCAATACCTGGGACAATCCTACAACTCTGAGAGAAGAGATCAAATTAATGTACGCGTCATTTAAGGGATTCAAGGATGCTCTCTGGAAGGTCTACTCCCCAAAAAACGGGTTTGTATGGAAGACCAATTCCTATTCTGAAGGTAAATATAGGGAACTCGACCTCGTCTCAGAGAATCAGATATCCTCAATCCGTGAACAGGTGAGAGACCTTAAAGAGCTCGAAGCAAGGTTTTCGTCAATATTCAACGACCTGGATCACTATCTCGAACATAATGGCAGAAAGAACCAGACTGTGGTGCACACAATCGAGAGAGGGACGCTCCATAAACCGGATGATATCGAGCAAGTGATCCATAAGCCGGACAATAAAAAACAAGAACAAGTGATCCACAAACCAAACGATAGAAAGCGAGAACAAGAAGAGAAGGTGTACTTCGAATTTGCGAAAGTGCTGCCCGAGCTCACCCTCGTATCGCAACAGGGGCTGAGGTACAATAATCCATACGGATGCACGTGGGCTATCAACAAGGACGATGCAATAGAGTTTGAGCAAAAAGGCTACGGAAAAATCGTAAACCGAGCCTCAACTTAAGATCTTTTTCAACGTATCGCTCGCCACCGCGAGTTCTGGCCGAGTGGTGCAGTTCACGGCCTACCTGGGGAAAAACCGCTGCTCTGGACCCTCAACCGGCAGACCACACTCCCTCCGGTCAGCGAGGGTCGCGCCTCCGGCGCTGCACTTCGTGCCCCCTCGCCGCCCTCCGGTCGTGGCGTCTGCCTGGTCTTCTCTTCCAGTATGGGACCTCTGACGACCATGACCGGCTCGGAACTCGCCGGTCATCGTCTGCTGGGAAGTGCTCGTCACGCCGTGCTCCGCACCGCGCTCCTCGCACGGAGGGGTGGCGCAAGGCCACCCCTCAAACGACCCCC
>ENA-UOOK01007066-UOOK01007066.1-fermentation-metagenome-genome-assembly--contig:-NODE-7066-length-10401-cov-2.953025_pt1 | contig 10401 bp, 11 predicted proteins | sample MGYA00245777_ERZ724023 | MGnify/ENA primary metagenome ERZ724023 (study PRJEB28704, sample SAMN03018312) | fermentation metagenome | biome: anthropogenic terrestrial biome; feature: soil; material... | reverse complement strand
GACAGAACAACAGGTGATCAAAGCAGCTAAAATAGCGCATGCACATGATTTTATCGACAAGCTTCCTAATGGATATCATACCATGGTTTCCGGATCTACCGACAACTTAAGCCAAGGACAGCGCCAGCTCATATCCATCGCACGAGCAGTTTTAAGTGAAAGTCCTATATTGATCTTAGATGAAGCCACCAGCAGTGTTGATACCAAAACCGAGAAGGATATCCAAAAAGCTTTGTTAGGATTGATGAAAAATCGTACCAGCTTCCTTATCGCCCACCGATTATCCACCATCAGAGATGCAAATCACATTATGGTGATCGGTAATGGCTCCATATTAGAAAGAGGAAACCATAAAACCTTGATGCAACATAAAGGTCATTATTATGAAATGGTGACAAGTCAAACTCAGATTAGGGACAGTTCTCAACAAATTTTATAACAAATATTAAAAAGAAAACCGGTTTTACTTTGATAAAACCGGTTTCATTAACTTAACAGATATGCCCATATGCTTTTTTCTATCTGATTACAAGCGCCATATAAAGGATGCCTGTTTCGAAAAACGATTCAGTAAATCGGATATCTTAAATTCCCTGCAATCATTCATGTAAGTGTGTACTTTGTCGTTAAAACCGGCATACCAGTGTTCCGGTAGTTTTTCAAAGCCTGAAAGAGCACCTGCAATGCTACCTGCCGTAGCTCCATTACAATCATTGTCTAAGCCCATTGCAACGGTTTGGGATAAAACTTTTGTCAAATCATCTCTGCCTATCATTAAACCGAATATTGTCAGGACAGCATTATTAACAGTATGTACTCCGCTCATACCTTGATACCTATTATCAACAATTTCCCGGGCTTGGCGATAATCGTGTACATTTTTACCTTCCTGGATCGCCCAAGCAATCTCTTTTGCCAATGTGCAATTCTCCGGTATTTCCGTCAATCCGATTCTTAACGCTTCCTCTAAATCGTCGGTTGTAAAAGCAGCTGAAATAACTGCCGCAAAATACATAGCACCATAAATACCTGTCCTTCTATGGCTGAGCATAGCATCAGTCCAAGCCATTTGCGCAGCCTTCTCCGGCCATCCCGGTGCCATATATCCCCAAGGATCCGAGCGTATATATGCACCGATCCACAACTGATAGGGGTTATCCTTTTCCCCACATTGATCTGCCGGTATACCCTTCTTTAAATTCTTTAATGCTATATCCTCGGCGGTATAAGCAACAGGAAGATATTTCACCCATGCTTGTCCAACATTTTCAACTGTAAAGTCCGTACCGTATTGTTCGGCAATCAATAATCCTAAAATAGTGTATGTTATATCGTCATCTACCGGAACACCGTCCATTTGGTAGCGTAAATATTCTTTTCTTTTGCTGACGCCATAACGTACAGTATCAGGATCCGGTATATCCGTCCAATAATCGGTGGGTGGAAATGGTTGATTACATTCTTTAGACCATTCTTCCATTTTTGATATGGGCCATGCCTCAACGATTGCCCCTAATGTACAACCTGCCATTCGAGCTAAAAAAGAGCCTTTCAATTTGTCCATATAGATTTCTTCTTTGAAATCATGCCAAATCTTTCTCGGTCCGTCCGGTCGAAGCTTTTTAATGTCATCTAAAGAATTCGGTTCATTAAAAACCGAATCGGATTCTTCCGGTAGATTATTCACATAATTAATACATGATTTCAATGTATCCTCTATTTGTATTAGAGCATGATCAATTCCTATCCCGCCGTTTTCAACTTTCCTCTTTGTGTATAGCTCTAGCTTTCTAAATAGATTCCATATTACATCTGTGTTTGGATATTTCATTTTCATCCCCCTTTATGGGTGTTTTTTAACTTTTTAACCTTTTATGATTTTTACAAAAATGCTCCTGCTTCTTGGACCATCAAATTCACAAAAATATATACCTTGCCATGTGCCTAACATCAGACTTCCGTTTTCAATGATCACTGTGCACGATGAACCGGTCAATGTAGCCTTGAGATGCGCATGAGAATTCCCTTCCATGTGTAGATATTGACCTTTCACGGGATATGTTTGATTCAAACCGGAAATGATATCTGTGATCACATCAGGATCGGCATCCTCATTAATCGTTACTCCGGCGGTAGTATGCGGTACAAACACCATAACAATTCCATCTTTGATTCCTGTTTCCGTCACTGCTTTTTTAACAATGGATGTAATATCATAAAAGTCCTGATTTTTTATTGTCCTAATATGATATATCATATTGATTTGTCTCCTAAGAATAAACTGTTCATTTTCTCACTAAAAGGAACAGAACCTTTTTCAGTGATTAAATAAGCTGTTTCGATACGAACTCCGTTGAAATCCGGATGTCCGAAAAAGCTGACATCAACGCAAACCGTCATACCCGGAACCAGCAAATCTGTACTATTTGGACCAAAGAAGGGAGCTTCGGCTTCCATGATACCGGTGGTATGTGCAAACGGGCAAACTAAATAAGGAAGATAACCGATTTTATCAAAATATGCTCTTGCAGGCGCATCGATTTCTTTACCGATTTTTCCCGGGACCAATTGCCGTTTGGTTAAGTACAAAGCTTCTTTCATATGTTTAATACATTCCTTTTGCTGTGGTGTATATTCTCCGGATACAGGTAACGTATCTCCGAAAACTCCGCTATACCCCTTCCATCTCGGAGAGATCCCCAGCATTACCATTTCTCCGTTTTCCATCACTTTATCCATGGCAGTAGGCACAACAGCATTGGACCTTTTTCCGCTACCTACAATAGTCTTGAAAGCAAACCCGTTTGCACCGAGAGCACGTGCTGCCGCTTCTCCTGCCGCTGCAACCTCAAATTCTGCAGCACCGGGTTTTATTTTTTCAATCATAGCATCGTACGCAACATCTGCTAATCGAAAGGCTTGTTTCATCTGTTCAATTTCCCATTTGCTTTTTACATAACGAAGCCTTAGAAACTCATCGGTGATATCAACAAGCTCAACACCCTTAAAATTTTCTGCAACTTCTTTATATACGGAAACCGGCATCTGAGCTGCACCCACCATACCTATTCTTTTTACAGGCTTTCCTTCGCTGATTTCATTAAATAGCTCTGTAAAATTAATTATGGTTGCATTTGGATATTCTTCATCCGGAACCATAAAAACAGGGAGATTTCGGGTTTCGCGGATGGCACTATCTTGTTTTGCGAAAGGTTCACTTTCGGGACCGCCAAGAATGATAGGTGCTCCATCTTTAGGTACCAAAACAGCCCCGCTTTCAAATTGAGGACACCAAGCGGTCAAATACCAACCGTTTGCAATATTGAATTCATCGTAATAGATAAAAGCAAAGTCAAGTCGGTTCTTTTCAAGAATGTTTTTTACCTTCAATATTCTGTCGCTGTGTTCTTTAGATTCATAATAAACCATAACGCACCTCCAAATAAATACATTTCATTCTAATCGCTCATATAAATACCAATTTATATCTAATATATCGTTTATGTTTTCATTAGTCAAATAGAATTAAATGAAAATGAAGAAGCCGGCTTTGATAAACATAAAACCGGCTTTGAAAATCTTGTCTGCATTTAACTTTGAACAAAAAGTTGAGAACCGTCCCCTTTATGGTTCTAGTCTTTCGGTATCTCTCGGGAATAAGGTTGCCTGCCGGACATTCGGCAAGTCAAGTAATCTTGCAGTGAATCGTTCCAAGCCCAACCCTAATCCCCCATGGGGCGGTAGACCATATTGATGAGCCATCAAATAACTTTTAAAAAGATCGACATTCATGCCTCTGTTTTTCATTTTCTCCACTTGTTCATCGTAATCATGAATCCTTTGTCCACCGGTGGTAATCTCCAGCCCTCTGAACAAAAGGTCAAAGCTTTCCGTCACATTCGAATTACCGGGTGTTTCCATTGCATAAAAAGGTCTTTTAGATGACTTATACCGGGTTACAAAAACAAACTCACTACCGGTTTCTTTTTTAATAAGATCACACAGTAATTTTTCTTCCTCGGGTTCAAAGTCTTCCATGTCGGTACTGACTCGCTTGTATGTTTTCTCAAGCATACATTTTGCATCTTCAAAATCCACGGCAGGAATCTGATTCACCGTAGGTATTTTAACCTTGAGCAAATTAAGTTCATATGCATAATGAGCCTGTAGAAAATCCAAAGTCTCAATAAGCATTTTTGTTTCATATGTCATAATTTCCGTATAGTTCTCAATGAAACCTACTTCAAAGTCCACACTTGTATATTCATTAATATGTCTTGCGGTATGATGCTTCTCTGCTCTGAAAACCGGGGCTATTTCAAAAACCCTTTCAAAGACGCCCACCATCATTTGTTTGTAAAATTGAGGACTTTGAGCAAGATAAGCTTCCTTACCAAAATAGTCTAATTTAAAAATATTAGCGCCACCTTCTGCACCTGCATATACAATTTTAGGTGTATGGATTTCAGTAAAATTGTTTTCCCTAAAAAACTTTCTAAAGCCGCTACACAAACCTTCTTGTATTTTGAAAATAGCTCGTTCCCTTTCATTTCTCAATGTAATAGGGCGGTATTGAAGCAATGTGTCCAATGATACACCCACTTGCCGGTTGTTAATAACAATCGGTGTTTGTTCCACCGGTGCGGAGAGTTTTTTGATACTCTTCATACGAAGTTCACAACCGGTAGAACTCCGCTCTTCCGATATCACAACTGCTGTCAGCAATACACTCATATTGCACACAAGGTCAGAAAGAGGAAATAAAGAAAATTCTTCACTCCAAACACACTGAACCATATGCCTCTTCGTTTGTAACAACACAAAAGCAAAACCGCTCATTTCCCTAATCTTATAAATCACTCCTTGTAGGGATACCTCTTTACCGATAAAATCAATAAAATGTTCAGCTTCAACCCGATTGTTTTCTATATTACCATTTATATAAATCATAAAATTATAATCCTCCTAATCTAGATTCTTTGACAAAAATTGTATTTCCAAAATCTTCAAAGAGGAGGTCTGTCCCGGCATCATCTATATGCCGCATTATCATCACATCCTTTTATAAATAAAAAAGTCACATAGATATTAAAACCTATGCGACATGATTGTTCAAGTAATACATGGAATCAGCAGAAGAAAAGGCGCACAGGCATGTGTAATCAAAGCACTTGTACCTGTGACAACTTTGTCAAGGACAAGTGCTAACGATCATCATCTGTTCTTTTATAACAGTACCTGTTCATCTAAAAAATCCCATCATTTAAAATATTAATTTACTTCTCCAAGCTCTTCATCGTCGGGAAATCATTCCTTGTATTTCATGTCCCTTCATAGGTCTTTATTTCCTTATTTCTTACATGTTCTATTATTCTTCAAGTTCATTATTCTTTACCATTCTTTATAAATGGTCGTAACTCTGTCGTAAGTTGGTCGTAAATATTAGTCTATATAGCAAAAGGGAACTATAAAATACGCTCCCTTTCTCGATACTATAAGCCATAACAGGAACTGATTTATCTTCAAATAAAAACCGATAAGAATATGTAATTGCTGCAGGAGTAATACTATCTCCCGTGGTAATATCTATTTTCATAGGTGCATATATTTTCCCATAAGAAGCCCTAATATGTACCCGGAAGTTATTATAGGCATCTTCTTCTCTTATTGGTTCCATTTTCTCGAATACAAATTGAATTCCATCTCCAACATCCAATTGTAATAATTCTAATATTATTTGATGAATGTTCTCTTCTTCCATTGGAATTCCTCTGACTGTCGTATCCATATCCAGGGTGCTTCTTCCTTCTACTCCAATCATAGAAGAAATCAAAAGGCCACCTTTTAAGATAAAATTATCCTTGTACCTAGATAATGAAAGCCTCTCCAAAATACGTTCAAACAGAAACATCTGTAACACTTCCTGTGGCTTCAGTCTCTTATCTTTGGCAATATTTTTGATTGCTCCTTTTAATTGTTCTGGTGTTTTCATATATTACTCCTAACTTAATACTTCTAGATAACTTCTGACGATTTCCTCAATCCCGAACCTTTTGCTATACTTAATAATTTTACGAAGATTATAATTACCTCCGAAGTACTCTTTAATAGCTTGCGTATATAACTGCTTGTCAATATTCCTTTTACTATGAATCAAATCACAGATGCATCTTTCTTTATCGTATACAATCACACTATTGCCAAGCGGAGTATTTACTGCTACTAAGCCCATATCCCACAACTCATTGCCTACATAATGAAATCTCACATTTGAGTTTTCCCTTTTTATTCTTGACGCATTATATCCTTGTGGAACTGTTACATCAATAATATGCGGCACTCTGTCTGACATGCCATGTAAATACAATGCTGTGCCATATGAAAATACCATTCTCTGGCTTCTTGCCTGTAGAACTTTGTACTCATCTTTCATGGCATTATTCAATGTGTATATGCCTTGTGATTCCCTGACTAAAAGATGATCATCCACATATTTTTTTAGAATAGTCCTGCTTAAACCTTCCTCTTCGATTTGTGATGTTTTAATAATACCATTTGATTCATCAGCGATTTCCTGCAGTTTATTCCACTTATTATCCATTGGATCACATCCCTTCAATAATTACTAGCGTACTTTAATTTTATCATTTTAACGTGCGTTTGTAAAGATATGTTTGTGCCTTTGCCTCCTTATATCAAAAAAACAGCGCAGGGATATTCCAATAATATCCTTGCGCATTCCTACCTGCGTCTGGTCCAGCCGGATACGACCTTCCCTATTAATTTATATCATTATCGCATATAACCGCTTTACCGTCAATGCCTTATCTAACAATCCCGGCACTACAATATATCATTATTCCGAAACAGCTGATTTAGCAATTGTTCTCTGTTATTAATAAACAGCGATGTGATCTTGTAGCTGTCTGTATCTTCGTATGCGCATGGATGGATCGGCCCATTATCAAAGGTCAGTATCTGTGCCTCCGGGTATCCGAGAAGAACCGGGGAGTGAGAGACAATGATGAATTGTGCGCCCTCCTTGACACACCTGTCGATCTCTATGAGCAACGTCAGCTGGCGCTGTGGTGAAAGAGCTGCTTCCGGCTCGTCCAGTAAATATAGCCCCTTTTCCCGAAAATTACTCTGAGCCATTTGCAAAAAACTTTCCCCATGTGATTGTTCATGCAGATGCTGTGGGTCTCCACCCGGCCCCTTGCTGTATTCTTCTTCCTTAGTCGCAACATTATAGAAGCTTTCAGCCCTGAGGAAATAGCCCCAATCCGCTTTTATTGTTCCCCGTGACAAACGAGTAGCATCACACAGCTCCGAATGCGAGTCGTAGGTAGAGAAGCTGTAATTCTTAGTCCCACCTTCAGGGTTAAATCCCTCGGCTATAGCGACTGCCTCCAGCAATGTGGATTTGCCGCTTCCATTTTCCCCTATAAAAAATGTAACGGGGTTGGTCAGCGTTATTCTCTCAATGCCACCGATGGCATTTATCGTCTGTAAATAACTATCCTCTTCTATTCTGTTCCAATCAATCAGTATATCATTTATAAACATCTTACTCGCCATTTCACTTAAAATTTCAGGGATAGAAAGATAGGAAGATCTATCTTGGGGATATATGAATCGGTTATAGCAAATGCAAATGTCTAAATAACTCTAGTTTTCGTTTTTTGCATTTCTAATCTTTCTAAATATCTCGTACTGCCTCTTTATCTCGCTATCCTCATCACTCATAACACCTTTTGCTTCTAAAACACGCTCAATTGCCTGGGCAGTGTCCATTGTGTGATACGCGAGATACTGTTCTCTTAGTTCTTTCCCTTTGATGATTTTATATACTTGAACAGAGGAATATTCATAGGTATAAGCAAAATACCGATATAGATACCCGATCCAATACATTTCATTCTTTGTAAATTTTACAGAGCCGTATTGTGACTCACCGTATTGCTTCTCTATTTCACAAAGCAGATCCGTAGGTTGCATCGTAGTCTCAAGAATCGCTGTACAGTCTATCGTTTTCGCAATCTTGCTATTCATAAATCTTCTGATAAATATTTCCGAACTTACCTGTGTTGATTCAACTGATAATTCGAATGTCTGTGCTTGTAATTCACATAGCAAAAGGCCATCTTTATCCATTTTCTTCATATAAAACACCAGCCTCCTTACACATTAGCATAACAACTCATCAATATACTTACCTTTTCCCCTATATTGTATTCTTGCTAGTTTCACTTTATCTTCACCCAATTTTGCCTCAGAACTTCTTACATTCTTATAGTATTCCTTTTCATTTACAGAAATATAGCATCGTTCCAATAAATTAATTTGTGACGCTGCTCTTTCGCTAATAAATACATACTGGAATCCCAGATTGGTGGCGGCAAGACAATGTTTACACTGTTCATCAGTTATTTCACCTACAATAAAAGAATTTATAATTTGAAACATTCTGTTATCAGCAATAGGCGCAATGATATAATCACAGTTTCTTGATTCTTCCACCAATTTTTTCACCTTCGGGTGATCCTGATATTCTTTCAGGGTACCTCTGTAATAGGCAATGGTCATCATCCAATCCTGATTCACATTATATTGTTTGCATTTAAGCCCCTTGTTTTCAAAATCAAGAAAATATGCAGAAGAGTTTTCAAATGCCGTCACAAAGGAAACTGCCTGTTCATAGCTTTCACCAGCATAAAAGCCCTGACCAAAATCATTGCTAGATCTTCCAACATGCACGTCAATAGATCCATCTATTTCGCTTTTTGCTCCATGAAACAGCAGTACATGATTCTTAGAGAGATTATCCTTCCACAACATCTCTTTTAAACGATTAATTTTGATATTCTTTCGAAAGGCAAATTCATAAACCATTTCTAATAGTTTAGCTGACGGCTTGTTCTTCTTGTTCTCATTCCTCGATATGGTTATCTGTTCAACACCAAGTTGGTTTGCTAGTTCCTCTTGTGTCAATCCTAAGATTTCTCTAATCGATTTCAAATCCTGTGCCAAATTGTAATCCATGTTTTCACCTCAACTTATTTATAACATATTACTTAAACAAGTTCAAGTCTTTTTATGTATGTGCATGGTACATTGTTTATAAACATCTTACTCGCCATTTTCCATTAACCATTCTGCTGCATCAACAACTCTTATACCTTCGTGCTGATACTCCGGCTGGTAAGTCCTTGCTATAAGCACTTTGGAATATCCATCCCTGATGCAGAGCAACGGATCGACTTCTCTTTCAAACGTACTCTTATCCGAAATATCATATGCAACCTGAATATATGTTTTGGTTCCGCGTTTGATTGCAACAAAGTCAACTTCCTTCTTGTACAATACTCCTACATATATTTCGTAGCCACGGCGAAGCAATTCTATAGCAACAATGTTTTCCAGAACCCTGCCATAATCCATATTTCTAGTACCAAGCCTGGCATATTTAAAGCTATGATCGGAAAGGTAATACTTATCAAATGTTATCCATCAAAAAATCGATCAGCTTCTGTTAGTCTTTTATTTGCAGACATAAAGTCCTCCAATCAATACTCGTCATAAAATTCAAATTCATAATTAAATATCTTGATTGTATCTCCCTCTTCCATACCCATTTCATGCATTTTCCGGATAGCTCCTCGATTTTCTATGTACTTGTACAAATACCTGAGAGAACCAAAATCATTGAAATTAGTAGAATCGAAAATCTTCTGCAGTTGCTTTCCTGTTACAACGTAAGTGTTTCCCTGCTTTTCAACATAGACATTCTTGAAATCAGGATCCTTATCATCTGTTTCGAAATCAAAATACTCCTCTTTCTTTTCCTTAGGAGGATTCTTCAAAGCCTTCTGCAGTTCTTCAAGTGCCGCATTTAATAATTCTTTCACACCGTAATTAATAGGTGCAGAAATCGGGAAGACCTTGTATCCCTTGCTTTCTACATATTCCTTGAATTCCAGATAATCCGGAGAATCTATATCTGTAAGATCGATCTTATTGGCTGCTACCAGCATTGGCTTCTCTGCTACATCTTCACTGTACATAGCCAGTTCAGCGTTGATTTTATCAAAGTCATCTTTAGGGTCTCTTCCCTCACTTCCGGAAACATCCACTACATGTATGAGCACCCGGGTTCTCTCAATATGCTTAAGAAATTTCAAACCAAGCCCAAGACCTTTATGAGCGCCTTCTATTATCCCGGCAATATCAGCCATGACGAAACTTGTGTCTGCAATGTTAACAACACCTAAATTAGGATCTATAGTTGTAAAGTGATAGTTGTCTATCTTTGGTCTGGCACTTGTTGCCACTGCCAGCAGACTTGATTTCCCAACATTTGGAAAGCCTACGAGGCCAACATCAGCTATCATCTTAAGTTCA
>ENA-UOOK01007065-UOOK01007065.1-fermentation-metagenome-genome-assembly--contig:-NODE-7065-length-10403-cov-6.209316_pt1 | contig 10403 bp, 14 predicted proteins | sample MGYA00245777_ERZ724023 | MGnify/ENA primary metagenome ERZ724023 (study PRJEB28704, sample SAMN03018312) | fermentation metagenome | biome: anthropogenic terrestrial biome; feature: soil; material... | reverse complement strand
TCAATATAGCTTTACCTTGCTGAGATGCTGGATTCTTACACTTATGGATTTCATCAATAGCTACCATTCCGATTGTTCCCTTATCACAAAGCTCTTTAATCTTATCGCAAATCCCTTTATCTCTAAGGCTTTCTACATTAGTTATAAGGAAGTAACTGTCAGGTAGGTTATTTAGGTCTGCTAATTTATCTTTGCTTGAGCCTACAATTGCTTTACCTTTGCCATTGTATCTTGTTCCTAATATCCAACTACTTTCATTACTATGAACTCCAATTTCGGCCTGCCAGTTCCATTTCAATCCATTAACTCCGCAAATGATTAAGCAATGTTTATATTTTTTAGTTAATTTCTTTGCTACTGCTATATCAATTACTTGTTTTGTTTTACCAAGGCCTTGTTCATCACCTAATAAGAATTTATCATATTTTAATCCGTATTCAAATCCTTCTATTTGATGGCTAAATGGAGTGGTCTTAAATTCGAAGCCCTTTGGTAATTTAATAGCTTTTTTCTCTTCCATAGCTTTATAATTACCAGTTAATGTAATTTCTCTATTTCCCATTTGACTAATTAATGTCATAAGCTTCTTTGCAGGTACTTCCCATTCCTTTTCATTCGCATGCCAAAACCTACTTGATTGTGTTCTCATTATTCCAACTAATTCGGCATCATATGGAAAGCTTATAAAAGCACTTAAATCTCCATTAACTTTTTCAGCTTCTTTAATCGTAATGTTTACCATTGCATTTCCTCCTCAAAGTTTTTTAAGTGAGGTTCCTACCCTCAATAATATTATATAACATATTAAACAATAAATCAACTCTTTTTGAAAAAAAATAAAGCCCCTAAGTTATATTAAGGGCTTTATTTGAATATAATATTATTTAATTGTATTTTCTGCCACCAGTACTTTTGCTTTTTCATTTGCTTCAAGGTATTTTTTCATCTGCTCGACTGCTTCTTCAATCAGCGAATCAATGGTTTTCGGAGTTAATATAAATTTAGCAATTGCTGGTAGTTTCTCATAGAGCCAAGTCGTTACCGCTGCATATTTTAATTGCCCAGTACCTCCACCAAACTCAGCTTCAGCTTTTGTTACTAAATAGAATAGGATTTGTTTAGCATAGTATCCATAACCCTTTTTCACTAATACTATCAATCCAATTATTAAAATAACGACTACCAAGACGCTATCCCAATAAGTTACTAAGAAGTTTAACATAATTGTTCTCCTCTCTAAATTATTTGGATATCCTTTTTAAACATCCAGCTTACAATCTCTTTCAATAATACTTTATCACTGCTTATCTGTTGAACAGTATAAGTATTATTCTTTACCCAAGATGGAACACTTTGACCAGTTGCATAGGTGTTTCCAATTATCTTTACTTTAGAACCTACCTTCAATGTAGGAGCTGGAACTGCCGGACTTGAGCCAACCGGACTTCTGGATTCAGTAGTTATAAAGGTATCAAACCCAGCCGCTTTAAGTTTCTTGGCCAGCTCATCAGCATTAGCTTTTACACCAAATGCTCCGACTTGTACTTTATAAAGATTACCTACTTTTACCATATAGGTATCAAATCCAGCTTTCTTTACTTTAGCCTGCAGCGCATCTGCATTTGCTTTATTACTAAAGGCTCCAGTTTGAACTCTATATAATGTACCGCTGGAAGAAGAACCATTCAGTGCATCAAGTTCAGCTTTAATCATGTTCAAGAATCTTTGCCATCCCATATCAAGTGTTCTGTGTGGACAATACTTGCCGCTATAATCCTGATGCTTTGTTACCTTATCAATTCCCCAGCCCTTTTCTTTTAGCTTGGAAGCAATGAATTTTGCAGCCAGCTTTTCAGCTTCAATGAATCTACTTCCACCTGATTTGGAATAACAAATTTCAATGGATAATCCTTTTCTGTTACCTTTTCCACTTCCACCATCCCCAGCATGCCAAGCATTACGATTTTCAGGAATACCTTGAACAATTTCTTTATCATCAATTGCATAGTGGAATGATACTTGATTATTATTTCCAATCATATAAGCAATTTCATTTTTTGCACTTGCATCATTAGCTGTGTTATGAACAACAATGAATTCTGCATTCATTGAATATGGACATTTTATGTTATATTTTGATGTTGATACAAGATTTTTAATTATTTTCATTTATATCATCACCTTCCTTTTTAACTTTTGATTTTTTGATACTTGAAAGCATCCATAATTCACCTGTTGTAAAAGCAAACCAGCACCCAATCAAGGTAACTGGTTCACTTCCAGTTTGCAAAAACGCATATAAAACCGCAGCAGTGAAAAGAATGTTCAAGAGAATTACCACTGTTACAATGAACTTGGAAAACCTGTTTTTCTTTCTCCTGATTCTTTTATTCACTCAAATCACCGCCCCGTTTATACTTTTCAAGTGTGTCAATTCTTTTGTGGGCTTGTTTTGCCGATTCTTCAACTTTGATAAGCCTTTCTCTGGATTCCTTTATATCATTTTTAACATCGGTCATTTCATTTTTTATTTCACTGATTCCAATGCCAATGTTTTCAAGTTTAACAATGACTGTGGTCATTTCAGTAGCATCTTTTTTATCATCAAGTTTTTGGTTTCTTCTTAAATTTGAAATACCAGCAAAGATACCAAAGGCTACTGACACACCTGAAATTAATAGTGCTACTTCAATTGTCAAACACACCACTTCCTTTCTAGGCACAAAAAATAACGCCTATGTGTCGCATAATAAGTCTAATGCGTCTTAATATAAATATTCTTCTTGCTGTATTAATTTATTTATCATGTTTTCTTTTTCTAGATTCTCATTAGTTAATTTTGCTATTAACTCATTTTGCTTTTCAATCGTTTCTTCCTGCTTATCTATAATTTCTAGTAAGTCATAGTATAGTTTAGTTTTATTCTGCATATGGTTCCCCAACAATTTGCTCATATTGTTCTTTCGTTATTCTGTTCATTTTGACTAAAAATTTATACAATCTTTTCATAGCATCAGTCATTATTTGACACCTCCAAGTAACACTACCTCCGTCAAGTCTGCTAACAATTGATATAAAGTTTCCTTTTCTATTTCTTCTTTAGTTTTTTCAACTAATATAAAAGATTGTTTTCCTAAAACTTTAGCAAAAACAACTTTAGCATTATTCAGTTCTTCAACATTGCCGCCTTCGTCTATTATAGTCACTTTGTCTAGATTATTTTCAAACACAGATTCGTCAACGATAGTATCGGTGATAAAATTATTGCCATTCAGTTCTAAGCTTTTTATTTCTGTACCATCTGCTAATTTTACATTATACATAGTATTCCTCCTTTAACTCTTGAAATAGTAGATTCATATTTTCTCTCTGTTGTTTACTCATTATTTTATAATGGTTATTAAACCACGAATTGTAATAATTGATAAAATCTACCTCATTTAATTTATGAACTAGTTTCTTTAACTTTCTTCTCATTGCAGTTAATCTCTTAGGATGTATCTTCTTGATAATTCTACCGGTATCAGTGAGTGCATATTGTATTTGTAAATATCTCCAATGCTCTGATAGTTTACAAATCATAGTCTTGCTTGGATGTAAGGTAATTCCATTTTTAATTGCTTCAATTTCAATTCTTTTAGCTAGTTCTTTTAAATACTCTTTATCATGGTGAATTACATAAAAATCATCCATATAGCGACCATAGTATTTTACACCTTCTACAATCTTGATATAATTATCTAATCTATGTGGATAAAATATGCCAGCCACTTGTGCCACTTGGTCTCCTATATTCATATGTTTAGCTAGATACTTTTCGCCAGTTAATAATGATTTATTAATCTTATCATATTCCAAAGAATTAAATATAATATTTAAACTATCAGTGTATTCAATATCATCCATAAAAGACACATCAATTCTAGCTTGTTCTAGAACTTTTTCAAGTAACCAAATAGCTAAATCATTGTCAATTATAGACCTAAACATTTTCATCAACAATTCGTGTTGTATATTATCGAAGTACTTAGTGTAATCACCTAGTAGTATATACCCTTCGTTACTCTCATTTTTAAGGTAGTATCTCCTTAAATGAGTTTCAAGTCTATTCCTAGTAAAACTTATTCCTTTACCTTTTAAGCTAGCTCCATTATCATGTATTAAATATTTTCTGATAGAAGGTATTAAAATCTTATCACACAATGCTCTTTTAACCACTCTGTCTCTTATGTGGTCGCCACTTATGACTCTTGTTTTTCCTCTTTCATTCAATATAAATTCGTTTGGCTTAGAGAAATTAAAAGTTCTACCTTGTAATTCCTTTTGTAGCTTAGATAATTCTGTCAATAAGTTCATTTCAAACTTCTGTACTTGGGGCTTCCAATCGCTACCAACTTTAGCTTTTTGGAAAGCCTCATACAGAACTTCAATATTAAATATTTCACGCTGATAACTACAGCTCTCGTAAGAGGCAGTGTCGTGTTTAGTATTTACCATATTTGACATACGGAAGGACATCCTCTCCTTTCTCTGTTACAAACCAGCAAAAATGCCTATTAAATTGTAGCATCGAAATCAGGACGAACTCCATTAGCATTACTAGCGTTGTTGTAGTTCGCATTGCCGCTGATGTGCACATAAGCGAAATTAGAGGCAGAATCAGAGGATACCCTGATTTCTTTTTTATTTTACATCTTTTTTAAATTGTTTTTTGAATTTATTATCAGCTTTTCTCCAGCCTTTTAAAAGATTTATTTCTTTATTTATACTATCGGTAAATCTAACATACTTTTGAATATCCACTGGAAGAGTTTCGATTGTATATTGTAATTCTTGCAATAGTCTATAGCATTGCCCAATAGCCTTATCTTGAAATATTCTTCTCTCTTTTAGTTCTTCTGAGATGGAAGGATATATACTATTTGCAGTAAAAATATGCTCAGTAGCATTTCTTATGCAATCCATTATGGTATCTCTTTGATAACCAATAAACCATTCTTCAAACCCATTATTTCTACTAACTGTTTTGTTATAATGTTCTTTTTGACTATCAGACAACTCTTCGTAGGGTTTACCACCGAACATTCTGCGCATTTTATTTTCTGATTTCTTTTGACTATATCCGAAATCCCTTAATAGTAAATCTGTTATATCTTTTCTAAGTCTGTAAAAATGCTTAATAACCTCGAATTGAGATTCCTTTCTTTTCCCTTTAGGTACTGACAAAATATTTCTCCTCCATTTTATGTTATTCTATATCCAATCTCACCCCACAAGGGGGTTCGATTTAAGATATAGAGAAAGCAGGGCGAACTCCATTAGCAGAACTAGCGCCGGTGTAGTCCGCATTGCCGCTGATGCGCACATAAGCGAAATAAGAGGCAGAAACTACGTCCCTTAGCCAATAATTTTGTCTTATATTAATCATTTTTGGGTTTAACCTAAACAAAGGTAATTGACTTTTATCAACGCCAATATTATATATTCCATAAACACCATTACTATTTACCATAGTCCCATATACCATGACTTCGTTCATCAAATCGACTGAACTATCAAACCATGCACCAGCACTGGCTTTCCCATCAGTTACAGCGTTGCACAAATATTTTCTATGCGTCAATACGTGAGTTCCAAAAACCAAGTTAATAGTCGCTTTAGCTTGTTCCAACCCTTCTAGGTACATTTTACTGCCTGTATATCCATCTGTGGTGATGTTAGTATCGTTCATTACATGAGTATACAGTGGAGTATCTGGTACTATTGTAATGTGGTTGCTTGACAACGAGCTGTCGCCAGTATTTCTATAATAATTAAATGCTGCAATTCTCCAATTAATACCGCCTATTGTCCAATAATCGCCTATATATAAATCTGTGAATGCACCACTTGATATAGCATCATATTGTTCAGCTGTCACTGCACTGCCTAGATACTTGCCTCGATATATACTATTTTTAGCATCTGCATTTGTTATGAATAGTGACTCATAATCGGCCTTATGCGTCGTAACTTCTGCCTGTACATTCCCCAACTCTACATCTACATCTAATATTCCTTGCTCAATACGATTCATGTCAGATGCTTCTACTATTTCGTTATTTTGCCAATTTGTTTTTCCAATATAAGCCATCTAATTTACACCCCCTTCCTTTATTAAGATATTATGCTTTAGTATGACTCTTTCTAATATTGGTACATAGACTACTGAGTCCGTAAGCACCGTTCCGACTGAGTCGAGCAATTCAATCTGAGTAATTTCTGGGATTCCATCAGTCTCTGAAATCTCATACTCTATTGTGACCAGGTTATTGACCGCCGCTTTTGTTACAAACGCCGGGACCATAAAGGTTCCATTGATTCTCACACCTGCAATATCCGATGCTGTAAAGATTGCCATGTGATTAAGTAAATCTTGTTTTATTGATGGAGTCGTTGCCACCTTTATCACCCCCATATTTTCTAATGATGTAAAAGGTTTCTGTCCTAATACCCAAGTAGTGCCCAGTCGATAGTTAAAAGAAACCTGAGTTAAGTTAATGTTTTCGGATACATGAATTTTCGCAGCTATAAATGGTTTATTTATAAAAACAATATTAACTGGTTTCAATCTATTTATTGTTACCAATATTTCATGAAACCATATCTGATTAACTGCTGAGCTTTCTACATATAGAGTATAATTAGCATAATCCATATAAGCTTCCCATTTACCAACTCCAATTATTTCATCCAATTTTTTCTTTAGAGAGGGGAACGTAAAAGGAGGAGTCATCGATAAACGATTAATAATTCTATCTACTCTAAATTGTATACTCTCTGTTGATGGATTTGGTATTATATTTAACATTTTTTCATACTGCTCAATACCATCAATATCGCTGGTTAATACGAATTGATTGTTTCTTACTTTTTCCGTTTCACTATTTAAGTGCTGAAATAATAAATCTTCAGTGCTCATTAATTCATCTGTTTCTAAAACATCCTTGTAAATATTAGGTAGATAATTTTTAAGATTGGACATTTATTATCACCGTCCCTAATTGAGGTAGTTCTTGAGTAGCCGCTGACTGCTCAAGAACTAAATCTTGCGCAAAGCCATTTATTAAAGTATCAGTAACATTCGCCACCCCACTTACACTAAGAATAGCTGCATTTATTCGAGCAATGTATACTGCTAAAGTATATTGATTTAGGTCATCCACAATCCCCCAAGCTTTTCGGAGGGACAATAAATACTCTGCGATAGCTTGTTGAATTAATGATTCGACTTGAGGTAGGTTATAACCATTATTTAAAACAATTGTTGTTTCAATGTTTATTGCAATTTCGGTAGGGGTAGTTATAGTTACTTGATGACCAATAGGTGCTAACCCTAATCCAGTTCCTTGAATTCCTTGAGCATTCTCCGGGTCAACCATATTTTGTATAGTGTTAATGAAGTCTTCGGAGATGGCATTATATTCTGCATCAATAATACTACATTTAACAGTTCCGCCACCATTCCAAACCGGATATATTTGAACTGCCCCTACCCCATCAATAGCTTTTAATTCTTCATTATATTGGGCAAGATTCCCTCCGAATGGCTTTTCATTAATAGTTAAAAAGTAGCGCGTTCTTAGCTCCTCATCTGTTTCAATATCTCTTGCAGGGATAATCAAATCAGTCATAGTAGCTGATTTTAAATTTGGAATATAGGTAATTGGAATTAAAGCTCCTACATAATCATTACCAACGGTTCCAGGTTCCTCACAAATAAGTTTATAAGTTCCCGGAACAACAGCTCCAACTTCATCAGTATAAACTTCTGATACATAATAGTTAAGATTTTTATCCTCCGATATAATAGAAAAGCGACTACCAATAGGTATTAGAGCTGGTTCATCTGAATTATTTACAAATGTTCCTTTTTTAGTAGCATAAGTAGCTGCATAGCGAGTTAATCCCTGTTCTGCAACTCTTAAATCTAAATATTCTCCACTTGCGGTTGACGCATAAGTATCAATAAGTATCTTACGAAGATTCATATAATACTCGGCTAGCTCATAGCATGCTGGAGCCAAGGCATCATGGATAATACTTCCTTCTCTTTTATCAATTGTATCAGGAACTCTTGATAATGCTTGTTCCATTAAATATTCAAAGGTATATTGTTGTAAATAATCTCCAATCATACTATTTGCACCTCCGTACTAATATTTGTTGCACCTACTACTGAATTAACTCTGAATGATACGGCCATTCTATCTATTGCAGTTTGCTCTGTTGTGAAATCTGTGATACTCAAGATTCTATCATCAGCAAGAAGTGCTTCAGTTATGGTTCTTTCCAAATCTGATATTATAAAATCATATTCTTGTCCAATCAATCTATCTAACTCTACCCCATATTGAGAACTGTATATTACATAAGCATATCGTTCTGTATATAGGATTTTCATTACCAGTTGCATAATAGCTTCTTCATTATCAATAAATCCACTAATTCTCTTTCTTTCGAAGTCCAATCGATAAGTCAATGAGGGTTGGTTAACTACTTCCAAATTTGTTAAATTTACTTCCTGCTCTGGTATCATTTAACTCCCTCCTCCCTTTCAAGTACATAAAACATTTGACCTTGATTAACTCTTAATACCCTTACCTTATCCCCTACAATTAAACCTCTCCATAATAGAATACTTGGTAAAGCTGAATAAGTGTTCATTTGTGGAATGGTATGGGTATGAGGCCCATCACCTGCAGGAGAAGTAGTATGTTCAGGTATTACATGTAAATGTTTGTTTTCTTCCCTTTCAGGTATATTTATTACTGTTTCTTTTACCAAGGCCGATAAAATTAAGAATTTCTCATCTACCTCAAACCTATTGTCAATCTTTATTTTAAGAGGAGAAACCGAAGTTACTACTCCAAATAGTAAATCGGTTACTTCTCCAGTAGGTGGCTTTCCAGCCTCTTGCATAATCTTTACTAATTTACTTCCCGCCATTATATACTCACCTGCACTTCCAATTGCATTGTATGCAAATCATTTTGAAATGTATGAGAACAAGATGTAACCATGAAATATTGATTAATGGCTACTCCCTCTTTTTGTAAGTCACTGATTCCAAGGACTACGCCACTACCAGCTGCCACCCTCAGGTCTCCAAGACAATCTAATTTTAATTTCTTAGTTACCCTATTCTTTAGCTTTAAAATCATTTCAGCTCTTGCTTGAATTTGAGCGGCATTTGCATTTTCATCCATCTTTTCAAAGTATTGTAATAATCCCCATTGCTTGATAGTATTACTATCTTTTACAATATAAATTTCTCTTTTCTTTGTTTCTTTGTTTTCCTTAATCAATTTAACTTGGTTATAGGTATCATCATCTATGGAGCTTTCATAATCGAAATCAATTAGTAAGCTTTCATCTCCGATAAACAAATCTGTCTTCATTGAGTTAATACTAATAAATTGTAGTTTGCCAAAATTGTCTCTTATCATATACCAATTTCCGGTGTTAATTAAGGTCTCGTCAATCCCATGTTGAATTATTTCAAATAGTGTTTTGTTGTCATTAACTCGAGGTGAAACTATATAGGAACTTGAATCTATCACTTCAAAGGATAATTTAAAATCCCTGCATATCTTTGTAAATATCTGTGAGGCTGTTAAATTTGATAATACATAGGTGTCTTTATTTTTCAAGTAACGCATCTGGTCATAAGCCGTTACCGGGACTTTTTCGTCCTTCTTCTTCCCTCTTTTGAATATATAGCCAAAAAAAACTCCTTTGCCATCTACTTTAAAAGAAATAGGTGAGCCTTCGCTTATAGTCACTTTATTATCGTCAATATAGTTAAAAGTTAATTTTCCGGGCTGGTTAGTTAATGTAGTCTCCCATACAGCATTAGTAATCAATTCACTAATATCATAAGCCACACCACTTTTACTATCTTGTACAATCGCTTCTATATTCATTAACTCACCCTTTCTATTTATGCTTCATTTGATTTTTTGCTACCCAACCCCTATATCCACCACTTGGGGTTGTAATATGATATCTGTATTTACGATTTTTATCGGCTACTATATGACTAATCTTTCCGGTAAAGTTCTTAAATGTTCCATGAGGATTATCTCCATAGCTTGTATACCAATACTTACCATCAACAATAACTGTATCTCCAATAGCAAACCCAGTCTTTGGTCTTTCAGTTGCTGGTGGAGGAGTTACCTTTGCTGGTTCAGCTTTCGTAGCGGGTAAAGTAATTTTGACTACTTTAGACGAAAATGGTCGATACTCTTTAATGTTTAAACTATAATGAATATCATCATCTCCAGCTTTTAATCCATACTCTAAGTCTTCAATAGCTGCCAACATATTTATTTTTGTATCACTAATTATGAATCTAAATG
>ENA-UOOK01007062-UOOK01007062.1-fermentation-metagenome-genome-assembly--contig:-NODE-7062-length-10406-cov-7.799053_pt1 | contig 10406 bp, 9 predicted proteins | sample MGYA00245777_ERZ724023 | MGnify/ENA primary metagenome ERZ724023 (study PRJEB28704, sample SAMN03018312) | fermentation metagenome | biome: anthropogenic terrestrial biome; feature: soil; material... | reverse complement strand
CTGTTTAATTTCTTCATAATTGGGTAATATTTAAATATATATTAATAAATAACTTGAAAGGGGCTGACTAAATGAAAATATCCATCTATGGCAAGAACATGCAACTGACTGATGCATTAAAAGAGGCAGCTATTAAAAAGTTAAGGAGGCTTGATAAATTTTTTCAACAAGACATTGAAGCTAAAGTTGTACTGAGTATTGAAAAAAAAATACATAGAGTTGAGGTTACTATTCCCTTCAATGGCAGAATCGTACGTGTTGAGGAATACTCTGACGACATGTACAATGCTTTAGATGAAGCAGTTGAATCATTGGAGCAGCAAATAAGGAAATTTAAATCAAAACTGCAGAACAAAAGACATGCAAATGAATCGATTAAATTTGAAAATATAGAGCCCTTAGATATTGAGGATGAAGAAGAATTTAAGGTAGTAAAAACCAAACGCTTTGCAATAAAACCCATGAATATAGAAGAAGCAATACTTCAGATGGATTTATTAAAGCATAATTTCTTTGTTTTCTTAAATGCAGATACGGATGAAGTAAATGTTGTATATAAAAGGAAAGATGCAAATTACGGTTTAATTGAACCGGAATTATAAAATAATAAAGCAAAGGACGCAGTAACATGCGTCTTTTGCTTTTATTATATACGTAACCCCGCAGCCAAAATATACCCCATACCAATTCTCATGAATATCTTCATTTCTGAAGCTCATCAATATATTTTACATTAAATATGTATGTATGTTTGTCGAATATTGTATAAACTTAGAACTTTATTTCATCTTATAATTATGCTTCTCAAAAAATTCCAAATTAATTATAAGTTGTCCACAGCCGTTGATTGACTGTGTAATTTAATATAAAATTAAATGTTGAAATTCCAACAAAAAAATTTTTTAAATTCTTACAAAAAAACTCTTGACAAAAACTAAGCTTAGAGTCGTCTAATTTAAGAGTTGTTAACAATTTAATCCACAGCTGTGGATAAGTTGAAAACAAACAGAACATATCTTCTTTTTTCCGTGTATTGTTAAATTAATTTAATCGGTTTAAACTAACTTTAACTTGTCATACATTTGTTAACAAACTTTTAAAATAATAAAATTTTAATTTATTATTTTAATGAATAAATAATAGGGTCATTTTTTTGTAATTTTATAAGCACAGTAATTTTTATGCAAAATTTTATCTTGAAATTAAATCTATTAAATTTTCATCCGGCATATCCCTATAAATACTTATTCTTTTCAAACCAAACAAAGATTGGGGTATTCCCTTTATAACTGTGTTTACACCGGACTCCGTGGTAACCGTGGACTTAACACCCAATAATCCAAGAAGCGCTTCCGTTTCCCTGCTGTAATATCCTGTGGGATAGCTGAAGGAATGAATGCTTCTTCCGGTAATTTCCTTTATTATACTGTCCTCTGCTGAAAAGTCACTGTTGAAAGCCTCAATATAATCCTTTTCGCTTTCATCTTCAAATCTCTTTACATTATCCCTGACCGGTGAAATTTTCTCAAACTTTTCCGACTGGTGCATGTCATAGCTGTGGCTTTGTATATCTATTAAACCGCTGACATACATTTCAACCGCCTCCTCATATCCGAAGTGGGGATGAATTTTTTCGCCTGTGTCCTTATATGTATCCTTTCCTAAGCTTGAACCTATTATATATATGGCAGCCTTCATATCCAATTTTTCCAATATGGGATAAGCTATGTCATAATTTGATTGATAACCGTCATCAAAGGTTATTATTATCGGATTTTCAGGCAGCTCCCTCCCATTCAGGGTGTATTCGTACAAATCTTCAAAGGAAACCGTATTAAACCCCTCATCCTTTATTAATTCCATCTGTCTTTCAAATTGTTCCTCCGATACTGAATATTCTCCTTCTGCGTCAATATCGTGGAGCAGAAGAACCGGTACCTTTTTTGTATATGGACTATCATCTTGTATTAAGTCATAGGACTTAAATCCCCATAAAAAGTCGTCTATATTTTCCATATCCACGTAGTGACCGAAATCTTCAGGAACATAGATACTTTTATCATCATAAATTTTTGCAAGAATCATATCCCCCACACTGTTTCTGAAATGTGTAACGTCATAAAAATACCTTGCATCCGTGCTTATGGTTGATTTTGAAAAATCCCAGAAACCCGTAATGCCGCTTAAGCTTCTGTAAAAAGCCTCCAAGTCATCAATATCATAATTATCGAAATCCTCACGATATATGGGGAATACCACAACCTGCAGATTTATGCCCTCACTGTCACATAAATCCTTTATTTTTTTCATGTATTGCGAAAAGCAGTCCAACTCAGTCAGTCTTTTTTGGCTCTTAGGATATGCCTTGAAAGTTCTGTAAGCTTCTTTATCTAAATAATCTTCATAGCTCCCTATATTTTCCGTATCCCTGATACTTTTATCATAAGCTCCTGTTTCTGGAATAAAGACATCAAAAGCTTTTTGGAAAAAGGAATCTTCCTTTGCATTTTTAATTTTATCCAATGGATACCTTGGATTAGCGAACAAATAAGAAGAATAGAAATCCAACAGGCTTTTTTCCGAAGCTTTTCCGTGCATTCTCTGATTTATCTCGTCATCGCCCACGTCAAAAAACATGGCAGTATTATAATTTATACCTAAAAATATATTTTTTACTTCCGCCGTTTCACTTAAATATTTAACCGTATTGTACGAATCCATTAAATCAGAACCGTAATAAAATAAATTATAGTAGCTGCCGCCTGTGTATTTATTCAGCGTGTATGTCTTGACAGCACCGCATCCCGAGGAGCCAACTATGTAGGAATCAAATTCATTCTTGTGGCTGTCAACATAATTAATCTTTGCCGTCCTTGGGTTCTGAGTAAAATTGTAGCTGTCCCATTTATAAATTTTATCTCCGAACAATCCGAAAGGATCAACTAAGACATTGAGCAAAAGAACAGCACCAAATATAATAATTAAAACCGAAAAAAACATTGTGAAAAACTTTTTTGTACTCATATACTCTTCCTTTTTAATCTTAAGACAGCTCATCAATACTGTCTGTAAATAAATTCCGCAGATACATAACCTTCCCCGTAAAAAACTCCGAAAACAATTAAGAGAATAAAAACCGCAATAACCGTTAATTGTACAAATGTGCCTGCCTCGTCAAATTTTCTGTAAAGATTTATTCCCTTTTCAAAGCATAAATCCACGGCAAAAACCGCAATGATACATAATATAAGCAAAATTATCCCCTTAAAGGTATAACCCATGTCATAAAGAGTTGAAAGCTTAATATAATCAAATCCAGGACCAATAAATGTCCTTTTTAACATCAAAAATGCCGCAGAGGCACTATTTGCCCTGCTGAAATACCTTCCTATTGTTACTAATATATTAGCTCTTATAATTTGAAAAGCGGCAAACCATGTTTTATCCGAAAGGTTTAACTTTTTCTTTGTCTTCTTAAAAACCTGTTCAAAATACAGACTCAGTGAAATTACAGTACCGTTAAACAAACCATAAAAAACATAATTGCTTCCTGCACCATGCCATATACCCACGATAAAATATAAAATATACGTAGAAATGCACACAGATATAAGCTTTCCGGTCTTATTACCAAAAGCCCTTCTTGCTTCTTTATTTATATATGTGAGAGGCTTGGATAAATTAAGAGAATAAAAAACATAATCCTTCATCCATGCACTTAATGTAATGTGCCAGCGCCTCCAGAAATCAGTTAATGAATTTGCAAAAAAAGGTCTCCTGAAATTTACATCCAACTTAATTCCGAGGATTTGGGATATTCCCCTCACAATATCGATTCCCCCCGAAAAATCAGTGTAGATTTGAATACTGTAAGCAAAAACCCCCAAGAAAATCACAGCTCCGTAATATTGGCTGTAATCAGAAAAAACCGTATTTACAAAGACAGCTATCCTGTCCGCAACAAATATTTTTTTGAAAATCCCCCAGCATATTGTTTCAAAACCATACCTGAAATCACAGCCGTCATATCTGTGCTTTTCAAAAAATTGAGGAGCTAACCTGTTGTACCTTCCTATAGGACCCTGAATAATCTGCGGGAAGTAGGATACAAAAAGAGAGAATTTGAAAATATTCCTTTCCGGCTCATAGCTTCCCCTATAGACATCGATTACATATGAGACAGACTGGAACATATAAAAGGAAATACCCAAGGGTATTAACAGCCCAAATTTATTTACACTAAAATCACTGTACTTAATAAAAAACAAAAGACCGAAATTTATAAGCAGACAGCCAATCAGCAAACGCTTTTTGAGTGTACTGCGTTCCGCCTTGCTTATAGCAATACCAAAAATAAATGTATTTACTATGCTGAAAAGTATAAAATAAGAGCCTGTAAAATAAATATAAAAAAACAAGCTCCCTGCAAGAAGCAGCTGCCACTGATAATTCCTTAAAAAGGTATAGTAAAGAGATATTATTAATATTGTAAAAATTATAAAACCCTTGTCAAATAAAATCATAACTATTTATTTTTCAATCTTTCAATTAGTTTTTGTATGGAATCCACACTTTCGAAATTCTCCGGAACAATTTCCGCCACGCCTATTTTTACTCCGAAAGCTTCCTCTGCTTCCATTATAAAATTAATAATATCAAAGGAATCCAAAATCCCGTCCTCAATGATATTCAAATCTTCAACCGGATCAAAATCCTCATTTAAATCCTGTATTATCTCAATAATCTTTTCCTTAATATTCATAAGTCTCCTAACCGTATATATAATTATCACATTTGTATTTTGTATTTTTGAAATCAAAAAAATCATATAGCTTTATAGCGCTTATATTGTCATCCCTAACCCACAGGTCTATTTTATTATATCCCTCCGAGGAAAAATAGTCTATAAAAAATTCAACTAACTTCTTGGAATAGCCCTTGCCTCTGAATTTGCCGTCTACGGCAATTCCTTCCAAGGAAACATTTTTGTTATTTACCGCAAACCTTAAATAACCTGCAAGATTATTGCCCTCATGGATGCACAAAATTAGATTTCTCTCTGCGGCATTTAATATTTCTTCCTTCGTTAAAATATTTCCGGTATACTTATCTATATACTTATTTTGCAGCTTAAAAATAAGAACGGCTTCATCCCTGACCGCAAATTTCACGCTGCCGCTTACTTTAACATCCTTGGGTTTCAGCTTTAAGGTTCTGTAGCTCCTTGTGAGGTATTTTTTAAAGTCTGCTTTTAAAAGATGTGCGGATGCTTCCTCCGAATTGCTTCCCGTATAAATCACATCCGCAACGATTGTCCTGTTCAAGTTTAAATCAAGCCTATCCAAAGACGGATTCAACTTTGGCATAAAATAATACAAATTGTAAAATTCTCTGCAATCTTCGAAAAATAATATATAATTCTCCCCTTCAGTATAACAGAGACTGTTTTTTTCAATTAAACTTCTATAATCTCTTATTAACCTGCTGCCGTTATTTATATAATTTTTGTTCAAATATTTATTCAGCAGCTCATTAAATAATTCAACATTACCTACTGTTTTCATAATAGTCCGCCTTGATTTGCGCCCTGTCAATTTTGCCGTTTCTATTGTGGGGAAGCTTGTTAAAAATAAATATTTCATCAGGCAGCATATATTTAGGGAGCTTTTCTTTTAAATGACTTAAAATATGGGACTTTTCCAATTGGGTACTGCAAACCAAAATAATTTTTTTATTTTTTTCATCATAGAATACAGCTGCTTCACCCATGTCTTCCATAGCCATTGCGGAGGTCTCAATCTCCCCCAACTCGATTCTGTTGCCCATGTGCTTTACCTGATTATCTTTTCGCGAAACATAAACCAGCTCGCCGTATTCATTGTATTTCCCTAAATCGCCTGTCCGGTAAATAATATCCCTGTAGCCCGTAATAAATGGATTCCGAACAAACACTTCATCTGTTTTTTCCGGATTATTGTAATAACCGTAGGAAACTCCCGTGCCCCTTGAACAAATTTCACCGATTTCATTTCCCCGGACAAGCCGGTTATTTTCATCCAACAGATAAACATTCATATTTCGGCATGCCTTTCCGATAGGTATGACATCCTCTCTGTCAAATTCCCTGCTGATTATGTAGTATGCACAGTCCACAGTCACTTCCGTAGGTCCGTACAAATTTACAAACAAAGAATCCTCGGGACATGCTTCCTTCCAAAGCAGATAGTCCTTCGCATAGAGCATCTCTCCGGAAAAAAAGACTTTATTTACCGTTTCAAGCTTTAATTTGTCAAAAACTCCCGAGGATGAAAGGATATTTAAGCCGGAAGTTGCCCACAGAAGGGTGGTAATCTTTTTTTCATTGAAAAATTCTATCGCCCTTATGGGAAACATAAAGTACTTCTGCTTCATAATATACATGGTACAGCCGTTTCTGAGCATCTGACATATGCATTTTACCGAGCAGTCAAAATAAAACGGCGATTGATTGGCAAGTATATCATTTTCATCTATTCCGAAGGTATCGCTCAGAAAATCCGCAAAATCCATAACCATCCTGTGGCTGATTACAACCCCCTTGGGAATCCCCGTAGACCCTGAGGTATACATTATATAGCAAGGATCCGTGTCAATGATATTTTCTCTTATTCTATCCAACACGATCTCATCCGGCTCATGTTTTATCACTGTTTCATAGTTCGTATTTTTTACATTGAATTTGTTAAAAAAACTTTTCTCATTTATATTTAAGCACAAAGCCGGATCAACGTCTTTTAAAATAATATCGACCCTGTCCTCGGGCATTTTATTATCTATGGGTACATAATAGTTTCCACTGTACAATACACCCAAAAACATTACCAAGCTTTCTGTGCACCTGTCAGCTTCAACGGCAACAGGCATGCTTACCGCACCGGTAATCTCATTGATATAACTCGCCAATGCCATTGCATTTTTCCTTAATTCGCTGAATGTAAGCTCTGTTTTTTCATCCGATACAGCTAACTTATCCGGGAATCTTCCGGCACTTTCTTCTAAATATTCAATTAAATTTATCGCCACAGATTTTCTCCTTTGCATTTTTTTAATTAAAATTTAAGAATAAAAAGCTCCTACGCGGGAGCAATTACATCTATAATGGCTTAATTTATATTTCTTTTATTTTACTCTTTAAATCATCCGACAACCTAACGTCATTTAACAAGTAATCCTTAGTGCTGCAATCCACTGCTAATGCTTGCCTTGCATATTTCAGTGAATTTCTGCTTTCACCCATTTCATCATACATAGCGGTTAAATCACACATTGCATTAACATTAAAAGGATTAGATCTTAATTCTTCTTCAAAACATTTCTCCGCATTTTCGTAATCTTTCTTTTCATACCAATATGTATATCCCAAGGTAATTCTTACATTATATGTATCGGGGTACAATTGTATTATGTCATTTAACAAATTGATTTTCTGGTCTGCATCTTTTATTCCGTAAACAGCACCCATTTTCTGGCTCGCTTCATTGATTACACATATTTTTTTATCGTACCTTTTTAATTCTTCATTTAGTTTCTCATTGACTATCTTTTCAATTGTATTAGGCAATTCCTTTATTGTATACCAACCATAAATAACAAAGAATACCCCTGCCAACATACTTACAGATGATATTACAGTAAGCAGATAGTTGCTGTTAAAGCTATTTATACTTACATCAGTTCCCATTGAATTATTTAAATATTCAGCTATGAATGGAGAGAATACACCTATTAATAATATAACGACAAGTATGATTAACATACCGTATATAACATTATTGCTTTTCATGTAATAACTCCCCTTGAATTTTTACTAAATTATAACATTAAGTATACAAATATGCAACATAAAAATAACCCCCTTGTCTCATAACCTACGCATTTTTTGTTTTTTAAAAGATGACAAGAACCCTGTCCCCTTGACACCCCCTTGACACCCCCTTGACACCTGCACAAACATATTTTGTCTAATGTTTTAATAATATATTGAAAAAAAGTAAATTATGAAATATAATTAAGTTACAGAAAACTTAACTTCACGTAATATCATTAAATAAAATCGGAGATGTGATATGAGTGAAATAAAAAGTAATCGGGAATACAAGGATGGAGTATTTACGAAATTATTCCACGACAAAGAAAAAATAATAGAACTTTACAATGCCCTTGAAGGAACAGAATATGACGAGAGCACAATGGTAGAAATAAAAACCTTGGAGAATGTTCTGTACGGCATTTATAAAAATGATATGGCTTTTGTTATAGACAATAAATTTGTTGTTTTGGTGGAACATCAAAGTACAATTTGCAATAACATGCCATTGAGAATGCTTTTATATTTGTCGAGAGTATATGAAAGAACTGTGGATATCGGTACGGTATATTGTATGAAACAGATTAAAATACCATACCCCGAATTGTATGTACTGTATAACGGAGTGGATGATTATCCAGAGGAAAGTGAAATGAAGCTTTCAGACAGCTTCATAGTACGAGATGACGAAATAAATTTAGAGCTTAAAGTAAAAATACTAAACATAAATTATGAAAAAGGGAAGAAACTATTAATAAAAAGTCCTACATTAGAGGACTATAGCCTGTTTATATACACAATAAGAGAATTTGAAAAAAGCGGAATGAGCAGAGATAAAGCAATAAATTCCGCAATTGATGAATGTATAAGAAAAGGAATATTGAAAGAATTCTTAATAGAGCATGGATCGGAGGTGCATAATATGCTGTTTGCGGAATTCAATATGGAAGAAGAATTAAAAGTTGCCGAAGAAATTGGAATTGAAAAAGGCATAGAAAAAGGACGGGAAGAAGGCATTGAAAAAGTAGCCAAAGAAATGCTGCGCAAGGGTGCAGAAATAAATTTTGTCATTGGAGTAACGAAACTCCCAAAAGGAAAAATAATGGAATTTCAAAAAGAAATCGATAAAGAAGAAAATCATTAATTTTAAAAAACAATGAACAGTAGCAGTTACATAACTGTTGCTGTTTTTATTAAGACTACGTGAGCTGTTTATGCAGAGAAAAAGTCAGTAATGACAGCAAACTTTAGAAAGATGACACTAACCCCGTCCCTTTGACATGCCTTTGACATGCTTTGACATGCGTCCCTTTGACATGCCTTTGACATGCGATTACAAGAGCCGAATTTGCGACTATAGCAGCAAAATTCGATAAATTAGAGTTAGGTAGTGCAAGCAAGTTTACAGATATATTCGAACATTGGGCAGAGAAGTATATTACTTCTTCTGAAAACAAGGGATGGATAAAAGGATATCCGGATTTGACGTTTAAGCCGGAGCGGGATATTACAAGAGCCGAAGCAATGACATTAATTAATAATGTTCTTGAAAGAGGCGTTCCTGCAGAAAACATACATCCTGATGCGATTTTCTGGCCTGATAATCCGAGTACCGCATGGTACTACGAGGCTGTAATGGAAGCAACGAACAGTCACAATTATGTATATGAAGAAGACGGAGATGAGCTTTGGACGGAAATGAAACCAAATAAAGTATGGCCGTAATGTAATAAGATTAAAGGGGGTTGTCTGAAAACAGGCAGCCCTTTTTTGAGTTATAAATGTCCCGGATGTTGAATTGGGGGAATTGTGGGGACGGACCTTGAAATTCCAACAGTTACAATTATGTATGAGGAAAACGGAGATATGATTCAGACGGAAATGCGGAGCGAGTGCTCCGATGTTTTATTTCTTTAAATAAATTTATTGAAAATAAACAGATTTTGAAATATAATATATTTAGAAAATACAGCTTCACGGAATGTCATTAAAATAAAACAGGAGAATGATATGAGTGAAACCAAGAGCAATCGTGAGTATAAGGATGGAGTATTTACGAAATTATTCCATGACAAAGAAAAGATAATAGAACTTTACAACGCTCTTGAAGGAACAGACTATGACGAGAACACAATGGTAGAAATAAAAACCTTGGAGAATGTTTTGTACGGTCTTTATAAAAATGATATGGCTTTTGTTATAGACAATAAATTTGTAATGCTTGTGGAACACCAAAGTACCATATGCAACAACATGCCATTGAGAATGCTTTTATATCTTTCAAGAGTATATGAAAGAACCGTGGATATCGGTACGGTATATTGTATGAAACAAATTAAAATACCATACCCTGAATTGTATGTATTGTATAATGGAGTGGATGATTACCCCGAAGAAAGTGAAATGAAGCTGTCAGACAGCTTCATAGTACGAGATGACAAAGTAAATTTAGAGCTTAAAGTAAAAATACTCAACATAAATTATGAAAAAGGGAAGAAACTATTGATAAAAAGTCCTACATTAGAGGACTATAGCCTGTTTATATACACAATAAGAGAAT
>ENA-UOOK01007061-UOOK01007061.1-fermentation-metagenome-genome-assembly--contig:-NODE-7061-length-10407-cov-10.117658_pt1 | contig 10407 bp, 10 predicted proteins | sample MGYA00245777_ERZ724023 | MGnify/ENA primary metagenome ERZ724023 (study PRJEB28704, sample SAMN03018312) | fermentation metagenome | biome: anthropogenic terrestrial biome; feature: soil... | reverse complement strand
GACCTTTCTCATGGATTCCCTGCGGAGCTCTATCCGGTGAGCGTCATGTACGATCTGATCCAGGATAGCATCAGCCACAGTTTTCTCTCCAATAACCTCATGCCAGCAGTTAACCGGCAGCTGTGATGTTATTATCATTGAGGCTCTTTTATGACGGTCTTCGACTATTTCCATCAGTGCCGAGGGGTTGGCACTGTCAATAGGCAGTAGCCCGAAGTCATCAATTATGAGCAGATCCTGCCGCTCTATCTTAGATCTTTCTTTAAAATATGATCCGTCAGCCTTGCCCATTTTAAGCTGTGAGAAGAGCTCTAGAAAAAGTGGTCAGTTTGCCCCGGCAAGGGGTGGTCAATTTGGTCCGGCCTTGGGTGGTCTGTTTATTCCGACGTCAGGTGGTCAATTTGACCTTTTTATGCACCCCCCTCCTTTTAACTTTTTTGATTATGAATTGTTTAACAAATAAAAGTAATCGAGGAGGAAAAAATGGAAACTAACAGGGTGAAAATCATATCCATCGGGCTTATAACCCCGGATGTACTTCAGATATTTACGGAAAAACCCGGGCGATTGAGCTTCGTACCCGGACAGGCTGTAGATGTTTCAATAAACAAGGAAGGATGGAAGGAAAAAGTAAGGCCGTTTACATTTACCAGCCTGCCTGAAGACAATTTCCTCCAATTTACAATCAAGACATATCCATCACGAAAGGGAGTCACAAATGAACTTCTTCATCTGAAAAAGAATGATGAACTGCTTCTGGGAGAGGTGTTCGGAACAATAGAATATAAGGGTGAAGGTTGCTTTATCGCAGGAGGCGCCGGAATTACACCATTTATATCAATTTTCAGATACCTGCAATCGAAAAATGCCATTGGCAATAACAAACTGATTTTCGCAAACAAAAAACGCGATGATATTATCCTGAAATATGAATTCGGACAACTTTTGGGCAACAACTTCATTAATATCCTGTCAGATGAGACTGCTGACGGATATGCACACGGATTCATAACCACAGACTTCCTCAGGAAAAATGTTGATGGCACTGACAAGCACATTTACCTTTGCGGACCTCCGCCTATGATGGATGCCGTTGAAAAAATGCTGGGTGAACTGAATGCAGATAAAAATCTTATTGTGAAGGAGGCCTTCTAGGAAGGATCTGTGATCTGGCTGCTGTTGATGATCTTCACGCCCATTCTCCCGAGTTCTGTCCTGACCGACCCGAAGTTTTTTTCATCCAATGGACGCGAGCCATCTTCAATCAGGGCTGACTCAAACCCCTCCGCCACCGCGTCTTTAATTGTATAATATACACAAATATCGGCTGCAAGCCCGCATACATACAATTCAGTTATTCCTTTCTCCTTCAGATACCCGGAGAGGCCCGTACTGACAATGTGCATGTTATCATTGAAACCACTGTAGCTGTCAACCTCAGGATTCATCCCCTTTCGGAATATAGCGGCAATCCTTCCGGTATCAAGATCAGGATGAAACTGTGCACCCCGGGTACCCTGAACACAATGGTCAGGCCACAGAACCTGATCATATCCATGCAGCATTATACGCTCAAAAGGTTTCATTCCCGGGTGGTTTGAGGCAAAACTTACATGGTTTTTCGGATGCCAGTCCTGCGTTGCTGTCACCAGGTCAAAATATGGCTGCACCCTGTTAAGCACCGGAACTATCAGGTCACCATGCGGTACTTCAAGTACACCGCCTGGCATGAAATCATTCTGAACATCAACAAGGACAAGCGCTTTCATAATTACCATTTACTTTTTAAATTCTTCGGTCAGCCTATCACGTTCACTTCTGAGTCTGCTGCTTAGTCCGATTTTATAAACGTGCGGATTATGGAACCTCTTATATTCTGAGGGCAGCCTCTTCAGTTGTTCCCTGCTGAATGACGCTATTTCATGCAATGATAAGGTTGGTGAAAGGCGTGTGCCGTTTACCATCATTTCATGAAGAAGCGGCTCATTCCCGGTATTCTGAAGTGAAAAGGACCTGTCAGGATAAAAAGGATGATACATTGTCTCCGGAGCCTGTTCCCCGATCATAGTTACCACTTCTGCTCCCGCGAAACTATTATCCTCTTCCAGTATCCTGTAGACCTGTTTCCTGTGTGGCAGGGTGGTTTTTCCGGGATTCTCAGATAACTTGATCCTTGGCAAGCCATTTGAAAAGGCCAGTTTATAAACTCCGTCCAGTGCACCGTCAGGATGCCCTGTGACAAGGCTTGTGCCTACTCCGAAGATATCAATGGGAGCATGCTGGTCAAGCAGACTTTTAATTATATGCTCATCCAACTGGTTTGAAGCAGCAATCCTGACGTAATTGAGGCCGGCTTTGTCAAGCAGTTCCCGGCTTTTCCTGGCCAGGTAGGCCAGGTCTCCGCTGTCAAGTCTGATACTGTTCAGACGGTAACCTTTCTCTTCCAATATTTTAGCCGTTCTGACAGCATTTGGCAGTCCGCTCCTCAAAGTATCATAAGTATCGACCAGAAGCACACAGTTATCAGGATGTTCCTCAGCGTAAATGCTAAATGCAGTCAACTCATCCTCATAGTTTTCAATAAATGAATGTGCCATGGTGCCGGAAACCTGAATACCATAATCACGGCCGGCCCTTACATTGCTTGTTGCATCAAAACCTCCTAAAAAGGCTGCCCTCGCAGCATAATATCCTCCGGGTCCCTGTGCCCTTCTCAGACCAAAATCAACCAGCTTTCGTTCTCCGGCAGCCAGCCTCATCCGGCTGGCTTTGGTGGCAATAAGTGTCTGAAAATTCAGAATATTGAGGAGAAGGGTTTCAATTATCTGGGCTTCAATAATATTGGCTTCGACCTGCACAACAGGTCTGACCGGGAAAATAAGGTCACCTTCATAAGATGCCCGGATATTACCGGTAAACCTGAAACCGGCAAGATACCTTATGAATTCATCACGGAATCCGTTGGCCTTCAGGAATTCCAGGTCTCTTTCATTAAATCTGAAATCCTGAAGCGTGTCAAGCAGATCCTCCAATCCGGCAAATACAGCATAACCTCCTTCAAAAGGCAGTTTTCTGAAAAAATAATCAAAAACGGCCCTGTTTTCCTTTTGCCCGCTATAATAATATACCTGAGCCATTGTCAGCTGATAGTAATCCGTGTATGTGGCAGTGTAGTCAAACATATTATCACACGTTATTTTTCTGTTAGCTTCATGGGGCGTGTCATCTCAGCCGGGACAATCCATTCATCGAATTGCTCCACCGTCAGCAGACCCAGCTTTATTGCCGCTTCCTTCAGGCTGATATTGTTTACATAAGCCTCCCGGACTAACCTTGCGGTTTTATCGTAACCTATATGATTGTTCAGGGGAGTGGCGAGCATCAATGAATTGTCCAGGTGTTCTCCGATCCGATTGAGGTCCGGCTCTATGCCTGCTACGCACCTGTCATTAAACGCCGTGCATGCATCTCCTATCAGCCTGGCTGATTGCAGGAGGGCACTTATCATCACAGGTTTAAAGACATTCAGTTCCAGATGCCCGTTTGATCCTGCAATAGTTATGATTGTATCATTGCCCATAACCTGGGCACAGACCATAGTCATTGCCTCCGCCTGTGAAGGATTCACCTTACCAGGCATGATTGAAGATCCGGGTTCGTTTGCCGGGATGTTAATCTCTCCTATGCCGGATCGGGGTCCCGAGGCCAGTAACCTTATGTCATTGGCTATTTTCATAAGGCTGACAGCCAGCTGCTTAAGCGCTCCATGAGTCTCAACTACGGCATCATTTGCAGCCAGGGATTCAAATTTGTTTTCTGCAGGAGTAAATGGAAGCCCGGTTAATGCGGAAATAATTTTCGTAGTCTCAACATCGAAGCCCTCAGGACTGTTCAGGCCCGTCCCCACAGCAGTGCCTCCGATTGCCAGTTCCGAAAGATGAGGCAATGTGTTTTTCAATGCCCTTATACCATGCTTCAGTTGAGATGCATACCCCGAAAATTCCTGTCCCATCGTTAATGGCGTCGCATCCATCAAATGAGTACGGCCAATCTTGACAATGTCATCCATCCGGGCTGATTTGCCGGAAAGAGTCTCCATGAGCCGTTCAACACGGGGGATCGTATGTTCAATTATCATTTTGCAGGCCGCTATATGCATCGCGGTAACGAAAGTGTCATTTGACGACTGGGATTTATTCACATCATCATTCGGGTGTAAAAGTCGTGTTCCCTCACCTGTTTTTGACCCGTTCAATACATGTGCACGGTTTGCAATAACCTCATTGCAGTTCATGTTTGTATGCGTTCCTGAGCCTGTTTGCCAAATAACAAGCGGGAAATGGGCATCAAGGCGCCCTTCAGTGATTTCATCACAGACAGAAGAGATAAGCTTTGCCTTTTCATCAGACAACAGCCCGTATCTGTTGTTTGTGATGGCTGCTGCCTTTTTCAGATAGCCGAAAGCATGTATCACCTCTGCAGGCATTGATCCGGCAGGACCAATAGGGAAATTTTCAACTGACCTCTGGGTCTGGGCTCCCCAGTACTTATCTGCCGGAACCTTTATCTCCCCCATCGTATCCTTTTCTGTCCTGAACTTCATAGCTTATCCACCTGGCCGGCTAAATTGTAATCCTTCTCCGTTATCTTTCCCGCATCATGAGTTGACAGCTTAAGAAGAACATGCCTGTAACCATGAATCAGAATATCCGGATGATGATTATTTTTTTCGGCAAGAAGAGCCACTTTAATGACAAAACTGACAGCTCCTGCAAAGTCTTCGAAGCTGAAATCCCTTGTTAGGGCTCCATCACTCTCTATCCATTTTTCCATTGTGGTAAGTTTAGTTTAACATTTCATTGTACAGGCTGCCGAACTTCTATCTGATAACCTGTATTGATTCCGGAACAACTCCGGGAAAACAATATGCTTTCAGTATCTGTTAATTCAACAACTGATCTCCTGATAAGTTCAATTTCAGGAAGTTAAAACTAGCAGTCCCGTAAATTATAGGATTGAGCAATCAGTCGCCGGACCCTGCATAGACAGATAATCCTGCATTCCGATAAATCTATGAAAATCCGTTTTTTTGGTGAGTGTAATTATGGCTGCAGACAAGCTGCCTGCGCGTATCTCCCACCAGTTTCACCAGACCGCATAAAAACTCATTCTGCCTGCATCCTTTCTTTTTTTAACAGCCAGTATAAGCCCTTTACACCTCTTTTAATATCATCAAGTTTCAGCAGCACAAGGGTCTTTTCCGAATAGGCTATTATGCCCCATACAACCACCAGGTAGAATAGCCAGGGGAAAAAACCGAAAACAAACAGAACAAAGAAAAAAATCCCCTGAGCATACCCGCATGAAACCGCTGAATAGAGATGCAGGCCCGGAATCTTTCTGAAACGGATGAAAGCAATTATATAGCTTAAGATGAATATCGCAAGGAAGATGTACAAAATCCATGAATGAGGTCTTATCTCTGACCACCTGAAAAGAAACATTCCCAGGAGGGCCATGGCATAGGTACAAAGGTCAGCCAGATTATCAAGCGCTGCACCGAAGTTGGTTTGCAGCTTGAATATTCTTGCAATATTGCCGTCAAAAATATCACTTACCAGACTGATACAAATCAGGATGACAAACCAGTTTTCACGGCCGGTCAGTGCCATAAACAGTATTACAGGAAATGCCAGAAACCGGTACAGGCTGATCAGGTTCGGGACGTTGAGAATATTCTCTCCCTTGTAGATTATCTTTTTCATGTTGTTACTTTCTTTTCTGAGACACTTTCAATGACCATTATTACAGCGACTTAAGACTCGCGGGCTCATAATTCTATTAATATTTTAAGTCTGAATGATCAGCATTATTCAAAGAAATAAAACCAGTACCAGAACAGCGCTCAACGGGATACTCAGATTATCTGAGCCCCGCCAGCTTATCATTTCGCCAAACATAGACACAACGGCAACAAGCGCGGCAAGCCAGAATGTCTTGAAATCAAATACTTCACGAAAAAAATAAAGAGCCAGGATGCAGATAACGAAACTGGATACCAGAAACGTACTGCTTCCAACCCAGGTCTTGTTAATAGTTATTCCGGCAATGCTGATCTTCCTGTTAAAATGGCTGTTTCTCATACCCAGAATTGCAGCCAGCGGATCACAGACAGCAAGAATCAGGATGGGCAGGATGAAGAGTAACTTATTATCCAGCAGTTCAGCAATGAGAAAGGTGACATAAATGGCAATAGGCAGCAGATAGCTGCCAATCGACTTTCTATGAATTCCGTGAATTGACTGCAGCAGCTTTCCTCTCCGGGTACTGAACAACACTATTGCAAACAAGACAGCAAGTATCAGAATATACCAGTGCGAGGGGAAAAAGTACGGAAATGGCAAGGTTGCAAGCACCGCCGAGAAATGTGCAAATTTACGGGTTATCTCACCTTCAGGACTGAATTTCCTGTAGATTAATTCATTAAAGATCAGCAGCATGCTTATTCCAGCCAGGTAGACAAACGATAAGACAATTGTATTTCCCATATCAATTTGTTCTAAGTGTCAGATGATCAATGAACAGAGTGCAACCCATGCACCACCTGCTATAAGACTGTCAAACCTGTCAAGAAAACCTCCATGACCTGGGATTAACCTGTTGAAGTCCTTGACCCTGTACCTGCGCTTGTAAACTGAAGAAAACAGATCACCAAGAAAAGCAAAAGCAAGGATGCCAATTGTGAAAATGATTGGTACAGTCATAGTATCCCTTATAAGGTCTCTTAACAGCCAGGCGCTGAAAAGTGATACCAGAACGCCACCCAGTAGTCCTTCCCAGGTTTTTCCCGGACTAATCTGAGGTATGAGTTTATGATGACCCCATAGCTGGCCGCTGATCTGGCTGAAACTGTCAAAAATGGAAAGCACCAGGAAGGCAAATAAGATCTGGTCCCGCGATCCGGAACCAAAGATGAAGAAAAGGACGGAAAATGCGCTGTATATGAATAATGACCAGGTGAAAAAGAGGGTATGATTCCGTCCCGCCCTGACGAACAGGGTTGAAAGCTCAATGAATCCTGCCAGGATAATCAGAATCGTAAGGAACCTGAAAGCCATAGTATGGAGGACGATGCTGAAGAATATCACATTGATGATCAGGAAATAAGTCCCGAATTTAACATAGCTTTCCCTTGCTGTTTCCGGAGTCTTTCTCCTGTTGATAAGGTAAAAGCCCATGCCGCCTAAAGCAAAGTAAATAAGTATTATTATATAAATGGTCCTTATCATTGTATGTGACAGGGTTAGTTTCTTCCCAGTATCATCAGAATTCCTATAATTATCATCGTTGCAGCATACCAGAATGCAGCTGCTGACTCTGCCTTATTGTCAATCTTTATCCCTGACAGAATCCGCGGTCCTCCCAATGCACCGATGACAGAACCGGCGGTAAGGAAAGAGACAACTGTGATGTCTACCTTACCGATAAACAGGTGAGCACTTATTGCAAAGATGCTGTTGAAAAGCACCACGAGCAAGGAGGTTCCGATAATAACCTTAAGAGGTATTTTCATCGAATAGAGACCGGCAATTACAGGCATGGTACCGCTTGTACCGAAGGCACCCGTAATTGTTCCTGCAACCAGTCCATAGAATGATCCTTTTGCAATCATACTGCCGCCATCACTCACATTCTGACTTCCTGTCAGGTTGCCGGCATCTTTCCTCCTTCGTGATCTCAGTGCAATCCCAAATCCCATCAGGATGGAATAGATGCCAAAGGCAACCTTTAGCTGTGGCTCAGTAATCCAGCCTGTAATCCTGGCTCCCGCAACAGCCCCGATCAGTCCGCCTGCAATGAAAACAGCTGCTACCCTGACATCAATGTTTTTCTTTCGGTAATGACTCACAGAACCAACCAGTGTTATCGGCAAGGTGGCCACCAGTGAGGTCATCACAGCAGTCTGAGCCGGTACTGTGAACCAGAGTGTAAGAATGGGAATGAAGAAGAATCCGCCTCCGCCCCCCAGTATGGTTCCAAAAATTCCGATTACAAAACCTATCAGGGGCAGGAAATAGTAGTTGCTTTGTATTTCGGAAAATTCAAACATTATCGCCCTTCTCTTGAGAAACAGACTTTGTTTATCCGGAAAATCCTTCAGAAGTTATTAAGGCATTGCATCGGTATCTTTGAAACATATCATTATTCCAAAGATAGAAATTACCATCTGAAAAGCAAATCACGGCGCAAATAATGATTTCTTCAGCTGCACAATAAGAAACTGACCGGCAGCGGGGAGACGCAGGTAAAGGTCACCTGCCGGTGGAAATGGAAAATCCGGCAGTGAAGAACATCCTTCTGCTATCTGGATTGTAACACATCTGTGCTGTGACCGGGATGGAGAAGGAGTCACTCACATCAATCTCCCAGCCTGTATCGATGCCGACGTTGCACACCATGAATCGTCCCTCATCGGTATGCCAGCCGTTTCCGGCACCTATGAATACTGAGAAGTAGTCAAACGAAAAACGGCTCTCGATGTAAACATCACCACCTGATGAACCGGCCCCTCCCGCTTCATTCATTATGTAATTCGCATTGAGGCTTACGTGCTCCGACTCCCACCCTATTGATGCCTCTAATGAATGACTTCCGCTCTCCGTTGTGAAATCAGAAAATTGCTGGTCGGCCATCCAGTAATCCTGAAGGCCGATGATGAATCCGAACAGAAGATCTATCGACAGGTAGAGGTCAACTTCCCTGTAACCGTTAAAATCAAAAGTACTCCATATTCCTCCTGTGAACGGGCCTGCAGCACACTCAGCGTATGGCTGCAGATGTGGCCCCCTGCCCTGCATGTTGCCGCGCCAGATATAACTGGTGACAAAGTCAGTTCCAAGGCTCCATGACCAGGTGTTATCTCCCGATGAATCGATGGTTTTCCTCCCCGCCAGGGAGTCCGTGAATACCAGTATGTTCTCATTACCATCTGCCGTCTGCAAATCAATCTCCTGGCTGTACAACAGTGTCATCACAGGTGAAATCACCGGAAGCAAGAATGCAGCAACTATGATTCGAAGACGGAACACGAGGTAAAATTAGCGAAAAAGAGTCAGAATTTTCCGCCCAGCCTCAGGCTGATATTGCGTATAGGCTGTATGTCTCCGGGACGCCCCATGTATTCAGTATTGGTGATGTTCTTTACAGCTACTGACAGCTTCAGCGCCTCACTGAGTCTGTAGCCGACGCTGCCATCAACCAGGAAATATCCGCGGTTGTGCTCCTGCCAGTAATCGAAAAATCCAGGCAGGATATCCTCCCTGGTATACGGATTGAGAAATACGTCATCGATGTTCAGGATCTTCGACCTGGCATAGAAATCCACACCTGCCTCAAAATGTTCTGCAGCAGCCAGTAGACCTACCTTTGCCGTGTGCTTTCTGCGATACTTGAGCCACACTTCAGTGCTCCGCCCGGTATTGGCATTCAAGCCGACAGGGTGAATGAACGTATATCCACCGTTAACAGTGGCAGTCAGTTTCCCGAAAGGCCGGCTGATCAGCATTTCCAATTCAGTGCCGTATATTCTCGAATGCTCTACGTTTATTGCTTTGAATCCACGGCCAGAGGTTCCGCTTTCAGGATCCTGATGTACGCCGAAGATATATTCTATCATATCACTGCTCTGTGAGAGGAATACTGAAAGATCTCCTTCACCGCTTATCCTGCCTGCCATGAAACCCTGCATCACTCCGATTTCCGAACTCCAGCCCGATTCCGCCCTGACGAAGGGACTGGGAAAAATCCTGACAGACCCGAGAGTGGTCGAGGCATGCTTCTCAGCTATTGACGGGTAACGGTATCCCTGGCCGAACGACGCTCTCAGGAATGTATATTTCGTGGCCTGGAAGTTCAACCCTGTCCTGAATACGGGCACCAGTCTGTCCGGATCTCCGTCAAGAAAATTCTGTTCAACACGTACACCTCCCGTTATCTTCAGGCGGCTGACAGGATGAACCTCTGCCTGTGCGAAGCCAGCCAGGTTCAGGCCGTTGTGATCACCGAAGAAATCAGACTGGATGGTGCTCCATGTTTCTGAGAAGCCGGTCGTGAAACTTATAATATCAGAAAATTTATACCAGAACTGGTACTCACCGTACAATGATAAAGAGCCGGCATTGTTTGCGCTTCTTACAGGAAACCTGTTCTGAGACCCCTGAAGCCTCAGCCTTATATCATGTCTGACTTTTCCACGCTTTCCCAGAGTAACAAATGGATCTGCAGCAAAGTAGTACCCATGTAGCCTCGATACAGTTGCTGTATCCTGTTCAAGCCCGCCGTCAAAAGCGTTATCCCACAGGACAAAATCGGTCTTGTAAGTCTTGCCCCCGCTCAGGCTGATACCAT
>ENA-UOOK01007058-UOOK01007058.1-fermentation-metagenome-genome-assembly--contig:-NODE-7058-length-10415-cov-4.382529_pt1 | contig 10415 bp, 7 predicted proteins | sample MGYA00245777_ERZ724023 | MGnify/ENA primary metagenome ERZ724023 (study PRJEB28704, sample SAMN03018312) | fermentation metagenome | biome: anthropogenic terrestrial biome; feature: soil; material... | reverse complement strand
TAGCAGCACCCCATATAAAGCGTGTTTTCTTGAAAGCTGCCATAAAATGATAGTGCGTATTCTGCATCAGGTTCTTGGAAATAGCCGTATAGAATTTCTGATTCTGCCAACGATCATGCTTCATCTGATGCTCATAGGTCAGACGGGTAAGGAATACAGAAGTAAAGAAAGAACATATCAAACCGATAATCCAAGTGGTAGCAAAACCACGAATAGGACCTGTACCGACAACCAGTAAGATAACACCCGTAATCAATGAAGTCACATTACTATCGAAAATAGCAGAAAAGGCAGCTTTATACCCCAGTTCAATAGACTGTTTAATACCCTTACCAAGACGCATCTCTTCTCTGACACGTTCATAAATCAGCACATTAGCATCAACAGCAGTACCTAAGGTCAGCACAATACCCGCTATACCAGGCATGGTCAAAGCGGACTGGAACGAGGCAAGTACACCTAACGTGAAGAACAAGTTGATAATCAAGGCACCATTTGCTATCATACCAGGAATCACATCATACATGATGCACATAAAAATCATCAACACCACGAAGGCAATAATGAAAGAAACAAAACCCTGGTGGATAGACTGAGCTCCTAAAGAAGGCCCGATAATCTCTTCCTGTACGATGTGAGCAGGGGCAGGCATACGTCCAGATTTCAGTGTATTGGCCAAATCCTTCGTTTCCTCAATGGTGAAGTTTCCACTAATCTGAGAGCTTCCACCATCAATTTCCTGGTTTACACGAGGAGCTGAATATACGGATCCATCCAATACGATAGCAATAGCTTTACCCATATTGGCCTTAGTCATCTGAGCCCACTCACGAGCACCTTCAGAATTCATGGTCATGCTCACAACAGGTTTACTGAACTGGTCAAACTCATCCTTAGCATCCGTGATGACATCGCCCTGCAAAGGAGCCTGACCATTAGGAGTAGTAATCTTTAACGCATATAGTTCAAACACATTTTTTGCATTAACTCCTTCAGCCGGTTTAGCTCCCCAAAGCAATTTCAGGTCACTCGGCAAAACTTGTTTAGCCTGAGCTGAATAAATAATACGGTCAACAGCAGCTGTATCACGAATGTTGGCATATCCAACCAAAGCAAGAGACTGAGCCCCAGTCAACTGCAGACGTGCAAGCAAAGGATGGTGTTTGATAGCAGCAGTTGTAGCTGCTGATTGAGAAACCTGATTCTTATTATCAGCACCCTTCAGTTTGAACACGGGCTTTGCCATCTTGGCAACCTGCTTCTTGGCTACTTTCTTCTCCTTCTGAGCTGTAGAATCCTTTTCAGCAACCATCCGCTGATCCAACTGTTGCAGATAAGGAGCGATCTCTTCTGCATTATAGGTATCCCAGAACTCCAGATTAGCACTTCCTTGAAGGAGTTTACGCATCCGTTCCGGATCCCGGATACCTGGCATTTCAACCATGATACGACCTTCCTGTCCTTGAAGCCTCTGAATATTAGGCTGTACTACGCCAAACTTGTCAATACGGGTACGAACGACATTGAAAGAGTTGTCGATAGCCGCCTGAATATTTGTACGAAGGACTTTCTCCACCTGACTGTCAGAGCTCTGTGGGTTTACTTTCCCCTGCAACTCTTGAGTAGCAAAGATCTCCGCCAGTTTATGTCCCGGTGCATTCTTATGATAAGCATTGATAAAGAGAGATACAAAATCACTCTGGCCTTTTTCCTCTTCGGCCTTTGCTTCTGCTATAGACTTAATGAAAGCCGGATCTGTCTTGTGGTCAGCCAGCATCTCTACAACGTCTGGAACTGAGATTTCCAGGACGACATTCATACCACCCTTCAAGTCCAGTCCAAGGCCAATCTGAGTCTCCATACAGTTCTTATAAGAATAAACGCCTAAATACTTCACTGAGTCCTTATAATCCTGCGCGGCAATAGGGTCTTTGATCTTCGCTGCTTGATAGTCATAATAGCTTGTGGCTACAGAAAACGACAGGTAGAAGATACTTGCAAGCGTCAGTAAAACGGCTATACAAATTACTAATCCTTTGTTATGCATTTTTAGTTATATTATTAATTTATTGTTTTTCTTATGGACTGATGGGCATCACTCCTTTCAGGCATGGACACAATACCAGTCAGATGTGCAAAAGTACGTATTTTTTAGCATTTATAAAAATTTAAAGGACTTTATTATTCTTTTTTTAGTGTTTCCAGGCCTTTCATCTATGATTTTCATCTGGCAGCCTTCCAAGGTTCATCGAGGACTAAGCCAGCAAAAAATTGGATAATGATCCGATTCTTTTATTTTACGATCTACTTTTGCTCTATATGGCCGCCAAGCTGTAGAGCAAAGGATATGATCAATTCTAAAGAACATCCCACTCCTGTGATAGCTCCAACCCGGTCCGTTCCCTGTAGTAACATAGCAGTCTGTCAAACCCTTGGACATCCGATAAAGAGAATAGGATATGGGATTATCATTAAAATCACCACAGACAATAACAGAACGTCCCTTCCTATGCGTAGAAATATAATTGGCCACGGAGTCCACCTGAGGCGCACGGATCGCCGCAGCCAAAGACAACTTATCAATTAAACGATCGGACTTTTCCTGGCCACCATCAGCAACGATTCCACCTTTAACCAAACTCTTAAAATCAGCCTTATCTTCCGGATCCAATTTATTTGACTCGAAATGATTATTCACGACCAGCACTTCCTTGCCATGGATATGTAAGACACAAGTAATACTGATATTGCCTTTTGAAGTATATGGAATAATCTTCTTCCGGCTCATCGGGAACTTACTGTATATAGCCACCACATCTCCACTACGTGTTTTCTCTTCATGATAGGAATAAGGATAAATCCTACGAAAAATATTATCCGCTGAATCACGGTCCAGTCCACCAGCTTCCTGCAAGCAAACCAGATCTGCACCGGACATCGCTATATAATGAATAACGGGATTAGCCGAAGCCGTGTCGTTTCTAGGCGGAAAAAGTCCATACTGCTCAACATTATAAGACAACACTTTTATAGCTTTTCCCGGTACCTTCTGAGACAAATTGAAAGGAGTATAACGGCGAACAGGTCCATAGCATAACAAAAATCCGATAACCGGAATAATCGCTCCACGGACTCGAAAAGTTAACCAAAAGAACAGAAATAACAAGTTTAGAAAAAAGAAGATAGCAAAAGCCATACCCATACACGCCAGCAAAGGATGTGCTACAGGATTAATCCGACCAGAATAACCAGTCAGGATCATCATCAAAACCGTTGCCACATTAGCACCAGCAATGATCTGAAGCAAAAATTTCTTCAATTTGCCCGCCATCACATTAATCTAATAATCCGGAAACAATCCCATTCGGATCACAAGGTGCGACTCATTTGTGATCACTTTCATCAAACAATTCCTGTTTCTCTTTAGTCGTCAGACTGTCATAACCACTTTTCCTGATCTTATCCAAGATACGATCTATCTCTTCTTGATGAGCCTTCTTACGGGCATTATAGTTCCAGTCCTGATTTTCTTCAGAAGGTGCAGAAGATTCTGATTTCTTATGCTTCTTCCAGTTAAAGCCAAACTTTCCTTTTCCAGTATTCTCTTTCCGTCGATTATTTCCGAAAGATCCGTTATTTGTAGAGAAATCACCTCTATCACCAGAACGTTTTCCCCCTCCAAAAACATTTCTCATCCTATTAAACGCAGCTTCACCACTTGACATTCCATAACTCTGACCAGGATGTTTATTCCAATAGCGAATCAACAGGAATCCGAAAAGCATACCTCCCAAATGCGCGAAATGAGCCACCTGATCTCCAGGAGTAGCCAAAGCAGAAAACAACTCAATAGCTGCATAACCTAATACGAACCATTTAGCCTTAATCGGAATGGGGAAAGGAAAAATAAAGATTTTCTCATTCGGCAGCAACATACCGAAAGCCAGCAATACTGCATAAATTGCACCGGAAGCTCCAACTGTCGTCATCACATTAAACGCACTCGGACTTACCATACTAAAGGTGTAACCCATGGAATGTAACTGAATGGAAATCGAAATATATTGTGCTAATTCCTGGCATAAACCAGCACCGACACCACACGCCAGATAATAAAAGAGAAATTTCTTAGGTCCCCAGATATTTTCTACGACACAACCAAACATCCAAAGTGCAAACATATTAAAAAAGATATGTTCCAGATTGGCATGCATAAACATATAAGTAACCAGTTGGTAAACATGAAAGTCCGATGCCTTGAAAAAATGAAGGCCAAAAATATTATTCAGAATCAGATTACCACTAGGATCATGACCATATAATACACAGGCTAGAAAGGCCAGCGTATTCACAATCAGCAAATCCCTCGTAACTCTCGGTGTATGGAACATAAACAATCCTCTTATTGATATTACAAGCGCAAAATTACGAAAAATATCCATTAAAACGCCTTTAAAGAAACTGTTTTAGGGCTTTTTTTCTTAAATTGATCACTTTTTTATCTTTTTTGTTTGAGATATCAAATCTCTTTCCTATATTTGTCGATGGATTAGAATAAATCATTATTTATTAATTAATTAAATATATTTTGATCATGAATAAGACTGAATTAATTGACAAAATTGCAGCTAAATCAGGTTTGAGCAAATCTGATTCTAAAAAAGCGCTCGACGCTAGTATTGAAGTATTGAAAGAAGCTCTCGGAGCAGGTGACAAAATCCAGCTTGTAGGTTTCGGCACATTCAGTGTAAACAAACGCCCTGCACGTCAAGGTATTAACCCTGCTACAAAACAAAAGATTAAGATTGCTGCCAAGAAGGTAGTTAAATTCAAAACCGGAACAGAACTGGCTAATGTAGTCAACAAGTAAATATTTCAAGAAAAGGACGTTTCAATTGAATCGTACCTTTTTTTGTTAAAGGGAGTTTACCCAATCAAAAACATGCCCCACAATGGGTAGCCATTATGGGGAATATTTTATAACTTTTTCCAATTTTCTCTTTTTCAGAAAGACCGCAATCAGGGTTGTTTCCCGATGTAGGCCAAGATACCTCCGTCCACATAGAGGATATGACCATTTACGAAATCAGAAGCATCAGAAGCTAGAAACACAGCAGGCCCCATTAGATCTTCAGGAGTCCCCCAACGGCCAGCCGGTGTTTTACTGACAATAAAACTGTCAAAGGGATGACGGCTTCCATCTGGTTGACGCTGGCGCAATGGTGCAGTCTGAGGAGTAGCGATATACCCCGGTCCAATTCCATTACATTGTATGTTAGCATCACCAAATTCAGAACAGATATTCCGAGTAAGCATCTTCAGTCCACCTTTAGCAGCAGCATAGGCAGAAACTGTTTCCCGACCAAGTTCACTCATCATAGAACAGATATTGATAATCTTTCCATGTCCTTTCTTGATCATTCCGGGGATAACAGCCTTACTGACAATAAACGGAGCATTCAGATCAATATCTACTACCTGACGGAAATCAGCTACAGACATCTCAAGCATAGGAATACGTTTGATGATTCCCGCATTATTAACCAAGATATCAATGGCACCCAGATCTTTTCCAATTCTGGAAACCAAGTCTTTCACTTGTCCTTCATCTGTACAGTCAGCTATATAACCTTTAGCATCAATACCTTTAGCCTTATAATCAGAAAGAGCCTTATCCAAATGTTTCTGAGAACGACAGTTAAAGGCAATTTTTGCACCAGCCTTAGCAAAAGCCTCAGCTATAGCAAAGCCGATACCATAAGCAGCACCAGTAACAAGAGCTACCTTACCCTCCAATGAGAAATTTTTAGAAAATGTATCCATATATCATATTGTTTTTAAGATCGTCTATTTATTATTTCGTTTGTCTGAATTATCCCCTGTATTCTCACCTTTTATCATTCAGGATAAATAAAGAAAGGCATTCCTCCTCTGTCATTTTAAATCTGTGATAGCAAAGAAGTCCTGATCTGCATAATCCAGATTTTCTCCTCCCATCCCCCAAATAAAGGTATAGTTATGAGTGGCTGCAGCAGAATGAATACTCCACTCAGGAGATAACACGGCCTGATTGCCTTTCATCCAGATATGACGGGTCTCAAGAGGCTGTCCCATCAGGTGACAGACGGCTTGGTCTGCCGGAACTTCAAAATAGAAATAAGCCTCCATACGCCGGCTGTGGATATGAGCCGGCATGGTATTCCAGACACTTCCCACACTGAGTTCAGTCATCCCCATCTGAAGTTGGCAAGTTGGCAGGACCTGATTGACAATCATCTTATTGATCGTCCGCTCATTACTCATCTCCAAAGAGCCCAGATGTACCCTGACAGCATCAGCCTTTGTTATCTTCTTACAAGGATATTCTTTATGAGCAGTGGTACTGTTAAAATAGAACAAGGCAGGTTTTGAAGCATCCTTACTGGAGAATGTAACTTGACGGTCGCCCCGGCCAACGTATAAAGACTCCTTATATCCAAGTTCATAAGTCTTATCACCTACCTGCACAACACCATCACCAGTTCCCACATTATAAATTCCCAGTTCACGGCGAGTCGTAAAAAAAGGAGCCTTCAACGGATCTATGGCCTCCAGCAGAAGAGTTTCCTTGACAGGCATAGCCCCTCCAACGACCATCCGGTCATACATCGAATAAACCATATTCACCTCATCAGAAGTAAACAAAGTCTCAACCAGAAATTCTTTTCTTAAACGAGTAGTATCATAATTCTTTGCATCCAAAGGATGAGATGCATAACGCAATTCGTAATTAGTTTTCATCGACTTCAAGTTTGTTTAATTCAAAAGCAAAGCAACCGATCCATCTTTTCCACACCCGGCTGCATCCTATCTTACTTATGCAAAGATAATCAATTAAATGAGAAAAAGCAGCAAAAGGCAGAAGAAAAAACTTTTCCATTTAAAGATAAAACACCCTCAATCCCCTTTTTTATTTTAAAGAGTGCATTGAAGGTGCTTATATGGCAACAAGAAAAGCCAATACAAACAGTATCTATAGTATTCCCCGTCCGATTCCAGAAATCAACAGTCAGAAGACTCTACACTAATCCACATCCATTCACCCTCTACTACTTAAATGATAGTTCCCAGGTGTAAGATGGGTCACGTTCCCACCCAGTACAACGGTAGCCTGAGTACCTTCAGGTACAGTCAAGGTCAAATGAGTCTGTCCTTTTTCCTTCTTAAGATTTACACGGATCATACCATACTTCGTCTGCATATTTGCAGATACCTGTGACAGTCCTGCCAGATCCGGTTTTACCTCAAAAGTCTTGAATCCCGGAGACGTAGGCCTCACGCCACAGACATCCTGCCCAAAGATTACGGTCATACCACTAGCCCAGGCATGGTTAATACTACCACCATTATCCCAGAACTCAAAAACAGTTGTCTGGTCCTTAAAGGACATCATCTTGGTATATTTTTCTTTAGCCCTCTGTAATGCAAATTCCCCCTGTCCCATTTTAAACAATGCTTTTTGCACATACATTTCCATAAGGGGACTGGCAAAATATGATTTTTTGAATATTTTAAAGAGTTCCGGATACTTGTCAGGACCCGCTAACCCAGACAGTACGGCCATAGCCTGAACACGATCATCACTTTCAACTTCCTTATAGGAATCAGATCGATAGTTACTACCCTTCCAATAACATCTATCGAAATTTTCCTCCATTTTCTTCATCGCTGCATCATCAGCACTTACATCCGCCTGTTTGCCTAACATCCGAGCAAAGTCCCTTTCACCTTTCAAGGCTAAATAGTACCATTCAGCCGTAAGCAAAGGCAAGTCGATATGATCGCCCCAGTCAGCCCAACTCCAACCTCCTTCTCTCGCTATTGCATAGCCATTATTATCCAACTTCCACACCTTATGAAGATACTTGTGAAGACGGTTGTAAATTGCAGCAACAAAGGAACTGTCACCACTATCATAATACTGTGTATGGAAACCATACCAGCCGACAGACATCAACATCTGGACAGGAAGTTCCTTATCCCAGTTACCGGCAGGAACCGGAGCAAAGATTGTTCCATCCGGCCGTTGCCAGTTCATGAGTTCATAGATTCCTTTATTGATAATTTGCCAGGAAGAAGGAGAAAGTGTATAAAAATTTTCCTGTATGTCATTCGTAACATCACCCCACCATTGCGCACGTTCACGATCAGGACAATCCGAATACGTATCACGCATATTTACATAAAGTGTCCGTGCTGACCGTTTCCATAATTCTGTAAAGAACGGATCATTGCATTTAAAGTCACCAACTATATTCGTATCATAACCACTTTCACGGTATCTTACAGCCAACACCTTCACATTCTCGGGAATCCTATATTGCACTTCATTTCCATTCATCCATCCCAAAGATTCATATTCCTGTACACCGTTGCAAGTAATATATTCTGCACGGACACAGGGTACACCACCGACGACATAATCATCAGTACGCATATCGATGGTATCACCTGCTGGAGCCTTCACTTTAAGATAAGGTGTCACCTGTGCATCATAAGGTAAGCGACAATGTAAAATGCGTGTTTTAGCATCAAAGGACTGACTCACATATTTTTTCAAACCTGAATACCTGAACAAAGGGATGGGACGTAAAATCAATTTTCCAAATGTATTATTCTCTACTACAGAAGAGAACACCTTTGCAGAAGGAAAATGCCCTCGAAAAACTGAAGAATACCATTTTCCCAAATTCTTCCGTCCATCAAAACAAAGGTTACTTTCACAAAGACGATAATTAGGATCAGGATTACCGACCTTACCATACGCCTTATACACAGCTGCTTCCCAAGACTCATCAGATACAATATTGACATTGCCCGAAGAAGCATCAAAGAACAAGGCAGCCTGACCGCTACTCTTATGACTGAAACCTTCTTTACCAAAATAAAGGGAAAGGATAGCAATCACATTGCGGCCTTTATGCAGGTAAGGGCCGATATTCACCGCATCATAATAGGAATCAGATGGAGAAGGACCTCGCTTCAAACCACCTTCGAACACAACCATCCGGCCATTTACCCATAACCAATACTTCGAATCAACAGAAATCTTTGCTGTCAGGAATTTAGGAGTGGAAGAAAGTCGAACTGTCTTGCGGAACACTTGCCATGTATTCACAACATTGTTACAGTCCTCTGCTTCGATCCATTTTGCCGTTTTCCGTGAGGCAAATGATTCTACAGAGAAGATCATTAATAAAAAAACTAGTAAGAATCTACTTTTCATGAAATTTAGAATTTATTCTCAACATAAGAAAAAGTAAATGAGATCAGCCTTGAAGAACTGATCTCATTTATCTATTATAGGAATCAAATCACTGCTAAAACTTTCTTCTGGACACCTTTTGAAATTTTCATAGGAGCCGTGGCCTTAATATCTTCTACCGATTGCCCAGCCTTTACCTGATAAACACCGGGATCCAATACCCAACTATTGGTGTTTTCATTAAAGGAGGCCATATCCATCGTCCGGAACGTCATCGTAAGCGTCTGGGACTCTCCAGGTTGCAGGGTACGTGTCTTGGCAAAAGCTCTCAACTCTTTCTTTGGTTTTTCAAGGGCACCTTTAGGAGCGGACACATAAAGTTGGGCAACTTCCTTACCCGCAACCTTACCGGTATTCGTTACCGTGACGACTGCTTTACAAACTTCCCTGCCATAACGGACTTTCAAGTTACTGAACGAGAATGTGGTATAAGACAAGCCATATCCGAAAGGATAGGAAACCGGTTTATCAAAAGTGTCAAAATAGCGATAACCTACCCAGATTCCCTCATCATACTTGGTAAAACCAATTGTTGACTTATCCTTGTCGAATACGCCCCCATTATCATTCTGAGGGAAGTTCTTCGAAGAGGGAACGTCTTCATAAGCTAATGGGAAGGTCATCGGCAGATGACCGGACGGGCATACCTTACCTGATATAACATCTGCAATCGCATTTCCACCTTCCTCTCCCGGTTGCCAAGGCAAGAGGATAGCATCCGGGATATTTTTCCAAGAGGTTGTCTCTATAACTCCACCGATATTCAGAATGACAATTAATTTTTTACCTTGTGCATGAAAAGCATCAGCTATGTTTTTCATTGTATTCAATTCTGCTGGACTCAATTTCCAATCACCGGGTTCATTACGGCGGTCACTGCCCTCACCTGAATTTCTTCTGATTGTCATGATTGCCATATTGTCGACAGATGCACGATGCCTGGCATAGGATGGGCCTATATTGATATCAGCATCAGCGTCCTCATACAACTCTGCCATATCCGGGTCTACCTGATAACCTGCATTTTCCAGACCTTTGAAGATATTAACAACATAAGGCTTGTTCACATCTCCGGATCCAAAGCCATTAGCCAGGAAGCCTTTATAGGAGC
>ENA-UOOK01007055-UOOK01007055.1-fermentation-metagenome-genome-assembly--contig:-NODE-7055-length-10419-cov-3.503956_pt1 | contig 10419 bp, 12 predicted proteins | sample MGYA00245777_ERZ724023 | MGnify/ENA primary metagenome ERZ724023 (study PRJEB28704, sample SAMN03018312) | fermentation metagenome | biome: anthropogenic terrestrial biome; feature: soil; material... | reverse complement strand
TACTAAACCCCAACCCGACCGATGCGTTTCCTTGTTTCTGGCAATAGTACCTATGCATTATTAGCTAGTGTTACCTATTTCCATGCCGGAGCCTTTCTCGGAGGAGAGAGCTCGACGAAGTTTTGTTAAATTGTGTGATCTTGATATATCTTGCCATAAACTGAGGTATCCGCTCGGGCGCACTTGTTTTTCTTGCTAATTGTTTTAAATCGCTTCAAGTAAGCGTGCGTAGCTATCTGGGTACGATTCAAGCTATAAGCTTGTGTCTGGCAGCCTTCTAGACTGCCAGAAATAAGGTTATAGATCTATTGTTTATCTTGGTAACAAGCCCCTTACTCTTTCCAAGACTTCTTTCAATTCTTCATTTCGGTTAATATCCTCTTCTGACTTTTCCCTCCAGCCTTCTACGATTTTCACCCATGCTATGATCTCAGAGGCTTTGCCGCTTTCAACCGCACTTTTATATAGGGCGAATATTATATTTGGCGTTAGACCTTTTGCCCAATAAACGATATATTTCAGTGTCGAATCGTTGTCTAATATCGTCTTATTCCATTCGGATAACGTCGCTTCTCTGATTTTGTATGCCTTTGCGAATTCTTCTTGAGTCTTGAATCTCAAGAGCGATATCATCTTATTGTTTGTGATCCCAATTTCTTGTATTTTATAAGTCGGTAATCCCTTTAAAAGAGAAGGCAGGGATCGCCATATTAGGTAGGTCTCGAACTCATCTTGCTTCCTAACGGACATTATATTTTCTTGCGGTATCTTCCTATTTTCCTGTTTTGTTTTTATCACTTTTCTTCTTTTTGATGGCGTCATATTTTTGCTTATATTATTGATTATTTGCTCTTTTTACTGATATTTTTTATATATTGATCTGATATTTTCCTACCGTAATTTTTTAGAATCACTGCGGTATACTTTCTACACTTTCTTTATGGCTAATTTGGGCCAACAAATCGAAATAGCCAACCATGTTGTTTGCAATCTGGGTAACTTCTTCAGCTCGTAAATCCTTCCCATATTCTTCTTTCAGGATTGTTTTTAGCTCTTTGATTAGTTGCTGGCTGACCATATACATTATTGTGAACTTTTGTCCGGTAACTTAATATACACAAAAAGAGTAAACTGCTATTAGTTTACTCTTGATACAAATCCTGTCTTTAAATCAGGATAATATCAGACAAAACCAGATTATATCGGATTGAACCAGACTACCCGATATTTTCTAATACTTTGATCTGTTCATCTAGTTTATCTATGTTTATACCTCTTTCTTCTAAATCATTTCTAGTTAGAGGGTTTATAAATCTGAGTGTATTCTTAGATATATCAAAAAAACACTTTCTAAGTTCTCCTGTGAATCCTAAATTATTTACAAATTTGTTTGGATCTATTTCCTGTTGGATGTCATTTTTGATAGCAGATCTCGTGATATCTTCTTTAGGTCTTTTAAAAATATAGTCAAAACATATTTCGTTGTTACGATAGAATTGCATCTTTTTGAGTAAATATCTATCGTTTATGATGATATGTCGTTTTTTTAAATTTATCCAATACATCTTTTCATCCGATGTTTCTGTTGCAGTATCATTCTTTATTTCAGTGATATGTGAATTTCCTCGATTTTCTTTGCCTCTTTCTATTTTTTTAACGCTAATGATTTGCTCGATTTGATATAGTAAATCTACAGATTTTTCATCATTTAATCGTAATATTAATTTATCTTTATAATTATTCTCCGATAAGTCATAATAAGATTTAAAAAAATCTATATCTATTTTCTCCTCGGTCATTTCTTCTTCATCGAAGGTTGGATAGCCACGTCTAATATCATTCAGGCAATTAAGATATTCCTCATTTATAACTTCTATAAGTCTCTGACCAGCTATTCTGTTAATGGCTGCAATAAGAGATAGGGTTTGGTCATATCCGAAGCCGCTATACTTTAAAGGTATTATAGTTTCTCGGCTTAATCTATTAAAGCCGTCAAGCTCTATTTGATTCGTTGTCACTTTTAGAAAGTTCTCGATCATCTCTAAATTCTTTTCAGAGTATTTAGAGAGATCAAGTTCTGTGGTTTCCATAGAATGTAGTTAATCATTACTTATTACAGTTTAGTCTATCCGGGCGAGAATATCAAAATAGGCATCTTGTGGTGCAATATATTTTAGTCCCAGAAGACTTTCCATTTCTTAATATTATGCTAACATAAAGGTACAAATTGCCTAAACCTTGGCCTTTGGCCATGGCATGGCACATAAATCCTACGCTAATAGGAACGGTCTCCTGACCGGCACTTATTAGCGTAGGTCTGCCTCCGAAAGGGGGTGGGGCGGCCCGAAAGGGTTCGTCGCTCGGTTCGGGAGACCATTTTTGTTTTTCCGAACCGGCACCTCAAAGTCGAAAAACGTTTTATTAATTAATCTTAAATTATTAAAAAACTATGAATGAGGAAACGACAAAGTGTCCTAAGTGTAAAGAAGAAGTTTTAAAAGGTGCGAAAAAGTGCAAGCATTGCGGTGCGGATCTTAGAAATTGGTTTATACGTCACAAGATTATCTCTGCCTTTCTGATCCTTATGTTTATCGGTATTCTAAGTGGAGGCAGCAATTCGCAAAACAACAATACTAATGGCATTTCCGATGTTCAGGAAAATCAAAAGGAACAAACCGTTAAAATCGGAGATATGGCAACTGTGGGAAAGTTCAGCTATAAGGTACAGAAAGTGGATCAGGCATCTTCTGTGGGCAGTGAGTATTACAACGACACCGCTTCCGGAATATATGAGATCATATCTCTTACCTTTAGAAACAATGACAATGAATCCCATTATGCCGATAGCACCATGTTTAAACTGATAGATAATCAAAACAGAACATTCTCTGCTTCCACTAGCGCAACCAGCGCTTACGCCGCTCATAATGAAAACAAGCAATCCAGTCTTTTCTTACAGCAAGCTAATCCTGGATTAGAAATAGGCGGTGTGTTGGTATTTGATATTCCCAAAGATGCCAGTAACCTTAAGCTTGAAGTGAGCGGTGGATTTGGTAGTCCCGACAAAGCATACATTGAACTTAACTAACTTGAGTAAATGAGAGAAAACAATCAGACTGTTAAAACTGGATCCGGGAACACATCTAACAAGATTACAGAATAATCCCAAGATATATAGAACATCTCTCGCATATGGGAGATGTTCTATTATTGCTAGCTTCCTTTCGCTTTTTTCTGTTCTGCTATTTTCTTTCTTCTATTTTTTACTGTACTTATGGCTATCTGGAAAAGATTAGATTTTTCCGTTGCCTGAGCTGTAGGAGGTTTTTTGGCATAAGCCGGATGTTTTCTATCGAGATAATATTTTGCAGCGGAAAGATTACCTTCTTTTATTTTTGTAAACACCTGATATTCTGCAAGATCGCGTATATTATCATCTCCTTTGATTTGAGCCTCGTCTATTTTTGCTTTGAATTCAGGGTCTTCATCTTTCCAGCGATATATGTTTGCTCGGGGGACGTTGGCCTTGTTGCATGCAACAGAAATAACTGGCATTTCTTCCAGCTTTTTAAGAAAAAGCTCCTTTTGTAGTTTCGCTTTATCTCTTTCCCCGGTCATATCATCAGTTTAGCTTTATGGCTTTAATCCCAGTCAATTTTTCATACCTATCCACAATCGTCTGGCAATATTCAATATCCAATTCAATCATTAAACATTTTCTTTTAGTTTGTTCGCAGGCGATTAAAGTACTTCCCGAACCACCAAAAGGATCATAGACAATGTCTCTGATCTTTGTGCTATTTAGAATAATCTTTCTAAGAAGCGGGATTGGCTTCATGGTGGGGTGTAGCTTGCTTTTGTTGGGTTTGGGAACAAAGAATATGCTTTTGTCCTTGGCCTTATGAAAAACGTGTCCGCCCAGCCAGCCGTAGGCTATCAGTTCGTGCTGGGGGAGATAATCTTTTCTTCCTAAAACCGCATTGTTTTTAATCCAAACCAGAAGCTGAGAGAAATATATCCCGATGTCTTCCATCCCTTGCTTCAAAGCTAAAATCATCTTATCGCAATTAAAGATGTATATTGAGTTTTTCTTATCGAGCCTAGATGATACAACGCTTAGCCATTCTTTGGTAAATTTCCTGTAGTCATCTTCACTTTGAAATTGATCATTTTCTATGGTTTTAGCTTTGGCAATTTTTTGTTTGAAATCGGCCTTACTGTTTACATAATCGATGGCATAAGGCGGATCTGTAAGAATTAGTTGTATTTTATCTCCATTAATTAACTTCTCTACATTATTTTTGTCCTTAGCGTCTCCGCATAACAATCGGTGATCGCCTAGCTGGAATATATCTCCAGCTTTAACTGAGCTTATTTGCTTCTTTATTTGCATATTTTTCAAATCTATTAATTATTAACTGACAAAAAACCGGATTTTGTTCCATGATAAAACATCTGCGTTTTAGCTGTTCACAGGCAATGAGAGTTGAGCCTGAGCCACCGAACAAATCTAGTACCGTATCGTTAATCTTTGTACATCGCCTTAACGCCTTTTCGTGAAGCGTAGGCGGTTTTTGTGTAGGGTGTTCGTATTCTTGCCCAGATATTCTTTTCACGAGCCAGATATCAAACATATCCAGTATGTCGTCTATAGTTCGGTTGCCAGTCTCAATCTCTTTGTTTAAAAGCTCATTTAAATTTTTGATATTAGAAAGATATGGCTTTCCGCGAGTGCCATAAACACAAGGCTCATAGCACTTGTTGAAGGCGATTTGGGGAGTGACATTAAAACCATTTTTGATCCACATACACACTCGCTTGTTACTGATTCCAAGTCCTTTGTATATTTCCTGAAGCAGTCCTATATATTGCTGATCACAATAATAGAAAATATGCGTGTCCTTTTCTGATACATTTAAAGCGTTGGAAATGGTTTTGTTCAGAAAATCTCTATATTCATCATCGCTTTTATTATCATTCACATCTCCGCCATACTTTTTCTTTCCGCCAATTCCTTTGTCGTAATTAAGACCGATATTGTATGGCGGATCACAATAAATCATATCTATTTTTTCCTTGCTTACTAATTTATTCACAGTTTCCAGATTGGTTGCGTCTCCGCAGAGGAGAATGTGGTTGCCGAGAGAGAACATATTTCCCGATTTGATATCGGTCTTTTTAATCTTTCCCAGCTCCTTCTCTTGATTAAAATCATCGTCTTCTGTTTCCAAAGAATCGTCCCAGATGTTTGAAAGATCTTCATCGGTAAAACCGACATCCAGAAGCATATCCATATCAAATTCTTTGAGCATTTCCCAGTCCCACTCTCCAGTTGCCCGATTGAGTGTCAAACAAAAATTTTTTTCTTGGGTGGGATTTAAATTTACATACACAACAGGCACTTCTTTATATCCTAGCTTTTTTGCGATCTTAAATCGTTGATGGCCCCCGATTATTACGTTCTTCCTGGATTTGTAGCCGTTTACTATTAGCGGATCGACAAGACCAAACTTTTTAATTGATGCAGTCAAATCCTCCTCTTGCTTGGGAGTTAATTTGCGGGGATTGTAGGTAGCTTCTTTAAGTAACGAAACAGGAACAGTTTCAATCTGAAGATTTCTTTCTTTCATTTTTTTATTGTTAACTTCTTATAGTACTCATTTTATATGGAAGGAATAACCGTTGAAGATAGAGTCTTTGTAAAATAACATCAAAAAAACAGCTCTACTTAGCTGTTTTTAAAAAGTTATTAGCTCCACAATGACTCTACCAGACGATAAAATAATTCTGATTGATCCTATATCCGTTTTCTGCCCGGCCTTCTATCAAGTTGTCCTTTATTTTCAAACGATATTTGGCTTTGCTATTGATCTCCTTTATGGCATCCCTCAAAGATTCATCTGTTTTATAACCAGTCTTTTCTCTTAGTGCTTTGGTCTTTATATAATCCTTAGCTTCTAGCAAATTGTAAATGATTCTGATTCTCTTACTTTCAGTCTTAAATTCATACTTATTACTTCCAAGGCACAAATTACCCTCATCAGTTAAATCCAATCTTTTCTGCCAAGGCTTTTTATTAGATCCTAACTTTTCCTCTTGTATTTCTACTAGAGTATTTCTGATTATATTCCGTATCGTAGCTTCTAACTCCTTTTGTTCTATCTCTGTCTTAAATTCTATAAAGTCGTTAGGTTCAATGTTCTCAATGGTATTAAATATTTCTTTCGTCCGAGCCTGGTTGTCACTTAAAAATTTTCTAAAGCCAATATAGCTGGAAGCATCATAAAGCTCGGCTACCTTTCCGATAGCAAGGAGCTTTTCCTTTAAAGCTGGCACATCTGCGAAACTAGCCAATTTCGATCCAAGCAATTCCCATCTCGAATCAGTATTATCATTAGGATTGGATTCTGATGATTCAATCCTTACCTTTGGGGCTGTCTTTTTGTCTATAGTCATATTGTTTTGTTATCTACCTCTATTTTGCTTATTTAGCCAGCAAATGTCAAATTCGAATAAATGACGCTTCTTTTATATTTGTCTCATTTGTCTCATTTCACTGTTCAGACCTCGACCCGTTTGCATCCATTATTGTTGTAAAAAATGTCAGGAAAAGCCCTTGAACATTGCATATATATTGTCCGGAACCGACTTGGGGAGCTATTAAAATAAAATCGCGCCCAACCGGGCGTGGTTTTATTTTAGCAGCCTTGAAAAGGAGATTCGAAGTTTATGCCCAAGAGCGAAGCGGATGGGTAAATCCTTCTCGCGGAGCAAAATAAATGAAACAACCCATCCAGGCTGTTTTATTTATTAACCCTAAAATCCTCCGGCTTTAGCCGGATTGTGCGTTTGATGTATTTTCTTGTCAAAATGATATATGGCGATATAAACATTCCTATTATTGCCCTACATTGGATAACGGCAGAGAAAGGATGACTGAAGCGGATCTTGCTTTTTCATATCGGATAATATTAGCAAAAAAATAGGCGCACGCCGGCTCAGCCGGCGAACCCAAGGCCGCCTGACCTCGGCCTGGTGATCAATTACTGCTTATGCCCGTAAGGAGGCTTGAATTAAAGACGTTAAAATTGACAAGTCAGACTATGTATGATACAAATTATTAGGCTCAAAAAGCTTATAACTTAAGGAGGATCAAAACAATAATGAACAAAAAGAGAAAGATTTTTATTGGTGCCGCATGGCCCTATGCAAATGGTTCTCTACATCTCGGTCATGCATCAGCGCTTTATGGCGCTGATGTTATCGCTCGTTATTACCGTCTAAACGGTGATGATGTGCTTTTTGTTTCAGGCAGCGACTGCCATGGGACGCCGATTGCAGTAGAGGCTGCGGAAAAAGGTATAAAGCCTTCGGATATCGCCGACAAGTATCACGAGGAATTCAGAAAGACTCTTATCGATAGGTTGGAGTTCTCTTATGATCTCTATACTCGTACCGATACCGACCAACACATCCGGGTGGTTCAGGAGCTGTTTCTGGACCTATACGAGAAAGGTTTTCTCTATACCAAGGTTGAGAAGGCCCTATATTCGCCGTTGCTCGAGCGCTTCCTTCCTGATCGTTTTGTGGAAGGGACTTGCCCGAAATGCGGTTACGACGGGGCGCGGGGCGATCAATGCGATGAATGTAGTGCTCTGCTGGATCCGATTGAACTTATAAATCCGAAGATCAATCCGAAAATACTAAAGCAGAGAGACAACCTGACTAAGGAAGATTGCCGGCTTGAAGTGCGGGAATCCGAGCATTTTTATCTCAAGCTTAGCGTCTTGCAGGAATCACTGGAGGATTGGGTAGCAGAAACGAGCAAGCCATGGAGAAAGAATGCCAGAAGCTTCACGAAGGGGTTTCTCAAAAAAGGATTGCACGATCGCGCTATAACTCGTGATACGGATTGGGGTGTCCCGATACCATTGCCCGGATACGAAAATAAAAGAATTTATGTGTGGTTTGAAGCTGTTGCGGGATATCTTTCTGCGTCAAAGCTTTGGGCGGAAAACAAAAACGTTCCTGACAAGTGGAAAGAATGGTGGTGCAACGATGATGCGCTGCATTATTATGTTCATGGAAAAGATAACATTCCTTTCCATACCATCATTTGGCCGGCACTGCTTCTGGCAGAAGGTTCTTTGCACAAACCTGACCGTATAGTTTCTTCCGAGTATCTGGATCTGGAAGGCAAACAGTTTTCCAAGAGCCGGGGTTGGGCAGTATGGCTACCTGATTTTCTGGAGAAGTTCGATCCGGAAACGCTTCGATATTTCTTGGTAACGAATGGTCCGGAGAGCAGTGACTCCAATTTTTTCTGGACAGATTATGCTCAGAAAGTCAATGGAGAATTGATCGGAACATTCGGAAATCTGGTTAATCGGGCATTGCTTCTTAGCTCTAAGAATTTCCCTGATGGTGCACGTTTTGTGGCGCCTCTTGATGATGAATCGGAGAGAATCCTGCGATTGGCAAAGGATGCTTTTCCGGAAGTAGGGAAATTGATCGGGGAAGCAAAGTTCCGAGCTGCGTTCAAAGTAATACTGGATATCGCTGAAAACGGAAACAGGTTCATACACGCTAAAGCTCCTTGGGAAAAGCTGAAGGATGAAGCTAACCGGGACCAGGTCGAAACGGACCTAGCAGTCTTAGTGCAGGTAATCAGGACATTGGCCGTCTTGGTTAATCCGTTCTTGCCGGAAACTTCTCGGAAGATCCATGGCTTTCTGGGCCTGGATATAGATTCCGTGCATTGGGAATATCCGGATGCCGAGCTTTTAAAAGTCTCATCTGTGTCCACTCTATATAAGAAGATTGAGAAAGCGGACATAGATATAGAAATCGCCAAATTGGGAAAACCCAGGGCATGAATGATCGGTGGCCTGTTTCTTGCCGAATAATCCTCGTAATCCGTTGGAAGTCAGACAGTCGGCATTTAAGAGGAAGGTCGGGAAAAAGCAGATTTTCGCAAGAAGGTCGGCTGCCGCCCGATAGGTCGTAGTATGGCGACGATAAATAATTCTCAATAAACCAAACCGATGAAGAAAATGTTAAAAGTAAGGCCATTTCAAGAAACGTTAAATGCGGGAATGTGCGGTCCGGCTTCTTTAAAGATCGTTTTGAAATATTTCGGAGTAGAGGCGAGCGAGCAAGAATTGGCAGAACTGAGCGGGGCTTCATTAAAATTAGGAACAGACGATAAGGGAATCGCACGGGCTGGAAAGCATTTTGGCTTTAGGGTAAAAATAAAAAATAAGAGTACTTTTAGGGATATCGAAAAGTATCTCGATGCCGATATCCCGGTCATTGTGGATTGGTTCTCAAGAGGGAGGTCGGACTATCCCGACTCCTGTGCGGCGGACGGCCATTATTCAGTGGCATGCGGAATAGACGATGAGCATATTTATCTGCAGGATCCGGAAATCGGCAAGGTCAGGAAGATGAAAAAGGAAGATTTTGCGGCCGTGTGGTTCGACTTTGCGGGGAGGCGTATAGAGCCAGGGGAATTGATCATAAGGCAATTGATCGCGATATACAAATAGAATCTATGACTAAAAATTACTATCAATCGAATGTGCAAAACAGATAGAGCTGGCAAAAGAATTCGCGGCAGAGAAATTTGTACGAATAGGCAAGGACAATCATTTTCTTGATGTCTTCGATATCTGAGGAATGAGTTCGGCATCCAGGAGACGGCGGTCCTGGTTGCCGGGCTTCTTCATGATACGCTAGAAGACACTTCGGCTACATATGAAGAAGTAAAAAAGACTTTTTCAAGAGAAATAGCCGATCTGGTGCAAGAAGTATCCCGTTCAAAAGATTATAGTCGAGAAGAAAAAGAGAAATATTATAAGAAGATAAAGATGATATCTCCGGAGGCTAAACTTATCAAGATGGCCGACTTTGCGTCACACCTCAGGAATTTCATTAAGATCTATCGGAGAGAAGAGCAGGGTCTTTATCCCGAATTCGCCAATAATGATAAATATGTCAAGAGCATCAGGGAATTCCTCGTCACGGATATAATACATAATGTGATTTCCTGCAAGATAATAATCAGAAGGTTCTTAGGGTATTAGATACTGTCAATTTTTACTGTGTAAATGTTCAGGGCAATTATCGTTCGAATATGAGAATATGGATCCGGCATAGTTCTTGCAGGAGGTCGGGCTGTGGAACGAACTGTCGAATACTTTTATCCTTCTCCTCGTTTCTCTGAATTCTCTTTCCGGGATATTGCTGGTTCTGATCTGTTTCCAATTATCTTTGGGGAAGTCGAAATAGGCCAAGTCTTGTCAAAGTTGAAAACCAAGGGTTCTTACCGCTTTTTCTTCCTTTTTTTGATTTGTTTTGATGCAGTCAGCCATACTGGCTGGCAAAGTCATGCTTTGCTGATTAAATAGTCTCGCCCCC
>ENA-UOOK01007054-UOOK01007054.1-fermentation-metagenome-genome-assembly--contig:-NODE-7054-length-10421-cov-3.817577_pt1 | contig 10421 bp, 9 predicted proteins | sample MGYA00245777_ERZ724023 | MGnify/ENA primary metagenome ERZ724023 (study PRJEB28704, sample SAMN03018312) | fermentation metagenome | biome: anthropogenic terrestrial biome; feature: soil; material... | reverse complement strand
GATATCGGCAATTTTTACATGACGTTCCGCCGGTTCGTCAAACGTAGAAGCAATGACTTCCGCGTTAACGCTACGCTCCATATCGGTAACTTCTTCGGGGCGTTCGTCGATCAGCAGTACGATCAGATAAATATTCGGATAATTAATTGTAATATTGTTGGCTATCTTTTTCAACAAGGTGGTTTTGCCTGCCTTGGGAGGGGAAACAATCAGGCCTCTCTGCCCCATGCCGATGGGTGAGACAAGATCAATGATACGGGTAGCCAGATCCTTTGAATTCTTTTTATTTTCCAATGTGATCCTTTTGTTCGGATAAATGGGGGTCAGTTCATCAAATGGTCTGCGAACGGGAGCGGACTCCGGATCCTGTCCGTTGACGGCGGTAACATATAAAAGCGCCTTGAATTTCTCTCCCTCTTTGGTGCGCCTGGTTTTGCCGGTGACCAGATCTCCGGTCTTCAGGCTGAAACGGCGGATCTGGGACTGGGAGATGTATACGTCCTTGTTCCCCGACATATAATTTTCCGAACGAAGGAATCCGTAGCCGTCGGGAAGAACCTCAAGGACACCTTCGGCTTCTCCTACGTCTCCATTGTTCAAAAGGGCTGGAATAGCGGGATTGGAGGTGTTGTAATATTTTCTTGCAAAAGCAACCTTTTTTTCGTATTCTTCCGGGTTTTCCTGTTCATTGGCCGTGCCGGCCGATACGGCCTTCTCCGCAGCTTCGGGATTTTCATGAGATTTATTCTCATGAAATCTGCCGTCTGCCCCGTGGGGTTCCGTATGACGCGGTTGCGCGGCATGGTTTCCGTCGGACGGATATTCGTGCCGGACGGGCCGATGCTGTGCCGGTTGGACGGGAGCGCTCTCCTGGAGTTTGACTTCCGGGGTGGCTGGCTTCTTATCCGCCGGTTTTTCCGGAATGCTTCCCTTGGAAACCCCTTTCTCTCCGGAGGAAACTGCATCCCGTACATCGGCGGAAGCGGTCCCTGCCGCGTCCTCTTCTGACGCGCCTTTTGCTTCCTCTTTCGGCGCTTCTTCCGTCTCTGCTTTTGCAGCCTCTTCTTCCGCTTTTCTTGCCGCTTCTTCCGCCGTTTTTCTTGCCGCTTCTTCCGCCGCTTTTCTCGCGGCTTCCCTCGCGGCAACTTCCGCCTTGCTTGGACGGCCTCTCCTGCGCTTCACCGGGGCCGGCGCAGGCGGGACGGCCTCCTGCGAAACATCGGCGGCCTTCCGTTCGTTATCCTCTTCCTGCGAGGGACTTTCCTGGACCTGGGCATCTCCGGAAACCGTAAGCGGTCCCTTCTCCCGGGACTTATCCTGGGAATCTTCCTCAATCTGGTCCTCGATCAGCTGATTCATCTGGACCTGAGACATCTTGGTGAGGTGTTCCTGAATGAGACCGATCAGCTCTTCCTTTCGATACCTGGTCACACTTTTTATGCCGAGGTCCTTCCCAAATTCCCTCAGCTCCAATATGGTGTTATTCTTTAAATTACTTAGATCCAAAACATCTTTCCTCTCTTTCTCTGTCAACATGTTTTCCAATGAGACAATGTGGTATTTGTAACGAACGTTTCTTTACTTTATAAGGTTTGCAATTCACATCGCAGGATAAAATGGAATTATATACAAAGATAAGCAAGCAACAATAGGAGAGCCGCTCAGATATATGGCCCCTGGGTTGTATTTTACTTATGTATATGCTACTTTATCAGTATTATTGCCATAACTTTGAGTTTCATCCATTATTCGCAAATAATCCCCGAAAATATCATCAAAAGAAAAGTGAACACAACGACTAAATAACAACGTCGGAATAAGTCCCCCATAAATTATAGGGCACTTGTCGTCTTCCTTTATTATACTAATATATAAATCGCGATTCGTCAACTGAAACACAAAAATTATTACAATTCGTATAAAATCCGGCGAAATATTAGGAGAAAATGCTACCTGTAAAACAGAAACAGCTCATTGGTGCCCGTATGCTTTCCATCTATATCGAGCTGGTATTTCAGATCCACCTGGCCCTGGTTCTCCCCCAACTCATGGGTTACCTTGGTGGAATAGATCCCCATCTGAACGGCACCGAAGGGAGTCAGATAACTGTTCAGGTATTTTTTTCCCCGTTCAAACAAAAACTGGGATGGATTGGTTCCGGAGCGCTGCATGGTCACACTGTTGTCCTGAACGGAAAACATGGTTTTCGTACCCTCCATGCCGGATATTTCGCTCTCTTCATATTCGATATAATAGGTGCCGTTCTTTTCAAACAGATGGCCTTCCGTTATCAGCTCGATGCTGCTGCTTTCCCCATCCGTACTTCGGTGGCTTCCCTTAATGGTCAAAAGTATTTTTTTGTCCATCCCAATTCCCTCCCGAATCAAAATTATTTTTGAGCAAAATTTCAGTACTTTTCAATGTCGATGCAATCCGCGGCGATCTCCCTGTTCAGAAAATGACTGCCAATCCTTTGAAAGCTCTGTCCGAAGTCACTGACATAAAAGCTTACGACCGGCTCCGAGCCGGGTTCCCGGAGCAGATTTCGCTTCTTCAGGACTTCCCTGGTCTGCCGGGCTGTGCCGACAGCCGGATTGATCAGCTTCACTCCGGGCCCCATCACCTTTGAGATGGTCTGCTCCAATAGTGGGTAATGAGTACAGCCCAGAACAACGGTATCCACTTCCTGCTTTTTCAGATGATCCAGATAACGCTCTGCCGTAAGATGGGCCACCTCCGTATTGCTCCAGCCCTCCTCCACAATGGGTACAAACAGGGAACAGGCCTCGTCAATAACCAGAATATCCGGATTGATTTCCCGAATGGCATTGGGATACGCCTTGCTGTGGATGGTGCCCGATGTCCCGATGACGCCGATCCTGCCGGACCGGGTGGCATCAACAGCCGCCTTGGCACCGGGGCGGATCACACCCAAAATAGGAATATCGAACCGTGTCGTCAACGTCTCCACGCTGCTGGAACTGGCCGTATTGCAGGCGATGACCACCATCTTGATGTCCTTGCTCAATAAAAACCGGATACATTGTGCGGAATACCTTGTAACGATTTCCCTGGACCGGTTCCCGTATGGGATCCGTGCCGTATCTCCGAAGTAAACGATATTTTCATCCGGAAGCTCCTTCAGGAGTTCCTTTACCACCGTCAGGCCGCCAAGGCCTGAATCAAAAACGCCGATCGGGCGATTGTCCATGCTGCCGACTCCTCCTTCTGTCAGCTATATTCTACTATGATGATTCCATGAAAACAACCTCTAAAAAAGAAAATATGAAAAAAAGCGGAGGATACTCCTCCGCTTTTCCAGGTATGGCAATGGTATGGCAATATCGATTTCAGGCTATTTCTGAGTTCCGGCCATGGACTTTTCCGCGAATTCGATCGCTTTCTGGACAATTCTGCCGCAGTCCCTGGAAGATACACTTCCCCAGCCTTCATTCTTCACAACGTCATAAACGCCAAGTTCCTTTGCTATTTCCGTCTTCAAGTTTTCAGACATCATTCCACCGTTTCGTCTCGCCATAATCGATACCTCCTTGTTTTTGCAGCGAAAATTATCCGCCGCTGAATCTAGTTTGCCCCGCGCGAATTTTGCCTATGCCCGACAAATAATGGCACGATGCCTGCATGAGATGCGGCCGGAAAAAGGCAAGATGAGTCGCCGCTGATTCGCAACCAGGCTCCGGCAGCCAGAGTTTGCAGCGCATCCTATTCGCAACCAGGCTCCGGCAGCCAGAGTTTGCAGCGCGTTCTTACATCGTCAAGGAACCGTTCTCGGTATCGATCACCTGGAGGATATCGGCTTCTTCGCCGGTTTTTGCATCGATATACACAATAAACCGGTTTTTGCCGTATTCCCCTTTGAATTCATAACAGAAGCGTTCCTGTTTGCTTTCCGTCGGGATAACCGCCATCCGTGAGGAAGTAATCTTCAGGTTGGGGTTTACCAGTTTCTGTGCTTCCTCCATGGTCAGCTTCGGCTCCCCCAGATTACGCTCCTTGTGGGCAATCAGATAGTTCCTGGCCTCAAAGCCAAAGATTTTTCCGTCGTCCAATCCGATCTTCACCTTGATCAGGTCGGGATAAACGATCACATCTCCTTCCGCATAGGCAAAATTGATGGTGGAAAGACCGTCATATTTCTGCTGATAGGTCGGTATCATGTCCGGATATCCGCTTTTCTCCAAAAATTCCTTTGCCCGGGCCATAGCCTCGTCTATGGAGAGCTTCGCGGTGCCTGCGGAATGTTGGCCGATCATATCGACCACCTTGCCGCCCCTTTTGCTGACGGCCACATAAATCGGGGCTTCCGGGTCCTCCTTTGTCCAGATATTGACGCCCCAGGTATCCAGGAGCCCGTTGGTGCTGTCCGCCGTATTTTCCACCCTGGTTGTCCTGTCGTTGCCTACAAAGCGGACGGCAATATCCTTTGCCTGTTCCTGGGTAATGGAGGATCCCTTCAGAGCACTGCCGCCCGTCTGGTCCAATGCCTCGGAAAACGGCCCGTCATAGATCAGCCTCGGGTAGTTGATCCCGGTTTTTTGTATCGTAACAAACTGTTTGGTATAAAGATCGTCCGAGGCCTCATAGAAGCTTGCCTTCCCCTTTTGCATCAGTTTTCCCCAGCTGGATCCCTCCTGCAGGATCTCCCGATTCAGCCCGGTCAGGTCGGTATTCAGCTTAACGGCATTCTCATGGAGCTTCTGCAGGTTTTCCATTTCCTCCACACTGATGGTTTTGCCGTCGGATACCTTTCGGCTTAAGTAATAGGAATAATCGGACAGTTGGTTGAGATACTTCGACGTCTTGTCCAAAGCGATATGGGAAATCGGCAATTGCCCCAGATCCGTCTGGGCAGCGTCTGCCTGGCGGCTGATTTCCGATAAAAGCATCATATGCTGGCTTTCGTCTCCGCTGACCATGAGCTTCGCCAGGGAGGATTCTACGCTTCCGACATTCCCTACCAGCTCATAAAAGGATTTCTGATAAATATTGTCCATATGAATTCGGTACTGCTGATTGATCTGGTATTGGTTGTACCCCCACAATCCCATAAACACAAGAGCCACAGCCAGCACAACAGGCAATATCCATTTTGTCATGGTAAATTTTCCTCCGTTCCTGTCAAGTCGCAAACTTATGCTTGCCAATGGTTATGTGGATAGGTCTGCTCCATATCCAGCCGCTGGTAGCCGTTGCGGGATTGTAATAGTAAATGGCGCCGTAGGTGGGATCCCACCCGTTTAACGCATCTCTTGCAGCCCGGATGGATTCTTCGTCGGGCGCCAGGTTGATCTGCCCGTCGGCAACACAGGTAAAGGCCAGGGGTTGGTAGATCACACCGGCTATCGTATTGGGAAAATTGGGATTCTCCACCCGATTCAGTATCACGGCGGCTACCGCAACTTTGCCGATATAGGGCTCGCCTCTTGCCTCCCCATGCACGACCTTGGCCAGGAGGTAGACGTCGTTGGAATTGCCTCCTCCGCCCTGAGCCGCAGTGGATGCGGCAGGAGCGTTTGCAGTCAGCTGGATCCCAAGGGCGTTTGCTGTCTGAGTCCCGATGGCGCCGTCCTGTCGCAAACCATTCTTCTTCTGAAACGAAACCACCGCCTCGTAGGTCTTTTGCCCAAAGACCCCATCGATCGGCCCGTCATAATATCCCCATTGTTTCAGCTTTCTCTGGACTTCCGACACCTTGCTGCCCGTAGAGCCCCATGCTATGCTGGCAGCCTCTGCGGTTTGTCCTCCCTCCCGGAAGGATTCCAGAATCATTCCGGCGCAAAGGAAAAAGGTTAACAGCACCGACAACACCATAAGCTTTCGTTTATGACCCATATTTTTCTTCCTTTCTTTGCAAAGCTTCGGTATTATTTTCCGTTAACCCAAAATAGGATATACGAGTTAAAAGTTTCCATTTATTCCAAATGAGATGTTGCCGAAAATACTCAGTCTGCCAAAACAAAAAAAGAGCGCTTTCGCACTCTTTCTTATTTTGTTTTGCCCCGAGGGTATCATGAAAATATGCGCGCCACCCATGCTTTGATGCCTTTCCACCATTGCGCCAGCCTGAAGGTATAGATTACCTTCTTTTGTGCCGGCTTGTTCTCCTTCCCCACCGACGGATCCGGCTTCCTTGTTGACGAATTGCCCTCCTGCACGGACCGGTCCGGATTATCCGCGGACGGATCCGGTTTTTCCGTTGTTCTGACGGACTTCTGCCCGCTGCCGGCGGCAGCTTTTTCTGTTTCCTCCTCCGCCGGCCTTCTTGCCACGCCGCCGGACACATCCACGAAGCAAAGGGGAGGGAACATGACGCACCACCAATTCGCACCCGTTCCTTCTCCGATCACCACCCGGAGCGCCTCGTAACTTCCTGCGGGATATACCACATCGCCGTACGCCTTGGTCGGAAACGGGAAAATGCCCAGTTGCGCCTTTACCGGATAGTTATAACCGGATCTTCGGATCTCCGTCCGGGCTATTGCCTCCATTTCGTCCAGATTCTCCCGGATCAATATTCTGGCCTGGCTCATGGTAGGCGTATCCTCAAAAGTTTCCCCAAAGGAAAGAAGCAGCCGGTCCCTGACATGCAGCTTCAACGCCTGGTCCTCCGGCGAATCGCTGTTGGCAATCACATGCAGACGGATCAGGTCATCCCTTTCCGGGGATTGATCCCTGCCGGACCAGGTGAACGAGAAGGCCATCATTATGGCCATCGCCAAAGAGATCCAACCATGCTTCTTCATATCAATACCCCCGTAAGCAAATTGTTTTCCGTTTCTTGTTATCCATTAAGGAGTATTGACACATTATACAAGTTTATACATACAACCGGATAAAACAGGTATATTTTTCTGTCTATGTATATACATGGCTCCGGCATACGGAGTTTGCAGCGCATATTCAAATGCACTTTTCCATACGATCGAAATATCGCATTACCATCTCGATATCGCTCGGTTTATCGACATCGTTTCCAATCTCCGGAAAAGGAGTGATAATGGCGGACGCCTGGATATCCAGCAGCTTATAGAAGCGCTCCTCCACCTTCGGGATGGACAGAAATCCCAGAAGGAGTCCTACCAGAAACTTCAATCCGAGAAGTCTGCTGGTCTTCCAGGGTTGTTTGCGGAATTCGATCAGCTTGCGGGCAAATTCCTCACAGGTGGCTACCACATCCGGATTCATGTAGATAATATTGCCGCCGGTATAGGTACCCTCCCTGAGCCGGACATAAGTGCGTTCCACATCGGGAAAACGTTCTTCATTCAGCCGCTTTTCCACGATGGGGTAGCAAAAATCCCCGCCCTGCCGGATGCATCTCTGGATAAAATCCGTTATCATCCCGCCGGTTACCATGGGAATATCCGAGGTCACCAGCAGAACCGCATTGTCATTGGCAAAGGGCTCCATTCCCGCTTTCACGTTTTCAAACAGGGACTCCCTGCTTTCCATGTAAAAGTCCACCTTGTCCCCAAGATGCTGCTTCAGCAGACCCACCGGGCCGGTGATGGAAATTTTCTCAATCATGGGAACATCCTGCAGAGCATCCACTACATATTCCACCATCGGCTTTCCGTTGATGGGCAACAAAGCCTTGTTGTCGACGCCCTCCCGGACAAAACCTTTCTTGCTGTCACCGGCCAGCACAATCGCATTCATTCGAGTCATGGCTTCCTCCTTCTATGATTTCCGCTCCTTTGCCCAGGGTTTCCGCCAGGTAGACCCCGGAGCAGAGCTTCTTCATTTTTTCCGATGCTTCCCTTGCTCCCCGGCGCTCCCGGAAGACGCCGAATACGGTGGGGCCGCTTCCGGTCATCAGGCCGGCTGCGGCGCCCGCCTTCCGAAGAGCCTGCCGGATCGTATGGATTTCAGGATATCGGGTCGTTGTAACCGGCTCCAATACATTTGCCATATCCTGCGGCAGGAAGGTAAAATCCGCCGATCGCAGCCGATGGTATGTCTTTTCCCAATCGGGATGCACGGAGATACGATCCGGCGACAATACACCGTATACCGAGGCGGTGGATACTCCGAAGGGCGGCTTGACCAGGACCAGCCAGATCCCTTCCAGCGGAGACAGAGGCGTCAGCTTGTCCCCAATCCCCCGGGCGACGGCAGTGCCCCCCCGGATACAAAAGGGAACATCCGCGCCTAATTTGCCTCCGAGCTCCGCCAGGCTTTCCTCCGTCAGTCCAAGGCCCCACAGGGCATTCAGGCCGACAAGGACAGCTGCCGCATCCGTACTTCCGCCCGCCAGACCGGCGGAAACCGGGATTTCCTTATGGATTTTGATGTCCACGCCGGCATCCACTCCGCAGGATTGCTTTACCAGCTTTGCCGCCCTCACAGCCAGATTGCCTTCGTCCAGGGGCATGTCCGACGAATTGCCGGAAATGCCGATGCTTCCCTTCTTTTCGGTCAGGGTGATTTCATCCCAAAGGCCAATGGACTGCATGAGCATTTCCACTTCATGATATCCGTCGGGGCGCTTTCCCTTAACATCCAGCGTCCAATTGATCTTGCCGGGTGCCCTCAGCTTTATCTTCCGCATAAATCCTCCCATTTTAATCTATACCGGTTACTCTGCACAAATCTTGTTATTCATTATACAGCAAAAATTCCATTTTTTCCATACTGAGCAAAGATTCCCACTGCAAAAGTCGTATTACTGCAAAATAACGAAGGACGCCTTAGCTTTAGTTGCAGTATTTATTATCCTATAAAAAAGGAAAAGCTGCAGAGAAGCACTTCCACAGCTTTCCTATGAGATTGCTATAGGATTCTGCCGCAATCACCCCACAGAAGTCTCCAGCTTTTTGAAAATCATCAGCTTGGTCCCCGGGGCCAGTCTGGATTCCTCCCCCAGGGTATTGTATTTGAGGATATTGGAAATAGTGGTGTTGTATTTCTTTGCGACGGCCCAAAGGTTGTCGCCTGGCTGAACGAAGTATATGTAGATGCCCGGCTCCCCGGAGGAAACTTTTTCCGCTTCCTCGGCTCCGATGATGACCTCCTTCTCTATGGTACGCGAAACACTGGTCCTGCAGAGAACGGTGATCTTCAATTCCGTTTCATCCTGTGCCAACAGGGTAAAGCTGACATGCTCCGAGGCCGCTTCGCTCTGGCAGTCCATACTGCTGTCGATCCCCTCCATATCCAGCGTATGCTGGAAGGGAATATCCTCGCGGAAGCTTCCGATCAGCAAGGCGGAATCATTGGTCTGATAAACGACCTGGGTGGACAGGATGCCTTCCAGCAGGACCTTTCCTTCTTCTATCCTCTCGTCGGTGACGGACGGTTTCACATCTGCATAGAGGATCCTTCTGGCCTTCGGTGCTCCTTCGGGAAAGCTTATGCTTTCCTTCACCACAGTCTGTCCCTGAACCTCCCCGACAAATTGCTGCAGCTTGATCTTCCGCTTTTTCAGGTTCATCGGAACGGCAGGGCTGTACGCATCTATGAGGATCTCATCCTCCTGCGTCTCAAACACCTGTGCGTCCAGGTTGAGAACCAGTTCCGCATCAATGATCCGCAGTTCGTTGTTTATGTTCTCCCGCGGGTCCGCATAAAACTCGGAAACACTCACATCCGCTGTGCAGTCCATGCCCTGGTAGGCACCGGAAATATCCACAAAATGACTGAACGGAATGCTGTGCTCCAGGAATTGGACCGGTTCCTCCTCATCGTCGCAAAGATAAAGAAGTTTCAGGTCTACATCGCCATGAACCACGACCTTGTTGTCCGCCGCCTTTTTTTCCTGGATCTGTACTTTTGCATCCTTTCTTAAAATTTTCAGAATCGACGGCATGGAATCGGAAAGCTCCAGATCCTCTCGCACCATGGTTTGCGAATGGCCTGCTCCCGCATTGGTTACGGCACGGATATGATCCTTCAATACCTCGACATCCGTTAGATCGGCAAAATCCCTGACGGCTTCCAGCTCCATGACCTGGCTGACCTGGCCGTACAGGTTCAGAACGGCCTTTGCGTTGATCCTCCTTCCGGAGACCAGCTCGTAATCGATATGCTCCACATCCAGCTTGAGCCGGGAAGACATCTTGGGCTTGACGCCGGGGATGTCAAGATACTGGGTAAATCCGATCTCCGCATCCACCGCTTCCACGGCGGTCTCTCCTTCCGGAACATACAGGACGTCGTAACGCAGTATCCCCTCCACCATTACCTTGTCTTGAATGACTTCACGGCTGCTGATGATCGCCTCACCGTTTATATCCAATACTCGCGCAACCGGTGCCTTGGATTCCGGCACATTTATTTCGCCCTCCACCAACGCCTGGGATGTTTCCTCACCGACTACCTGGTCCAGTTTCAGCAAATCTCTTCTGCATTCTATCGCCAATGCTGCTCCTCCTCCCTGAACATTATTTGTCCATAAAATT
>ENA-UOOK01007053-UOOK01007053.1-fermentation-metagenome-genome-assembly--contig:-NODE-7053-length-10422-cov-3.011093_pt1 | contig 10422 bp, 9 predicted proteins | sample MGYA00245777_ERZ724023 | MGnify/ENA primary metagenome ERZ724023 (study PRJEB28704, sample SAMN03018312) | fermentation metagenome | biome: anthropogenic terrestrial biome; feature: soil; material... | reverse complement strand
CCTTCAAGACATATCGGATTGCAGGGCAACTTCAACAAGAATTGGTTTCTTGCAATAGCAGGTATTCATTATCAGGCAGTTGAAGACTTGGAAACAAGGGTTAACGTTGAGGACAACAACAAAGACTTTGGAAGAAATACAGGCTATTCATATACAGGAAAGATTGTTGCAATGCCGTTTGCTTCAAATCCCAATTATGGTTTGCACTTTGGGGCAGCAGCTTCTTACAGAACACCTAAATCGGACATGGCTACAAGCGAGTATGGCGGAGTAAGATATTCTACAAGAAACTCTACATCTATCAACCGCAAGAAATATCTTGATACTGACGTTATTAAGGACGTGAATCACGATTTGCTGTACGGCGCCGAATTTGCCGGTTTCTACAAAGGTCTTCGTTTTCAGGGAGAATATATAGGCAACAATACCTATTTGAATACGGTACCCGGAGCAAGCGATAAGCCTGTCTATAAATTCAACGGATGGTATGCTTATGCAGGATGGTTAATCTTTGGCGGTCAATATCAATACAATACAAGTGAAGGTGAGTTTACACAACCGAGAAGAGGCAAGAGCTGGGGAGATATCGAACTGCTTGCAAGATATGACTATATCAATCTCAACAGCGGTAATATTTACGGTGGTTCCGCTCAGGCATACACAATAGGTTTGAACTATTACATCAACAACAATTTCAAAGTAATGGTCAACTATCAATACAACGACAATGACCGTTATGCCAATGGTAAAGGCAAGTTATATACAGGTTATGATGCTTCAGGCAAACCTACAAAGGACTATACAAAGATTGTGACCGAAAAGGGTATGGCCGGTGTTGATTACAGCATGTTGTCAATTCGTTTTGAAATCGACTTTTAATTATTACCCTAATGTTTAACTATTTAACAATTAAGACAATGAAACGATATATATTAGCTTTGCTGGCAATTGTTGCCGTATTTACAACATCTTGCGTTAAGGATGACATTTATGAAGGTCCTGCAAGTATCGAAAAGATAGAATTTACTCCCGGTTCGGTAACCCCTAAGGATGCCGTTACCGTATCTGCCACCATCACAGACCTTAAAAGTGTAACTTCTGCCGTTATCAAATATAAAGTCAATGGGGCAGGTGCTCAGACAATCAATATGACAAATTCAGGCTCTGTCTATTCAGGCATTATCCCCAAACAGGCAGACAAGAGTGTCGTAACATTTGTAATCGAGGCTGTCAACGCATCAGGTTATACTGCCGTTTCAGTTGAGAAAACATATACCGTGGCGGCTGTTGTTATTGATTATTCCGGTTTGATTCTCAATGAATTGAATGGTAACGACAAATTCATTGAACTTTACAATAAAGGTAAAAAGGACATTCCTCTGGAAGGTGTTTATATTCAGAAAGACGGAGAGATTAACTGGACTTGCAATGACAAAACTCTTGCAGCAGGTGCTTATATTCTGTTGTACAGCGAAGATGTTGCTGCCGATCATCCGGGCTATGACGAAGCATTAATCTTCCACAGCGGACTGTCGGCTAAAAAGAATGTACGCATCCAGCTGTTTAACCCGGCAGGAACAAGCCTTGACGACTTTAATCTTACGGCAATTGCAAAGACTGCCAAAGGGTCATACAGTCGTGGAACAGATGGCAAATGGTATCATGCAGAAGCAACTCCGGGCAAGGTAAATGCAGCCGGAACAGAATTGGTTGAAGGATTAGAATAAACATATATTATGGCTAAAGAAGAAATGAAGATTGGGGAGATCTCTAAGCCCCGTTTTGAGTTCCGTTCATTCGGACAGTGTTTTTGCGAAGCGCACAAGAGGATGGCACGTCTATCAATGCCCGTTCCCGAAAAGGTGTGGGAGCGCAGCAGCGATGAGATATACATAATCTCTCGTAAAAATGACATCAACAATACCAAAATACGTGATGGCAAGATGGATATCAAGACTTTTGTACAGGCCGTAGATGGTCTTGAACAGTGGAATCCACTCATGAAAGGCGAATTTCCTATTTCGGCAGAAGTGCTTGAAAAGGAGGTTTTTCCTGCATTTATGGTTGAAACCCCTTCTTTGACTAAAGCTACCTATACTTACGAAGAATTTATCAAGATGGTTGAAGACAATCCCGATCTTGCTGCTGTACGTGTACACAAGCAGCGTTTCGGCTATATGGTCAACGACACTATCTGATTAACGGAGCCAAGATTGTTACAATCAACTCTGAATCAACTGAAATAGAGGATATTAAGAAGACAATAAAAGATGTGGGTCTTGAAGGAGTCGAAAATATCAACTATCTTCAGGCCATCAAACGTGTGATAGGCATGAGTAACAAACCATTAGCAAACGAATAATCATGGCACAGGAAATCGAACGCAAATTTTTGGTCGCAGGCAATTTCAAGAATGAAGTTACAAAGGCGACACGTATCACACAAGGCTATCTTTGCTCTATTCCGGAAAGGACTGTCCGTGTGAGAGTTAAAGGCGAGAAAGGGTATATTACCATCAAGGGGATAGGCAACGACAGCGGAGCCAACCGTTTTGAGTGGGAAAAAGAGATTCCGGTTTCGGAAGTTCAAGATCTGCTGAAAATATGTGAGCCTGGTGTGATAGACAAGACCCGATATCTTGTTCCTGCCGGCAGGCATACATTTGAAGTTGATGAATTTTACGGAGACAATGACGGACTTGTCGTTGCGGAAGTTGAACTTTCAGAAGAAAACGAAGAGTTCATCAAACCTGCATGGCTCGGAAAGGAGGTTACGGGAGATGTCAAATACTACAATTCGATGCTGATGAAAAATCCGTATAAGAATTGGAAATAATCTTAATGACCGGTGTCGTGTCCGGCGAAGGGCATGACACCGATTTTTAATTGTATAGTGCATAATTTTTAATTTTTGAACAATGAACGAAACTTCATCTTCACAGGTAGAGGCAAAAGTATTTGACCCGCTGGATATGAGCAACTACAAAATAGAAAAGTTGCCTAAAATGCAGAAATCGGGGTTTGAGAAATGGATGTCTATAGTGGGCGGTCCGCTCGCTTTAGTGGTATTTATATTTATTTACCGGTTCGCCGATATTTCCTTTCTGAATACAATTGGGACTGAAGGGCTCAGTAAAACGGCATTACAGAGGTATGACGTATTGGGGGCGGCGGGCTTTTCGAGGATAAACTATGCCATGCTGGCAATATTTGTCTCGTCCATAATACTTTGGATTACTGAAGCTATTCCAAATTATCTTACTTCTCTGATGGTGATTTTAGCGATTGTCCTTACGGGGGTTACTACCGAAAAGACCGCTTTTGCACAGCTCGGCCACCCTGTGATGTGGCTGAACATCCTCTCTTTCGTCCTTGCAAGTATGCTTGTCAAAACTCAGGTAGCCAAGAGGTTTGCCCTTTGGTTTGTAATCCGTTTCGGTAAAAATTCGGCAGGTGTGATGATAAGTTTCATTGTGATTAATCTTGTCCTTTCGGCATTTATTTCGGCAACTACAGCCAAGGCGGCAATTCTGCTTCCTATTTTTATGGTGGTTTGTGCCATATATGGAGCAACGGGAGGCGATAACAGAAACAATTTCGGGCGAAATCTTGTCCTCCAGAATCTGTTTCAGATTAATTTGGGGGCAAATGGCTTCCTTACAGGCTCCGGAGCCACATTGCTGGCAGGTTCTCTGATTGCCGGAGCTATGGGCAAAGACTCTTTCGGCTATACAGACTGGCTTGTTCCGGCTTTGCCTATGAGTATAATTTTGATATTGATTGCATGGTTTGTCGGGACAAAATTGATATTTCCACTGAAAAAAGAGGAGAAAACTCCTCAGATTGAGGGTGGAATGGAGCGTCTGAAAGAGGAATTGCACAAACTCGGGCCGATGAAAACAGAGGAATTTAAGGCTGTCGCCATATTTGTCGGAGTGCTGGCTATGTGGGCTACCGAAAATATTCACGGCATCAGCCCTACATCCGTTGCCTTTATCGGGGCGGTTATTGCCCTCATCCCCAAAATAGGTGTTGTCAAATGGAACGATGTCGATATTCCGTGGCATCTGCTTCTTTTCTCAGCCGGCGCCTATACTCTCGGGGCCGGACTTGATGCTTCCGGACTTCCCGGTACATTGGTGGCTCAAGCTTTTGATGCAATAGGCATTACGGCTCAAACGCCATTTTGGGCATTGTATTTGCTGCTGACAGGTACTATGCTGGCAAGCGCGATGATATTCCAGTCTAAGACAATGCAGACTTTGATTTTCATTCCTATAGCCATCAGTGTGGCGCAACAGTTCGGTTATCCGATTATGTCTCTGGCTTTTCCTGTTGCAATGTTGGTAGGACATGTGTATGTGTTGCCGTTCAATTCCAAACCTGCAGCGTTGCTCTATACAACAAACCATTATAGTTGGAGCGATACATTCAAATTCGGAATAACGATGATGATAATCAGCTGGGGAATGATAATTTTATGGGGTGAAACAGTACTGAAATGGCTGGGTTATACAAATGGAGTATTTTTTTAATGTGAGGTAAACAAGATGATAGAAATTAAGACAAAGATTCACGATAGCTTTTCTGTCGAATTTAAAGAGAGTTTTGTAGTAGGTTCCAAAGAGAAAGACAACAATTTTGCTGTCAATACATGGATTTTTGTCCCTAACAGTCTTGATATCAACCCTCAGACATACGGAAAAGATCAGTTTTACAGGGATGTCAAGAGTAATGTCCGCTTGATAACTCCTGTTTATATCATGAGGGACATTGTAGGGGGTAAAGCGGTTCCACTCAACTATTTGCGTAATGCAATGAGCAATATGGCGAGTGCTCCCACAAAAAGCAATATTTCCGAATTCGAGTATCAGATAAAGATGTTTTGTGCAATCGCCAAAAGTTCCATGAGAGATGAAGTTGCGCATATTCTCTCAAGCACACAGACAGACGACATAATATTTCTGAGCGAAGAGTATCAAAAAAATCTTACAAATATCGTCCGCTATTACAGAGGGTTGAGACAGATTATCAATGTCCCTACAATTACAGATCAGATAAGAGAGTATTTCAAGTTCGGAGATGAATTTTTAGGACATATATCTTCACTTTATACATTCAGGGTGATTAAAAAATTGGCCAAAGCTACTCCGGATGCACAAATTAAAGTGCTTTTGCTCGATTTTATAAAGGAAAATGAGGATTATAAAAAATCAATGGGATATCCTGTTGTGATCAAGGGAGATAACTCCAATAATCAGAATCTGGTATTCAGGCATGGAATACTTAAAAAGTATGTTGAAAGTGACTTGTTTATCAAACTTGACAAAAAGAAGGACGGATTTGCCCTTGAACAGATACTATATGCCGTTGCTGCGGGAGTGGCAATGATATTTGCCACGGTAGTATCATTCTCAGTACAGAGAAATTACGGTTCTCTTTCAATTCCATTGTTCTTTGCCCTGATTATCAGCTATATGCTAAAAGACCGAATCAAGGAACTGATGCGTTATTTCTTTGCTCACCGGCTTGTGGCCAAATATTTTGATAATAAGGCAATTGTAAAGATTAAGGATCAGGAGGTAGGGTGGATGAAGGAGGGGGTGGACTTCATTACGGACCAAAAGACCCCTAAAGAGGTCCTTGATATAAGAAACAGATCTCTGTTGGTACAGGCTGAAAACCGAATTTTTGACGAGAAGATAATACTGTACCGAAAACTCGTATATATCGATAGTAAAGAGCTGTCAGACAATAATATTTATCCTGTGTCGGGGATTAATGATATCTTCAGGCTCCATGTCACCAGATTTACGCAGAAGATGGACAATCCGCAACAGCCGTTGACAATCCTTGATGCCGATGGAAATGTATCCGAAATCACAAGTCAGAAAATTTACTACATCAATATCATTATTCAGGTCAGATATGGGGAAAATATCGACTACAAGAGGTTCAGAATAGTTATGACGAGAGACGGAATACAGAAAGTAGAGGAATTGTAGCACGAAAGTTGCTGTTGTAAGATGTATGAAAAAATTTGCTTTTATTATTGCATCGTTGCTGCTGTTAAGTACAAACGGCTATTCTCAATCTGCAAAAGAGGACATTATCGGCGTTTGGATTAACGAGCATAACGACTCCAAGGTTGAATATTACATCGGGGCAGATTCTCTGTTTTACGGAAAACTCGTGTGGGTAAAGGAAGCCAAACATCAGGACAGGGTGGGTCTTGTGTTTATAAAGGGGATGAAGTACGATTCTCAAAGCAATACATGGAAGACCGATTATATGTTTTCACCCGATCACAATATGGTTGCAAAAGGTGTTCTCAGGCTTGAAGACGGTATTCTTTATGTAAAGGGGCGCAAGTTCGGAATATCTGCGACAGAGAGATTTACAAGAGTGAATTGACCTCCTATCTGAAAGTCCATTTTAGGGCGGCTGTAGGTATGACACAGAACTTATCGGCAATGGTAAGATTGTATATCAACCTCAATTCTCCACCTATACTGAGATTGAAATCTTTATTGATACAGCTGAAACTGTTGAGGTTAAGCCATAACTGAGGCTCCGCGACAAATCTTATACCTTCAAATTCCCAAAGATCGGTAAATCCGTTGAAAGTCAACTTCGAGTCAAACATATCGACAAACCATGCTCCTGAAAATTTGGGACTGCTCTTTTGTGCCTGTTTGACATGGTACATATACATCAGTGTGGCTGAAAATCCGCGGAGTTTGTCATCACTTGTAAAAGAGTATGTAGGCCCTGCCTGAAATGTATGGTGATAGATAGGATAAGACCCTCCGCAATATTCAACCCTTACAGATAGAGGCCCTTTCCAGAATTGAAGCTGTCTCTCGATTTCCCAATACATGCTCGATATCCCTTCGCACATATAGTTGAAATCGGCGATGAAATATGTGCTTCCCCATTTGTCAAACCCCACATATTCGATGGAAGATGTGATAGTGGCGCTCTGCCTGGTCTCGTCATACATGAAGATGCCATAGTTGTAATGGGTGTGAATGTTGAGCTGTGCACTCATCGTCAAAGATGTACAGAGCAGAATTATCGACAGAAGCAGCTTGTGTTTCATATTTTTCAAGTTTAAACAAGCTAAAATAAGAAATAAAAAGTACTTTTGCAAATTATTATTAACCCCAGCCGTTGGGCCGTGTGCTTGAACACCACGTAAAAAACAAGATTATGAGACAAAAAGTATCTATTCCGTTTATGTTGTTGGGCATTCTCTTCTGTGTATGCCTGATTACTTCCAATTTATTGGAAACCAAAGTTATACAAATATTTGGCGTGACTATCACCGCCGGTTTGCTGGTTTTTCCCATATCCTATATAATCAATGACTGTATTGCGGAAGTCTGGGGCTTCGGCAAGGCAAAACTGATTATCTGGTGCGGATTTGCCATGAATTTTATAGTGATGGCATTTTATGCAGTGGCGGTAGCACTTCCTGCTGCCCCTTTTTGGGAAGGAGGGGAGCATTTCAATTATATTTTCGGACTAGCTCCGAGAATAGTTGTGGCAAGTTTGTGTGCATTTTTGCTCGGTTCGTTTCTCAATGCATACGTCATGAGCCGAATGAAGATTTTACAGAAAGGAAAGGGATTTTCGATACGTGCTATTGTCTCTACATTGGTTGGCGAAACAGCCGATTCGGCAGTTTTCTTTCCCATAGCATTTGGCGGTCTCGTTACATGGAAAGAGTTGTTGATAATGGCCTTAACTCAAATTGTGCTCAAATCTATGTATGAGGTGGTGATATTACCTATAACTATTCAGGTGGTCAAATCCATCAAACAACACGAAGCATCCGATGTCTATGACAAGGACATTTCATATAATATTTTTAAATTTAAAGAAAAATAATCAAGATGGCATTAAAGAAAAGGGACAAAGTATTGATTTGGTTCGTTGGAATCGTAGTGTTTATTATAGCAGCCGTATCAATTGCGGCCTCTCCAATCGCCAAACAATATGTCGAAAATCACGATACGGAGTTGATAGGGCGCGAAGTCTCAATTGACAAGCTCATATTCAATATATTTAACGGAAAGTTGAGATTTACCGATGTTGTTATTTTTGAGGCGGATGGAAAGACACCGTTTATGACGTTAGACACACTTGCCGTACAGGGAAAGCTGACCAAGTTGCTCAATAAAGAGGTCATAATAAGACACGCATACATTAAATCTTTGGATGCCAAAATAATACAGAATGAAAAAGTCCTCAATCTCGATGATGTGATTGACTTTTTCACCCTTGAAGAAGATAGCTCTCCAAGTGAATGGAGTGTGGGACTGTATGATATTAAAATCAGGGACGGCATAATCCGATACAACGATTTGGCCCTGAATACCGCTCTTACCCTTAATAATCTGAATCTGAATGTTCCCGGTCTTTACTTGTCCGGCACGAAAGAGACTGATGCCGGTATCGAGTTTGACCTTGCCGACAATGGCCATTTTAAGGTTAGGATGGCTTATGGAGCTCAAAACAGTTCATTCAATCTGTCCATTGATATTGCAGATCTGGGGATAGGAATTGTAAAGCCTTATATTGAACAATCCCTGAACATTGGAGATGTAAGCGGACTGCTTTCGGCCAATCTTGTACTGCAGGGAGATACAGAGCATTTCTCCCAAATGAAAATATTCGGAAATGCCATGTTGAATAAGTTCCTGATGCAGGATATTGAAAATGAAGAGCTGTTATCCATTGATAAAGTGAATGTTGAAATAGATACACTTGATCTCTCTTCCGGCAAATACCATTTTGCACAAGCTGGCGTATCGGGTATAAACCTGAATTATACAATATTCAAGGATAGTACCGACAATATCTCAAAATTGCTTAAATCCGTACCGCAAGATATTGTGGAAGAGAATGATACGTTAGATGGTAGCCAGATTGCGGAAGCATTGGACACATTGGCAGATTATAGTGTGCAGGACAGCTCTTATGCCATTGAACCTGCGACTTCCGAAATAGCCGCGGCTCATAGATCAGACTTAATCATCAGGCGTGTGGACATAGATGGTGTCGATATCAGATATACCGACAGAACATTTGAACAACCATTTGAATATGAGATATTTAATCTCGCCATTCATTCGCGTAATCTTAATCTGCGTTCACGCAGCAATCTGAAACTGACTGCCGACATAAAGGGTGGAAAGATTAATGCTTTGTGGTTTGGAAATTTGTATTCTCTTGCCAATCAGAATCTTACAGTGGAAATACTAAATCTGAATCTGGCAGATTTCTCTCCTTATTGCCAATCATTTACTGCGTATCCGATTGATAATGGAGTGATGACATTTCTAAGTACCAATGAGGTGCGCGATTTTAATTTGAAAAGTGATAACTCGCTGAATATACACGGTTTGGACATTGGCAAAAAGGTCAAAAAAATGAAACCTCAGGTGGATGTACCGCTGAAGGCCGCTGTATATATTCTTGAAGATAAAGATGACAGAATAATGGTGGATTTACCGGTGACAGGCAATATCAACTCTCCGGAATTTTCTTATAAGAGACTTATTTTTAAGACTTTGGGCAATTTATTGGTAAAAGTCACACTCTCTCCGTTTGAATATTTGGCAAGTTCATTAGGGCTCTCTCCCGACAAACTTGCCTCGATTGAGATAGACCCTACTATGGATTATCTTACATCCGAACAGACAGATATGATTAACCATATCAGGAGTGAAGCAATAGATAAGTCCCAATTGCAACTTGTTATGGAACAAAGATACAATCCTGATCAGGTTATTGATATGTATGGTGTATGCAAATTGAAAGAAGATTATTACAAGGAGCTTTTGAGGGTCGAAAGAAATATGAGCAGAATGCCTGCCCTGACTGAAATTGAAAGGAAAAAGGCTCGTGAGATAAAGAACAAAGATTTGGATTTCATGATATATGTTCAAAAGCGGCTTGATTCGCTTGGCATGTCTCAAAGCAAATTCAATTCGGTTGAAGCTGCTTCAAGCGCTATTTATGTGAGAGATAGCCTATTGGCTGAGATTTCAGAGATGTCGTACAGAAGGGATTCATTGGTGTTTGCACTTTTGAGACTTGACAATGCTATTGTCAGCACCCCTGTTCCGGACTCTTTAAGGGGGTATAACGGAAAACCCGAATACAAAGTCAATTTTGTAATCAATTCGGCTATCGACCTGAATCTCGATTTGAATGAGAAGACGGGAATAACTCCCGCAGATACTTCCGTAACTACTTCTGTTCGTGACACCTTAAAGCTCGAATAATAGCTATACGAGATCCGTGTACCTCCGTAACAGATGTTTTTTCAATAAGTTGAACTACATTGTCGGGGGTCACTCCGGCTCCGGCCATGATGATTGTGCGACCGGAAGCCTGCTTCACCATGCGTGCT
>ENA-UOOK01007052-UOOK01007052.1-fermentation-metagenome-genome-assembly--contig:-NODE-7052-length-10422-cov-5.253883_pt1 | contig 10422 bp, 10 predicted proteins | sample MGYA00245777_ERZ724023 | MGnify/ENA primary metagenome ERZ724023 (study PRJEB28704, sample SAMN03018312) | fermentation metagenome | biome: anthropogenic terrestrial biome; feature: soil; material... | reverse complement strand
TAATCTTATAGGTAGGCTTACTAAAGATGCACAAATAGTTGAAATGAAGTCTGGCAATAGAAGTGTTATAAATTTTATTTTAGCAGTGAATAAGGATTTTATAAATGACAGGGGAGAAAAAGAGGCAGATTTTATTCCGGTTGTTGTATGGGGAAAACAGGCTGAATCTACAGCAAACTATATGAGTAAGGGAAAGCTTATAGGTGTCAGTGGTAGAATTCAGACTAGAAATTATGAAGCTAAAGATGGTACTAGAAGATATGTTACTGAAGTTATTGCAGAGGAAGTTCAATTTCTTGAATGGGGAGATAAAACTGCAAAAAGCTCCTATAGCAATAATAGTAATGAAAATTCAGCGGAAAATTCAAATAAAAACAAAGGTTTTAATGAAGATGTTTATGGAGAGGATATTACACCTGTTGATGATGGAGATATCCCATTTTAAAGGTAAGGAGGAATGAATTTTATGGCCAATAGAGAGGGCGGAAGAAGAAATTCTGGTAAGATGAGAAGATCTAAGAGAAAAGTTTGTGCAGTCGCGGAAAAAGATGCTGCAAAGGCATTGGAAACCTTAAAAGAAGCTGGCCAGAACGCTGTAGCAATCGGAGAAGTTACGCAAGGCGAGGAAGGCGTAGTCTTATGCTAAAAATAGCGGTCCTTGTCTCGGGTGGTGGAACAAATCTACAGGCTCTGATCGATGCGGAACGCCGCGGAGAAATTCCGAATGGCAAGATTGCACTGGTGGTTGCGAGCCGTCCGGATGCGTACGCATTGTCCCGTGCGGAAAAAGCAGGAATTCTTACAAAAGTTTTGGTTAGAAAGACTTTTTCTGAACAGGAAGAGTACGATTGTGCACTGATTTCTCTTTTAAAAGAAAATAAAATTGATCTGATTGTTTTGGCAGGATTTATGACGATTATCAGTGAACGCGTAATCAAAGAATATAAAAATCGGATCATGAACATTCATCCGTCTTTGATTCCTTCTTTCTGCGGAGAAGGATATTTTGGGCTTCATGTACACGAGGCAGCATTAAAGCGCGGTGTCAAGGTAACAGGGGCTACTGTTCATCTAGTCAATGAAGTTTGTGACGGTGGCCCGATCCTTTTGCAGAAAGCGGTAGAGGTCGAACCAAACGACACTCCCGAGACGCTTCAGCGCCGCGTGATGGAGCAGGCAGAATGGAAACTTTTACCGCAAGCAGTAGCACTTTTCTGTGCCGGAAAGATTCAGGTAATTGATGGGAAAGCCATCATCAGGGAGGATAACAAATGAAGCTTTGTGATTTATCGGAAGAGTTGAGTTCTTCCTCTTATCCAGGCCGCGGGATTATTTTAGGTCGCAGTGAAGATAATCATTGTGCGGCGATTGCTTATTTTATTATGGGGCGCAGTGAAAACAGCCGAAACCGTGTTTTTGAATGGCAGGAAGACGGAATTCGTACAAAGGCATTTGATCCTGCAAAATTGGTAGATCCATCGCTGATTATTTACGCACCGGTTCGGGTGTTAAAGGGGAAAACAATCGTTACAAACGGCGATCAGACGGATACGGTTTATGATTTTTTGCAAGGTGGAAAAGACTTTGTTGAGGCATTACACACCCGTACTTTTGAACCCGACGGTCCAAATTTCACCCCGCGTGTCAGTGGTATTATGCTGCCGAATGGGGATTTTCGTCTGTCCATTTTAAAGAGTGACCGCAATGACGAAAGTACGACGCTGCGTTATTTTTACGATTATGAAAACCCAAAAGCAGGAGAGGGTCGGTATATTCATACCTATGTCGGAAACGGCAGTCCGCTCCCGAGTTTTGAGGGAGAACCGACTTTGGTGACGCTGCCGGGGGATCTGGATACATTTACCGAAACAGTTTGGAATCATTTGGACTTTGATAATAAAGTTTCGCTTTTTACTCGTTTTATTGATTTAAAAACGGGAAAGACCGAAAGCCGTATCTACAATAAGAATGGAAACAAAAAGCTTTCAAGAGAAAGTATGACAAATTTAGAAACGGAGGGATCTTGTCATGCGTGAACTGGAACTAAAATATGGCTGTAATCCGAATCAGAAACCTTCCAAAATTTTTATGAAGGAAGGAGAACTGCCTGTTAAGGTGTTGAACGGACGCCCCGGATATATTAATTTTCTGGATGCACTGAATTCATGGCAGCTTGTCAAAGAGCTAAAAGAGGCGACAGGGCTTCCGGCAGCTGCGTCTTTTAAGCATGTCAGCCCTGCCGGCGCAGCGGTCGCTGTTCCGATGAGCGAGACGCTGAAGAAAATTTATTTTGTAGATGATCTGGAACTTTCTCCGATTGCCAGTGCTTATGCAATGGCGCGTGGAGCAGACCGCATGTCTTCTTATGGCGATTGGGCAGCACTTTCCGATGTCTGCGATGCACAGACGGCAACGCTCCTCAAGAGGGAAGTTTCCGATGGGATCATTGCACCAGGCTATACAAAAGAAGCGCTGGAAATTTTAAAGACCAAGCGCAAGGGAAACTATAATGTCGTAGAGATTGATCCTGCTTATCAGCCTGCTCCAATCGAGCGTAAGGATGTTTTCGGCGTTACTTTTGAGCAGGGACGAAATAATTTTAAGATTGACGAAAGTCTTCTTCAGAATATTGTAACGAAAAATCAAGAGCTTCCTGACGCGGCAAAGCGAGATATGATGGTTTCTCTGATTGCTCTTAAATATACACAGAGTAATTCAGTTTGCTATGTAAAAGATGGGAAAACGATTGGAGTAGGAGCCGGACAGCAGAGCCGAATCCACTGCACACGTCTCGCCGGAAACAAAGCGGATGTTTGGTGGCTTCGTCAGCATCCGAAGGTACTGGCACTTTCCTTTGTGGATAAAATCCGCCGTCCGGATCGTGACAATACGATCGATGTTTATATCAGTGATGAGTGCGATGATGTCCTGCGCGACGGCGAATGGCAGCAACGTTTTAAGACTCGTCCGGAACCTCTTACTGAGGAAGAAAAGAAAGAATGGCTTCAAAAGCTCAATGGGGTTACTTTGGGCAGTGACGCATTTTTCCCATTTGGCGATAATATCGAGCGAGCCCATAAATCCGGTGTTCAGTATGTGGCACAGCCTGGCGGCTCTATCCGTGACGACCATGTTATCGGCACCTGTGATAAGTACGGAATGGTGATGGCCTTTACCGGAATGCGCTTATTCCATCATTGATTGGCTTTTATGGAGGATAATTTTCTGATGAAAATTCTAGTAATCGGTGGCGGCGGCCGGGAACATGCCGTTGTACGGAAACTGTTGGAAAGCCCGAAGGCAGAAAAGGTTTACTGTGCTCCGGGAAATGGCGGAATCGGCTGCGATGCTGAAAATGTAGATTTGTCTCCTGCAGATTTAGCAGGGGTTTCTAAATGGGCAAAAGATCATCAGATCGACCTTGTTTGCGTTACTCCGGACGATCCGCTTGCGGCCGGTATGGTCGATGCTTTGGAAAAAGTGGGAATTCCCGCTTTTGGACCCAGTCAGAAAGCTGCACAGATTGAAGCGAGCAAGGTGTTCAGCAAAGGGCTGATGAAAAAACACCGGATTCCTACAGCAGATTATCAAGTGTTCGATGATCCGCAGAAAGTTTTTGGCTTTATCAAAGAGCAAAATCATTTTCCGGTTGTGATTAAAGCAGACGGTCTTGCGTTAGGAAAAGGCGTTTTGATTTGTCAGAATCTTGAGGAAGCAAGAGACGGAATCAAGTCTATTATGGAAGATAAAATTTTCGGTGCTTCCGGAAATCGGGTCGTTGTAGAAGAGTTTTTGACAGGGCCGGAAGTCAGCGTTTTGGCTTTTACTGATGGAAAAACACTGAAGCCAATGGTAAGCAGTAAAGATCATAAGCGCGCTTTGGATAATGATCAGGGCAAAAATACCGGCGGAATGGGGACAATCAGCCCGAACCCTTATTATACCGATGAAATTGCAGATGTATGTATGAAGACCATCTTCCTGCCTACACTGAAAGCAATGAATGAAGAGGGCAGACCATTTAAAGGATGCCTCTATTTTGGCTTGATGCTGACACCGGACGGTCCAAAAGTAATTGAATACAATTCCCGCTTTGGTGATCCGGAAACGCAGGTCGTGCTCCCCCGTCTAAAAACGGATTTGGTGGATATTTTTGAGGCGACCATTAACGGAACGCTGGATCAGATGAAAATCGAGTGGAAAGATGGCGCTGCAGCCTGTGTTGTGATGGCAAGCGGCGGATATCCGGGCAGCTATGAAAAAGGGCTCGAAATTCATGGACTTGACAGTAAGGGACAAGTAGAAGGTGCAACGGTTTATCATGCTGGAACCAAACATCAGGACGGAAAGTTTTATACCAATGGTGGCCGTGTGCTGGGGGTTACCTGCACCGGCAGTACATTAGAAGAAGCTTTGAAAAAGGCATATGCAGCAGTGGATAAAATTTCATGGAAAGGCGTTCAGTTTCGCCATGATATTGGTAAATTGCGTGACTGAGTAATTTTTCAGCAATCTTAGCAAACCCTTGCGGACTGCCTTTTAACTGCACAAGAAAAAACAACCCATTATAGAATGTTATTGATTTATAAAAGCTGGCATTGTTTAAAAGCAATGCCAGCTTTTATTTTTTACTGAAATTTTTTAGAAAAGGTTGACAGACATTTATTACGTGTTATAATCACATTAAACATATAGAATTAATATGTAAATAAAAGGAGGAAACCCTAATGAAAGCTTTTAAATTGATGTGTAAAAACGAATGTTGTCGAATGCCATGTTTACGGGAATTTTATGAAAAAATGATTGTGTGTTGATAGGAGACTCAACTTTTTGCTAACTGCGGGTTCTTAACCACGATTACTTAATTCCCGGGAGTTGTAAAAAACAATTACCCGGCTTTTTTATATCGTTTTGACATTTGGAAGGAGAAAAAACATGCAAATTAATTATTTGGCGCTGGGTGCTTTAGCGCTGACATTTGTTTTTTTTGGAGTTTTATATTTTTTGGACAAAAAGAAACATCTTGATTTTGGAATTCTCACTTTGCTAGGAACTGGATTTGGAATTGTTGTCGGAATTCTATTTAAAGAGAATTATACATATGTCGCGATATTTGGCACGATTTATACACATGTAATTTCAGCGATGGTAATTCCGCTGCTTCTTTTTAGTATTATTTCCAGTATTACAAATCTTGGAGATTCGATTCATTTAAAGAAGATTGGATTAAAGTCCGTTTTGTTTTTGTTGCTGAATACGTTAACAGCCAGTGTGATTACATTGATTGCTGCCGTGTCTTTGAAAGTTGGCACTGGTTTTGCCTATGAGACTGTTACCGATTATAAAGCAAAAGAGGTACCAAATTTTCTTGATACACTGGTTTCTCTTTTCCCACAGAACCTTGCTTCGCAGTGGAGTAGCGGCGCAGTGGTACCGATTGTAGCTTTTGCAATTATCGTTGCAGTAGCATATAATCGTGCAGTAAAAACACAGGAAAATATTAAACCATTTAAAACATTTGTAGATGCAGGAAATAAAGTGATGGGGCAGGCAGTTGGCTGGATCATGGAGTTTACACCGTATGCAGTGCTTGCATTGATTGCACGGGCAGTTGGAAAGAGCAGCGTTGCGGATTTATTGCCGCTTCTGGGAATTTTGGTACTTGCCTATGCTTTGTGCGCGGTGCAGCTCTTTGGAGTGGAGAGCCTTTTCATTCGCTTTGTTGCAAAATTAAACCCCATTTATTTCTTAAAAGGAATTGCTCCGGCTGCTGTGGTAGCCTTTACTTCTGAGAGCAGTATTGGAACAATCCCTGTTACGGTTCGTCAGCTGACGAAAAAATTGGGCGTCAATGAAGATGTGGCATCTTTTACAGCCGGACTTGGTGCAAACCTCGGTATGCCGGGCTGCGCAGGAATTTGGCCGGTATTACTCGCTGTCTTTAGCATCAATGTCCTGGGAATTTCTTATACACCGGTACAGTATGCTTTTCTAATTATTCTTGCCCTGGTCGTATCCGTTGGAACGGTCGGGGTACCTGGTACAGCGACAATTACCGCGACCGCTTTATTTGCGGCAGCTGGACTTCCGGTTGAGCTGATTGTACTGCTTTCACCGATTTCTATGATTGTAGATATGGCAAGAACTGCGACAAACGTAGTTGGAGCTGCTGAATCTGCAGTATTGGTTGCAAAAACAGAAGGGCTGTTGCAAGAAGATGTTTATAATGGGATAAAGGAAAAAGAGGAACAGCATTCGATAACTGCTTCCTAGAAAATATAAAAACAGTGATGAGGTGACGAAATTGAAGGAACTGCTTTGCTTTGGAGATTCCAACACCTATAGATTGATTCCCGGAACATTGAAACGGTATAATCGAACTGTGCGCTGGACAGAAATTCTGGAAGAAAAATTGTATCCACTGGGAATCGGATTATTGAAGAAGGCCTTTGTGGAAGAACAACTGTCTTTGAGGATGAATTGAGAGCCGGAAGAAAGGGGAGCGAACTGCTTCCAATTCTGCTGGAGAGTCATATGCTTTTAGATCGTATTGTTTTTCAGAGTCCTTTTAATTTTACTGATCTTTCTTGGAGAAGAAGTTTGGAAACCCCAGTTTGATCCGGAATTTGATCGAAAATCGGTTCAGGCGGTAAAAAGCTGAAAAGGGTCTATCAGAAGATTGCAGACCGGTATCATTGCGATTTTCTAGCGGCTTCGGACTTGGCAGAAGTCAGCAGAATAGATATGGAGCATCTTGATGTTGAAAGTCATCGGAAATTAGCAGAAGCTGTTTTTGAGATCATCAGAAAAGAATAACAGAATAAGAAAAAGAATGACCTCACTGGTTTTTAAAGCCCAGTGAGGTCATTCTTTTCATTGTCAGTAAAAATCAAACGCCTTCTGTCAAGGCACGAGACAGCCATGCATCAGCAATGTCCAAAGCAAGATATAAGCCATTTTTCTCACTGCTTTTTATAATTTGCTTACGTGTATGAACCGTCGGGTCGGTAGACATTAACTGAATAAAGACTTTGTCTGCGATTTCCATATTCTGAACTTTCTTTTTGCTTTTGATTTCTAAACGGCAGACATAGGGATCCTTCATATCGCCATAATAAAGGACATCGCCGCTGCGGACAAGTGGCTTTCCTTTATAGGTTGGAAAGTTCATTTCTTTAGTTTCGCTCATTCGCGTCCCTCCTTTTATACACTAAGGTATGATTTAAGCAATACCTGTAATAATTCATCTCGGTCAATTCTGCGTATAAGACTCCGTGCATTATTATGGGTGGTAATATAGGTAGGATCTTCCGAAAGAATGTAACCCACCAACTGGTTGATGGGATTGTATCCTTTCTCCTTCATTGCTGAGTAAACAGCAGTAAGGACCTGACGGATATCCTGTTCGCGATCAGACCCAATAGAAAAGGTCATCGTCTTATCCAACATGGAAAACACCTCCAATGAATTAAATGATACAACAAGCGATCCTTTTTTGCAAGGATAAAATCCGAAAAATTCGATATGTGGAGAATTATTACCTAAAAACAGCAGGATTAAGCACGCAAAGTGGCACCAAATTTCTCAAGTTCGGCAATTACCTTCTTGATGGTGGAATTTACGCGCTCTTCTGTCAAGGTTCCATCTGCAGAGCGCAGAATGATTCGGAAAGCGACACTCTTTTTGCCAAAAGCGATTTGTTCACCGCGGTAAACATCAAATAGTTCGATATGTTCCAGCAGATTGCCGGAGCCTTTCTTGATTGCTTTTTCAAGAACGAGAATAGGAATATCAGCATTGCAGATTAGTGCAAGGTCTCGGGAGACAGCAGGAAATTTCGGCAGCGGCTGATAAGTGATGGATTTTTGGCTGGCTTGATAGAGCATTTTAACATCCAAACTGAAGCTGTATGCGCGCCCGCCAATGCCGTAATTTTCCATTACATTCGGGTGAAGCTCGCCAATCACGCCGAGGCGTTTTCCATTGATACTTAAGACAGCACAGCGTCCAGGATGATAGCTGTATTCTTCTTTAGAAGCTTTGATGTCCCAGTCGTATATACCAAGTCGAGAGAGCAGACCTTCCAGAATTCCTTTGCAGGAAAAGAAATCATAATCTTCTCCATACATGCCACAGATCAGGGTCGCTTTTTCGATAGGCAGTTCATTTTCTGTTGTAGGAATGTATTCGCTGGCCATTTCGAAGAGGCAGGCACTGTCATTGCGGTTGTTATAATTGCGCGCCAGAGTTTCCATCATACTGGGAAGCGCTACGGTACGCATAATGCTGGTGTCTTCTCCGAGCGGATTGGAAATCGTAATGGATTTGCGGAGAAAATCATCTTTAGGCATCAGAATTTTGTCGTAATATTTAGGCGAAATAAAAGAGTAGGTCATAATTTCGCTGGCACCGAGTGCAAGCATTGTATTGGAAATCTTCTGCTGAAATTTTTGTTCCGGTGTATATTTTCCCTGTGCTCCACCGGGAAGTGCCGCTCCCGGAATTTTATTATATCCGTAAAATCTTGCAATTTCTTCGGCAATATCGGCTTTGTGCTGTAGATCCGGGCGGAAAGACGGAACAATGATTGTATCATCGTCAAATTTGCATTCCAGCTTTTTCAGAATACTCTTCATTGTTTCTTTTGAAATATCAGTGTCAAGGAAACGGTTGATCCAATCAGCTTCCAAAGGAATGCGGCGGGGTTCATGATCGGAACAGTCGTCTACAATCATTCCGTCCATGATATCCCCGGCATCTAAGAGCTCAATCAGTTCGCAGGCACGCTGCAGAGCCGGCAGACAGTTTTGCGGATCAAGACCTTTTTCATAGCGGGCAGAAGCATCTGTGCGCATCCCTTGATCGCGTGCAGTGGTACGAACGGAAGCACCGTTAAAGCAGGCGGATTCAAAAACAACCGTGTTGGTGTCTTCCATAATACCGCTGTATTCGCCGCCCATCACACCGGCAATCGCAATCGGCTTTTCGCTGTCGGCAATGATCAGCTGGTTTTCGGTCAGTGTGTGTTCCACATCATCCAGCGTTGTAATCTTTTCTCCGGATTTTGCACGGCGGATATGAATCTTTCCGTCTTTTACAAAGCGCAGGTCAAAGGCGTGCATTGGTTGACCATATTCCATCATGACATAGTTTGTGATATCCACAATGTTATTGATTGGGCGGACTCCCATTGAACGCAGACGTTCCCGCATCCAAAGGGGACTCGGCGCCACACGCACATTTTTGACAATTCGGTTGGAATAGAGGGAGCAAAGATCCGGCGCTTCAATTTTTGCGTCTAAAAGCCCTCTGCAATCCCCAGCGCCTGCTTTTACAATCGGCTTATGCTTTTTAAGCGGCAGATTGAAAGTAGCGGCGGCTTCCCGCGCAAGTCCGATCATTGAGAAACAGTCCGGACGATTGTTGGTGATTTCAAATTCGACAATGGTATCATTAAAATTGAGCGCTTCCTGAATCGGCATGCCAAGCTCAAGCTTGCAGCCATCTTCTTCAGTAAGAACCATGATTCCATCCTCGATGGCATGCGGAAAGTCATGAACAGTGAGTCCTAATTCGCCGACAGAGCAAAGCATTCCGTTTGATTCCACACCGCGCAGTTTGCCTTTTTTAATTTTCTTTCCGCCGGGGAGAAGGCTATTGTGGAGCGCTGCCGGAACAAAATCTCCCTTTTTCAGATTCTGCGCGCCGGTTACAATTTGAATTGGTGCATCGGAACCAACATCGACCTGTGTAATCCAGAGGTGATCACTGTCTGGGTGATGATCCAAAGAGAGTACCTTTCCTACGACAACGTTTTGGATATCTTCACCTTCTGTTTCCCAGCTTTCTACTTTACTTCCGCTGAGCGTCATTGCCTCGGTGAAGTCTCGAAGCTTCATTTTTGGCAGATCTACGAATTCCTGAAGCCATCTCATTGATAAATTCATATGCTTTAACCACGCTTTCTATCCTAAGTTGATCAACCGAATTGTTTTAAGAATCGTACGTCGTTTTCATAGAACAGACGCATATCGTCGATTTGGTAGCGGCGCATAACAACACGCTCCAGTCCCATCCCGAGAGCAAATCCAGTGTAAACTTCCGGATCGATTCCGCAGTTTGCCAGAACTTTCGGATGGACCATGCCGCAGCCCAGAATTTCAATCCAGCCTTCTCCTTTACAGAGACGGCAGCCTTCACCGTGGCAGTGAAAGCACTGTACATCCACTTCAGCGGAGGGTTCCGTAAAGGGGAAATGGTGAGGACGGAAGCGGAATTGCTTATCCTCTCCATACAGCTTTCTGCAAAAAACTTCAAGAGTTCCCTTCAGGTCGGCCATTGTAACGCCTTTGTCCACCACCAGCCCTTCAATCTGATGAAAGATCGGCGAGTGGGTCGCATCAAGCGTATCTGAGCGATAAA
>ENA-UOOK01007051-UOOK01007051.1-fermentation-metagenome-genome-assembly--contig:-NODE-7051-length-10428-cov-3.262508_pt1 | contig 10428 bp, 10 predicted proteins | sample MGYA00245777_ERZ724023 | MGnify/ENA primary metagenome ERZ724023 (study PRJEB28704, sample SAMN03018312) | fermentation metagenome | biome: anthropogenic terrestrial biome; feature: soil; material... | reverse complement strand
CGGAAAAGCTATACAATCTTAAAAAAGACATTGCTGCCGGTACATATCATACACCAAGCAAGGACATCGCCGGCGCTATTCTCGGCGAAAAAAAGGATTCCTGATTATCAGGGACTGAATAATAACCCTGCAGAACAGGAGAAACGGATTTATTATGGATACTATTAATCAACTCAGAGGATTACTCTCTGCAATGGATGTTAGTCTACAAAAGCTGCTTGAAGTTGAAGATCAAAAGACCATGATACTTGAAAAGGGAAGTGTCGACGATCTTAATGCGCTTATGAATTCTGAGCAGGCGTTGATTATGGAATGTAACGCACAGGAAAAGCGAAGATTAGTACTCTGCGACGAATTGAATGTTGAGACAGTAGCCGAGCTTATTGAAAAATACCCCGATACAATTAATACCATAGGTCCGTTACATGAGAGCATCGGGAATACCGTAAACAGCATAAAAAAGGTCGGTACTCTGAATATGAAGCTGATAGAAACAAGGATGAAAATAATAAATTTTCTGACTTCACAGATTGGCGTTATGTCAGACAATACGAAGTACGGAAAAAACGCTCGCATTGTATAAAATGAGGTATCGATTGCCGAATGCGAGTATGGAGAGATTTATATGAGAGCTACATTTTCGGGTTTTGAGATTGCCAAAACAGGAATACAGTCAGCAGAAACGGGACTTGATGTTACTGGTCAGAATATAGCAAAAATGAACACGGAGGGCTATTCGCGCCAGACGGTAGAACAGTCTTCAGTTTATTTTGAGTCCTCAAGTTATAAATATGCACCTGTCAACAATACCGTTGTGGGACAGGGTGTTTCGCTTGATAAAATAAATCAGATCCGCGATCAATTCCTTGATTCAAGATTCAGAACGGCTAATTCTCAAGCTTCGGAGCTTAAAAAACTGCATTCTATCCTGTCCGGCATTGAGAATATTATTGACGAGACTTTGACTGACGGTTTGGGCTCGACTTTGGAGGAATTCTATAAGAGCCTGCAAACACTTGCCTCAAACGCAGGCGATATCGAATATTCCGGACTGACACGCTCCTCGGCAAAGAAAATGATTGAATCCCTTAATTATTATATAGAGCAGCTTAACACCGTAAAGGAGCAGGAGGAATACGACCTTTCTGTTACGGTTGACGATGTCAACACTCTGCTCAAGAACATCGACAAGATGAACAGGGCGATACAGGTTGAGACACTGAACGGAAACCCGACTAATGAGCTGCTCGATACGAGAAACCTGTACTTTGACAAGCTGTCAGAGAATTTAGAGATAACCACAATATCAAATGCGGACGGTACCGTCAGCGTAATGGTCGGCGGGGAATATTTAGTCGATCCGCAAAACAGCACTTACGAGACGGTTTCTTTGCAGAATACTGCGGGTTATATGACAATAAACGCCGGCGGCACAGAGCTTTCAATAACCTCGGGAACGCTTAAAGGTTATTTGGACGCACTAAACGGTAAGGGCGCTTATGCCACCGCCGGAGAAAATAATTTCAACGGAATACAGTATTATAAGAGTATGCTGGATGATTTTGCCGCAAGCTTTGCAGATACCATGAATGATTTAAACGGTGCGGGCAAGCCTCTTTTTGAGGGCAACACCGCCGAGAGCATTGCAATATCCCCGGAATGGCTTGAGGATGCCAACTTTATTACCTGCACAATACTAACAACAGCCGAGGACGGAGCATGTATGTTGTCGCATGCTCCGTCCTGCACAATACTAACAACAGCCGAGGACGGAGCATGCGACAACATACTCAGAATGATAAACACTCTTGATAGCGATATCAGCATTACACCATATTTCAATGGAACCTTCGATGAATTCGTAAAATCCATGATGTCCGATATTGCTATAGACACAAAATATGTTTCCGACGTAAAGTACACGGCGGCAAAGGTGCTGTCCTCAATAGACAACCAGAGAGAATCGATAAAGGGTGTTTCACTTAATGAAGAAACAGTAAATCTGTTGAAATATCAAAAAGCATTTGAAGCATCCTCAAGAGTGATAACTGCACTTGACGAGATGCTTGATACTATTATAAACAAGATGGGAACAGTCGGAAGATAAACAGCGGAGGTGACTAATAATGAGAATGACCAACAGGATGATGTCAAACTCTTATCTAAAAAATCTTAATAATAGTCTTGAGAAGATGAACGAGACAAACTATCTCATAACTGCCGAAAGAAGCTATATGAAGCTTTCCGATGACCCAGCCACTGCACTTAAAGCAATGAAGGTCAGGAAGAGTCTTTCCCGTATCGAAATATACGAAAATAACCTTTCTGACGCGCAGGGAATCATAGATCAATACGAATCAACGATTTCGAGTATAAACTCTATTTCGAAAGAGGCTTTGGCTCAGGTATTGCAGGGTATAACCGGAACGAGTGATATAAATGTAAAAAAGACCGTTGCCAAGACCCTTCGCGGCTTTCAGGAGACAATCCTTGCGGCGGCGAATACAAAATACGGAGATGACTATATCTTCGGCGGCGATCAGGTCGGCAAAGCGCCTTTTTCGCTTGATGGTAGCGGCAATCTGCTTTATAACGGACAGAACGTGGAAACCGGCACTTTTCATGACGAATTCCGCTATATTGATGTCGGGATCGGCTTGGATGTCGACGCAAGCGGAAATGTTGCTCCAAAATCGGCATTCAATGTTTCCACTTCCGGTGCCGTTCTTCTCGGAACCGGTGTTGACGGGAACGGAATTACAAACAACCTACATAACCTTTTAGGCGATATCGCCGAAAAGTTCGAAAACGACGACCTTTCGGATATTCAGCTTTATTCTGACAAATTGAATGAAAAAGCATCGGATATAAGGATACAGTATGTTAGTATAGGAGCAAAATCCGATTATATAAGCTTTTTTTCCGAGAGGTTGTACTCGGAAAAGACAAACGCGGCAAAAAGGCAAAGTGAGCTTGAGGGTATTAATTTAGAAGAGGCAATTATCATTTTCAGTGAACAGGAACTTGCTTATAATGCCTGCCTGCAGATGGGTTCAAAACTGTTACAACCCTCGTTAATGGATTATTTAAGGTAGCCGACAACGTATAAAGGGGTGATTTTTATGCAAGTATACCGTATTACTCTAAGATATGAGATTACGGTTGCGCAGCTTCTTATAAAAACTACTCCCTCCAAGCTTGAGATCGAAACGGAAAAAAACGGGTACGAGATAGAGCACCACCCTATAGAAATGAAGCTCGACAACACTAAGTTTTTTGAGTCAATCGGAATTAAATCGATGGATAAGGTATTGAGGGAAGCCGCCGAGTATGGTAAGCAGGCTGTTATCAAATCAATGAAGCGTTACGCAGAGGAAAAAAACGCTATGCTCGGACCGGACAGCCTTACGATTGCTCAAATTGCAGCAAAGCGTTCTATTCAAACGATCGCAAGTGCGCTTAAATTTATACCGGAAAGCAAACCTGAAATAAGCTGGGAGGGTGGGTACCTTGACATTAATTATGTAAAAGACGAAATGAAGATATCCTGGTCTCCACCGGTGATTGAATATGAATACATTCCTTATTCAGTAAAAATATATGCCGAGAGAACAGCAGAAGAAATTGACCTGCCAATCGAATCAGAGTAGAAATTTCATACATCATGGGGAGAAAAAAATGCTTATTAAAACAAAAGATTTCGATTATGTGGACATTTCCGAGAACGATATAATTGCATTTCCTAACGGTATATACGGATTTGACGGAGTCGATAAATTTGTACTGCTGAAAAACCCTGAAAATCAATGGATGATGCATATGCAGTCAACCATTGACAGTGATCCGAGGTTAATTCTGTTTGATCCTTTTATTTTTGTGGAGGATTATAAACCCATATTACCGGAAGGCTCTTTCGAACTGCTTAAAGCATCCGATACGGAGGATATATGTTTTTTCGTTGTAGCTGTCATCCCCGAAAACATTAAGGATGCCACCATAAATCTGAAAAGTCCGATTGTTATAAACTTTAAAAAGAAAACAGGTGCGCAGATAATTTTAGAAAACAGAGATTATTCTACGACAACTCGCTTGTTTTCCGGCGAAGGGATGGGTGGATAATGCTTGTTATTACACGTAAATCATCCGAGAGCTTTACAATCGGCGATAAGGTAAAGATTAATATTCTTGATATCAGCGGCGATAAAGTCAAGATAGGCATAGAAGCTCCAAAGGATATTGTTATTATGAGGAGCGAGGTTCTTGAGACGATTAGTAGTAACATTGAGGCTGTTGCAACTGACAGGATTCCGGATCTCGGATTATTGAAAAAAAAGCTTCTCGACAAAAAATAAATCTGCTTCAATTGTCATGCGGTGCTATGCATTGCATGACTTTTTGGCTCTATGTCAATAGTTGGGGTAAAGAAATCCTAAAAAATTTATCAAAATCCGAAGTGGTGTTAAACTGCTTCGGATTTTTCTGTGTTTTTATCCGAAAAAATATGGAGAATACGATTTTTGAAACGTTTAAAATTACGATATCCATAAGCAGTTCGCTTAAGAACCTTAATTTTGTTGTTACACCCTTCGGTAAATCCATTTGTATATGGGTAAGCGAATGAATTTAATATACCGTCAGTAATAATTAAATTGTGATTTGAATAGAAATAGTCGCCAAGCGTAATATTGTAACCATAATCGCACCAGAATGGTGGAGTAATAATAACTTCTTTACCCATCGAACCAATCATACTATCTAGAATATCCTTTTGTGCGGTTCTGTCATTTGGAGAAAGCTGATTGTATTTGTAACACTTGTCTTTGCACTTGGCTATTTCTTTTTCATATTCAGGGTTATAACAACCTTGAAAATAGCAATTTATCGGTATTACCGGATGTTTACTCATGTCTTTATCACCTCTCAAATTTATGTTTATCGAACTGATTGTACCAATTGATAATCTTTAAATAAAGCCATCTTTACATACAACGAATGGTGCCTCAAGTCGTTGTCGGTGGAATCGTGAGAAAGGATTTAACAGGATGAAGGTGAGGTTTATTTAGTTTATACAGGCCTTCTCCATAATATCGTAGAATGCAGGATGCCCGGAGTTCAGCATTACACATCAGTCTTGGAATTACGGTACAAATCCTGATATTCAGAAGTTAGTTTTAGAATAGTTGCTGCCATAAAACGCGGTGACTTTTTCATATCATCATTCAGCCATTTTTGAATAACTCCTATACAACCTGTAAGTGTAAAAGCATGTATATATTCAGCATCTTCTTTTGAAATTGAATCATTCCAAACAATGTTATTTATAATATTTTCATATACAAGCATAAAAACACGTTTTTGAAAATTCAAATCTCCACGATCGCTGAGCAGGAGTTTGCAAATACGCGCATTTTCCTTTATGTATTCAAATATCTGCTCAACCATATCAACAATTGCAATGGGAAGGTCGTTTTTTGAAAAAGCAGCAAGATGATTTTCCACATTTCCAAGCAGCTCGTCTTGAATTTGATTCATAAAGTCATATTGATCATTGTAATGGGCATAAAAAGTTGCACGGTTGATATCTGCATTTTCACATATTTCCGTAATAGAGATTTTCGAAATATCCTTTTTTTCCAGAAGTGTTATAAAACTATCCTTGAGCACCATCTTTGTGTACTTGACTCTTCTATCATCTTTTTTAGTAATCATTCTAATATCCTTTCCACCGAGAAAAATTATTTTTTAGAAAATGTTATTTTCTAAACATTTTTTTATCATGTGTTTGTCAACTATCATCTGATAATAATCTGATTGTTGTATTATTATCAGATTATATTATAATATATATGTGATTGATTTTCAACACTATGTTTGATTAAATATTTTAAAATCTATAAAGATTTCACTTTCGAGGAGGAAAAAAGGTGAAAAAGCTTATGCAACTTGTAATAAAACATAAAAAATCGGTGCTTATTATATTCATTATATTAGCAGCAATCGGAACGTTTCTTTCCACTCGTGTTTCTGTTAACTATGATATGGTAGATTATTTACCAGAAGATGCGCAGTCAACAGTGGCTATTTCTATAATAGAGGAGGAATTTGTAGGTGACGCGCCTAACGCAAGAGTTATGCTTGAAAATGTGACCATACAACAAGCTCTTGAGTATAAAGTAAAGCTTTCTGCAATTCTGGGTGTGTCCTCTGTCAGTTGGCTGGACGATGTTATCGGTAAGGATAATCTTATTACCACTCCGCTTGAATTTTTAGATAATTCTATAACCGAAAACTATTATAAAGACGGAAATGCTTTGTTAAGTATATCAATTAAAAGCGGTCAAGAGCTTGATACAGTGAATGCTATCTACGATTTAATCGGAGATAACGGTGCTGTTGGTGGTGATGCTGCTAATTCATCGGCATTTCAATCCATGACTGAATCCGAGGTTTTTTCTGCCATGGCATTTATTATCCCGATTATTTTGATTATCCTTATCTTTTCAACGAAATCATGGCTTGAACCTTTTTTGTTCCTAATTACTATTGGTGTAGCTGTGGTTATAAATATCGGGACCACTGCTATTTCTGATGAAATATCTTATATAACACAAACTGTAACTCCGATATTGCAGCTTGCTGTTTCTATGGATTATGCAATTTTCCTACTTCATAGCTTTTACGAGTACCGCTCAACACACGAACCGAATGAAGCCATGCAACTTGCTATGAGACGGTCATTGCCTACAGTTGCAGCCAGTGCTGCGACGACAATAATTGGATTTTTAGCTTTGATTTTTATGAGATTTGGCATCGGGTCAGATTTGGGTTTCCATTTAGCTAAAGGTGTTATATTGAGTTTCTTATCAGTAATGGTTTTCCTGCCTGCATTAACGCTTGTCAGCTATAAATTGATAGATAAAACAAAGCATCGGAGTTTTGCTCCCAGTTTCAGTAAGGTCAGCAAAGGAATATCAAAACTCAGAATACCTTTCCTTATATTAGCTCTTATTGTCGTAATACCTTGCTTTATCGCACAGTCAAGAACTTCTTTTATATACGGAACAGGAGGTTCGGTCGAAGGTTCACGTGTTGAAAAAGATACGGCATTGATTGAAGAAACCTTCGGCAAAGAGAATCTGTTGGTGCTTTTGGTGCCTAAAGAAACATCAGGGAAAGAAGCTGATCTATGTGACGAGCTTTCTTCAATTTCCAATATTACGAATGTAGTTTCATATGTAACAGCTGTTGGCGCTGAAATACCACCCCAATATGTTCCAAAAAATGTTGTTAACCAGTTTTACTCCGAGAACTACTCACGAATTATATTGTATACATCTATGCCTGAGGAAGGGGAACAGGCTTTTAATACCGTAAAGTCGGTGCTTGATTCAACTGCGAAGCATTATGATTCTTACTATTTAACCGGTCGGAGCGCAACACTTTATGACATGAAGAATGTCATTGAAATAGACACAAACATTGTCAACCTAGTAGCAATAATCGGTATTTTTGTCGTAATACTTATAACATTTCGTTCAATCACGGTTCCTGTATTGCTTGTGTTTACAATTGAAACAGCGATTTGGATAAACCTTTCATTTGCATATTTCACCGATAACACATTGAGCTATATAGGCTACCTCATTATCAGTACAGTACAACTTGGTGCCACGGTGGATTATGCCATCTTACTCACCAATCACTATTTAACAGAGCGCAAAAACTTGCCGAAAAAAGAAGCAATGTATAAAACACTTACAGATAATCTTTCAGCTATTCTTGTATCAGCAAGTATACTTGCTGCTGGGGGATTTACCCTTGCTGTGACATCCGGTAACCCGATCGTTTCAGAGCTCGGTACTCTGCTTGGCAGAGGGACGCTACTCTCTTTTGTAATGGTGATCTGTGTGTTACCAACACTACTTATCATTTTCGATAAGACTATACAAAAACAACTCTTAAAAACGCTTTCAGTCTACATAAAAAAACTAAAAAATAACTTAAAGAGGTGAATTAAAATGAGAAAATTTCTATCAATATTTGTAGCTTCGCTGATTATACTTATTATTTTAACCATTCCTGTGTCTTCTATAGAAGCACCTACGCAAAAAGAAGAAGTGGTATATGGATTATTAACATCGGATGGAATGGTACAGAGTATTTATGTAGTTAACAGCTTTAAGAGCGGTATGATAACCGATTACGGTGATTATAATGAAGTAAGCAATATGACTTCATCAGAAAAGCTGAATATAAGCGGAGACAGGATTACCGTTAACACTGCTGATGATAAATTTTATTATCAGGGAACTCTTCAGTCTAAAGCGCTGCCCTGGAACATAGACATTCGATATGAGTTAGACAGTAAAGAGATTTCTGCTCCTGAGCTTGCAGGTAAAGCCGGTGCACTAAAAATCGAAATATCTGTTACACAAAACAAAGCTGTCAACCCTGTATTCTATGAGAATTATATGCTCCAGATATCGCTTACACTGAATACAGATAAGTGTACGGATATTATATCTCCTAATGCTACAATAGCCAGTGCAGGCAAAAACAAGGTGATCGCTCATTCTGTTTTACCGGGAAAGGATGCAAATATTTCGGTCTCAGCAGACGTAGAAGATTTTGCAATGAGCAGCATAGAAATAGCTGCTATACCACTTGCTATGATGATCGAAATGCCGGACACAGAGAACCTGACTAAAGATATGACTAGTCTGTCGGATGCTGTAAGTAATTTAAACGAAGGAGTTAAAAAACTGTCCGAGGGTATTACAAAGTCCTCTTCAGGAGCGAGCGAATTGTCTGTCGGCTCATCTGATTTTTCAGATGGACTGTCAGAATTAAGCGCTAATTCAGAAGGATTGTTGAACGCATCCGCTCAAATAAATGCAGCTTTAATTAACATATCAGAAGCTCTCAATCAAAGCATCGGGGAAATTAATTTAAGTGATATCAATGCACTACCCGGCGGATTAAATCAGCTTGCTGATGGATTAACGAACATTAATGGTGGAATACAACAATTAAAAAATGGATTTGCTTCTGCTTATTCTGCGCTTGATTCGGCAATGTCGTCAATTCCTGACACCGAGATTGATCCTTCCGGATTATATGCAGCAGTATCGGGTAATAATGCGTTAAAAAATACAGTTGACCAGCTCATGGCTTATTATTCATCTTCAAAAAGAGTAAAAGGAACTTATGACGAAGTTAAAATTGCTTTCGCATCCGTTTCCGGTAATCTGGACAAGATGAGCAGTTCAATTAACACGATTGAAGAAACGCTTTCGGGATTATCAACTGAAATAGAGCAGGTAATAAATGATATGGACATCACCGGGAAAATCAAGCAACTACAAGAAGGTCTCTTTGAAGTTGCAAACAACTACAGTCTGTTTGATGCAGGACTTGGTGAATATGTTGGTGGTGTTAAAAGCCTTGCAGAAGGATACGGTGAAATTAATGAAGGTCTTAAGTCTCTTGCAAGCGGTATCGGTGAATTAGACACCGGAGCTACTTTCTTGAATGAAGGTACAAGCAAATTAAACGATGCAGTGGCTGACTTGCCAAAAAGAATAGAGTTCGAAATAGATGAGATAATCAGTCAATATGATAAATCCGATTTTACCCCCGTGTCTTTTGTTTCGGAAAAAAATACAAATGTGACCGCTGTGCAATTTGTAATGAAAACCGATCCTATCGAGGTTATAGAGATTTTGGAAAGTGCCGAAACAGTGCCTGTTAAGCTGACCTTTTGGCAGAAACTTCTCAAACTGTTTGGGTTATATCCGTAACGGATTGGTATAAAAGCAAAACGTAAAAAACTTATCAGTGTTCATATTTTAACGAAAAGTTTATACAGTATTCAGTGGTTGTAAGTTTTATCGCGGATAACGGTTTATACTTATGCTAACGAAACCAAACCTACGCTTTCGATATAATATGCAAATGAATACTTTATCAAGATTATAAGCCATGTAAAAAATTTTAAAACCCTTGACTTTGCTGATTGTTAAGCATTGTCAAGGGTTTTTTGTGTTTATATAAATAAATCTGCTTCAATTGTCATGCGGTGCTATGCATTGCATGACTTTTTTACGCATTTCAGATGCTGTTACTTTATTTTAAAAATATATGTTCGATATATGTAATGAAGTAGAATATACAAATTTTCTGTATATTTTACCGGTTCTTTTAGGTACAGTAACAAAATCTGTCAAAAAGCCCGTGCACCCAAGTCTTTTTAGATTTTGTGCTGTTTGAAAACGAAGAAAAAAAAGGGAAAGGATTCCCGAAAAAAATTCAAGGAGGATAATTTAATGCGTATCAGTCACAACATTGCTGCTATGAACACCTACCGTTCATACAACAGCAACGCAGTAACTGCAAACAAGTCCATGGAGAAGCTCTCCAGCGGTTCGA
>ENA-UOOK01007049-UOOK01007049.1-fermentation-metagenome-genome-assembly--contig:-NODE-7049-length-10434-cov-3.551402_pt1 | contig 10434 bp, 8 predicted proteins | sample MGYA00245777_ERZ724023 | MGnify/ENA primary metagenome ERZ724023 (study PRJEB28704, sample SAMN03018312) | fermentation metagenome | biome: anthropogenic terrestrial biome; feature: soil; material... | reverse complement strand
TGCAACCATCAAAAAGAGTTAAAGATATAAATCAAAAAAATAAAAATTCTTCCTTTTTATTTTTTTGATTTTAATCGAATTATTGTTCAAGTGAAAGATGAGTCTGAAACAATTAAGAAATGTTTCATTATGAAAAGGATAGGCTATTAGAAATGAAGATAATTAATGGAATGATTTTATTTACCGAATAAGAAACGATAAGATTAAAAGAAATTACCGAACATTATGATACGTGTATTGAGACTTCGCATTTAGATAAAGATTGTGTTGGCAACGTTAATTTTATCTATAAATTATGGGAAGCATTAGAAATATATGGCATTTAATGCGTATTATGCGGTATAAAAAGGAGATGGTTTTGATGAAAGATTATTTTATTAGAGTACCTTTTGTTGGTTCAGTAGTAGTAGAAGTTAGAGCCGAAAATGAAAAAGAAGCTTTAAGTAAAGCAATTGAAGCTGCAGATAATCAATATGAATTTCGAAATACTAGTACAGATTCTCCTATAAATGAATATGATTATGAATTTATGAAAAGATTGACTAGCGGAAATTGTAATCATTTTTCATGCAATGAAATTGATATTGAAAGTGAAGAAGATATTGAATAAGATTGACGTATAAATGTAATTATACGTATAAAGGAAGTGATTATATGAGTATTTGTCAATCATGTGGGGGAGTTATTGGAGTGGATTGTTTTAATCCATCGGAATGTATGGATATAACAAGACAAATGGTTAACCAATATGAACAACAACAAAATTATAATCAATCATTAGAACAATCTTTAATTTTATCATTACAATTGATTGATGAATTAGTTAATTGTATAAATAATTTAGAAATAAATAATTCTGTATCGGAATTAAATTCAGTTCTAATTAAAATTAAACAATTTAAAAATTATTATAAGTATGCTGATTCTTAGTTTTACCTAAAATTGTTATAGATTATCAACCCAACCAGAGCTTACAGGATATCTCGGGATATCTACTGTAGTATTCATTAGAATAAATTTGGTTTGCCTTTTGGTGCTACATTACATTGTTGGAAATTACTCATAAGTAATTGGCTTATGTATACTACTATTGTTATCTTTTCTATACTCACCAGGAGTTATTCCCACCATTTTTTTAAACATCCGAATAAATGCATTTATATTATTAAAACCAACTTTTTGCGAAATAACATTAATGTTAAGATCAGTGGAGTCTAGAAGATCTTTTGCCATTACTATTCGTTTGCTGTTAATATATGACTGGAAAGTCATCCCTGTTTTTTTCTTAAAGTATTGTGAGAGATAATTAGCATTCATTTTCATGTCAAATGCAAGGTTATATAAACATACCTCAGTAATATTTTTATCAACATAATCTAATATTTGAACAATATCATCTTTCGATTTTATATCAGTTTGGTTTAGCTCAATTAATTTGCGTATGATATCTTCAATGTATTCTTTCAATGCCTCCATAGAATGTAAAGAATTTATTTTAATTAAAATATCCCCTTTAGAATTAGTTATTATTGAATTTCTGGTATCACTAAAGCAACAGATTTCATATACTAAAACAACAATTTCATATGCCAATTGTTTAGTACTAATCCAGGAAGAACATTCTTTAGCATGTTTAGTAATTATATTATCTACTAAACCCATTATTTCTTTAATCGTACTATGTTCAATATAATCTACTAATTGCTGCTTATCATTATCTGTAAAGAAAACACTTTTTTTATCTACAACAATATCATTGTAAGAATAAAAAATCTTATTGCTGCTTATATTCCTAAAATCCATTAATGAATGTACCTTTTCGAAATATTCTTTAATTAAAGTAATATCTCCAAAAATATCGCTTAATGCCACATTTATTGAAATATATTCTGTATTATTAAAAAGCAAGGTGTTTACTTCCTCCTTAAATTCGTTTACTGTCTTTGTAACATCTTCATGGTTATTTCCTTTAATTAATAATACAAATTCATTTTTTGATATTGTAATTGTATAGAATTTATTAAAACAATCAGATAATTTACTAATAATATTAGCTTCAATAGTATTATTTAAAGTATTATAATCAGTATTGTCGTGGTCCTTATAGCAATTTCTCAAATAGTCTATATGTATTAAACATACAATAAAAATGCCATCATTTAGATGTGAAATTGCATCTGTAAAAATTCTACTATCAATAGAATCGTCTAAATCATTATAAATAGATTTGTATAAGAAAGTTTGAATTAAGTGGGGTTCATTGGATTTTATATTGTGTACGAGCTCTTTAATAATGCTCATTATATTTGTATAATCATCTTTACTACTGTTATTATTATCTAATCCGGAATTTTCCTTAAGAAAATTAATTATATCATAAATCGGTGAATATAATTTCTTACTGAAATAGAATGATCCTATTACTCCAATAAGCATTGAACTGACAAATATTAATATTAACATATTTTTAAAATTATCAACTTCCTCCATCAATGATGTTTTTGGAGTAAGTACCAAATAGTATAATCCCTCAAAGCTGGAACGCTTATATGACATGATATAACTTTTTTTCTTGTAATTTACTTCCATGGCTCCTTCCATATTATTATAAATATCCTTAAATCCATTATAAATTATGTTGTTGTCTATTTCATTATTATTAGTATTTGTAATAATAGAGTTGTTTATGGAATCATAAATTAACACAAACCCTTTTTTACTAAAATTCAGATTGTTCATTAATTGAAGTATTTTATTTTCATTTATGTTTACAATAAGATAGTTTTGATTATTAAAATTATTATGTATTTTAAACACTACCGGAATTACTGCTTTATAATAATTTTTTTCTGTATTATCACTATATTTATATACTGAAGTTGATGGAAGGGTTAAGAATTTATCTATTTTTTCAAACAGTTCATCCCAATATTCCCTAGGATAGCAATTATATCCATGATAATTAGATATGTAGAATTTATAATCATAGGTTCCGTTGTTATCCATAATCAATTCCAGATTTTTATAATATACAACTGCATTGTCTATAATATCATTACTATTCAAAACTTGTCTTAACAAATCAATAGTTTTGATAGCCTTTAATGAGTAGTCTTTTTGAGTTACATCATTTATTGTTGACATTTCTGTATAATTTTTGCTAACTCTTATGCTATATGCCAGATTCCTAACATCAACAAACAGTTTATCAAGAACTATAGAAATTGTATTTAAGTAATTAGAGCTAGACTTTATTTCATTCATTTTAATAATATCTTTACAATAATTTGATAAAAGCAACATTGGTAATAAAAGTACAAAAATCATTATAATAAATTTCGAAATAATTTTTGTGAAAGTTTTTTCATTGATATTCCCAGCTATATTGCAGAGCTTTTCAATAAAATACATAATAATGTCCCCCCAATCAATCCTTTGTAAATTTACATTAGCTTTGTTTTAGAGTCTTCTTACTTAACACTTCTATCTACAGTATTAAAAATAGGCAGATATGTATAAATATTTTAGTCCGTGATGTTTGCACCCTCTATTATTCTCTCATCTGCATAAAGATTTAATGTATACTATAATAATATCATAAACCATGTTCACTGTATATATAACTCAACTATGGGCGTATTTTCTTCCTATGATACAAAATATAGAAAATACGCCCTCAACCATCCGTTCTATAGCTCTTCAGCCATCGTTCTATAACCATCCGGTAAGTTTTGCAAGCAACCTTGTATACTCTATAAAGTCAGGCCATGAAATATCTGGCGGCACACCATGGTCGCACCCCGGAATAAACCCTCCATCCTTCAGAAGAGTTGGAACTACTCTCATTACCTCATTAAACATATCCTTCCCACCTTTGGCTATAGCCCTTTTATCAATGCCTCCCGTATAAGCCATACTTTTTTCAAATACCCGCCTATACTCAACTATATCGTTATAGGCAGCAACTTCTATAGGATCACAAACATTTATTCCTGATTCAATCCATATAGGTATCAATTCTCCAATATAACCATCAGAATCCATATCAATAATGGAGCAGCCACTAGCTTTAATTTCTTTTACCCAGCGGATATATGAAGGCATTAGAAACTCCCTGGTCATAGCAGGGGAAATCATACTATGAGCTTTATATGCCATATCTTCGGATATATGTACCTTATCCAGCTCTATTTTATTAATAAACCGAGCTAGAATTCTTGAAATAAATTCTGTCCAGAATTCAATCATCTCATGAATAAATTCAGGTTCCTCAATAAATTTGATACACAGATTTTCAAAACCAAGCCATTCACGTAACTGCCAGAATGGTCCATTAAAAGAAATGCCTACAACATAGTTCCTATCTTGTAATTTGCTACATATTTCATTGAGATTTTCCGACAGCCGTTCATGGGAATCGGGATTATAACGTTTCTTCATTTCTTCCCAATCTTCTCTTGTCTCAACCGGAAACTTGTGCCACTTTCTGGTTACAAAGTCCTTTGCCGCTCTTATATAAGTATAATCAAATTCGTCGGATATCTCGGTTATTGCTCCCATCCAATCCTGTACAATATAGTGTCCATCTTTATGCTCCAGTACTTTTTCTTCAAATTGTGGAATCATTTTAAAATCAACTGTCAAATATGTTCTTTTAGGAGCAGGGGGATTAGGAATTCCAAGTATATCCATTAGTACATCGAAGTAATTAACTCCCTCCGGCAGTCCTTGCTTGTGCCAGGCCGCAAGAGTTGATTCTCTTGGACCCCCCGGTTGAAGAGGTATTTTGTCAGGGTTCCCAAATAACAGTGTTTCAATGTATCTTTTCCTTTCTGTCATTTTCTCATTTGACCACTTTTTCATAATGTTCACACTCCTGTTAATATTTGTAATATATTAAATTTTCACAATCTTAATTTATTACTAAGTCTTAATTTGAAAAGTTTTTGATACTTTTCGCAAGTTATGTTAATATAGTTAAAAATAAAATACTATTATCATTAAACATTCCTACCTAAAATATTACCGAATGTTTCACAAAAAGTCTTAATTTTATTTGCTGCATTATTAAATATTAACGTTTCTTGCTTTTTTTATTTACTTCTTAATTTATGTTTTATATAATTATAGTGAAATACGATTACATATTGAAATATAATTATTTGATTTTAATGTAATGTGATTTATCCAGTAAGGCAATATAGTTTTTGAAGAAATTTCTGTTTAACTTTTAAGGGAAATTTCTGATAACTTAGTATAATTTGGGTGGTGACCGTAAATGCCTGACTTACAAGATAAAATGGGTTTTAACAATCTCTATGTATCAAAAACTGCTGATTTCATAATTGATTATCATGATAATAAAGTAGATCAGGTTTTATCCCCCGAGCATTACCACAATTCATATGAACTGGATTTTTTCATAAAAGCTGATATACAAATATTTGTAAAAGATAGAAGATATGAGATTAGCGATGGTGACTTGCTTTTCATCAGCGAATATGATGTGCACAAAGTCTTATATAATATTGGTACACATTACACTAGATATGTAATTAATTTCAAAAAAGAATTTCTCATTGATCTTTTAAAATTTCTTAAGATTGATAACCTTTTGGAAAAAATACAAAAAAATGATTACAAAAAAGTCAGAGTAAGTATTAACCGAAGGAATGAATTTGAAAGCAAATTTAAAACATTACTTGCTCTATATAATTCGTCACGGGAAAAATGCAATGCTGAAAATGCTGCATTAATTAAGTCATATTTACTTATACTCCTTACCCACTTTAATGATACACTTAAGAATGCAAAGCCCATTCGTGAACAGCAAAAAAAAGATCATTTTGTCAGCAGAATAATAGATTTTATTGACTCCAATTATGCGGGTGTAATAAATCTGGATTTGCTAGAAAAGGAATTTCATCTTAATAAGTATTATATAAGCCATGTTTTCAAGGAAATAACAGGCTTTACTGTTATGGAATACATTCAAAATAGAAGAATTATTGAAGCACAGATACTGTTAAAAGGCACCAGTAAAGATATCACGGAAATATGCTATGATTGCGGCTTTAATAATATACAGCATTTTTATAGAGTATTTTTAAAAATAACAGGTATAACACCTTATAAGTATAGAAAAAGCAGCAATAAGTGAAAGGATATCCTCTTTTATGTAAAAACCTCCATTTCATTAATCATATAAGGTCTGCAAAAGTTATAGTAGAACCATCCCTGCCCTTACTGGTTTTCATTTTATTAGTTCCGTAATTATCTCTACCCTACCCTGTAGCATATCAAGAGCATCAATAAGTTCGGATATCTGCCATAGGGTATGTCACTATTGCCTCAACTACATCAAGCCCACATTCTGGCACTAATTCTAAGAAATTCTTAGTTCTACCACACCAATGTGTTTCGAAGATTTTGTCCTTTTCTGCTATTATCTTTTTAGTGTCTTGGTAAAAAGGTATTGCATACTCTTTGATGATATTAAGATTAATCATTGTCCCATCCATATAACCATCAATAGATCTTACAATATCATTTCTTGACATTTCTTTATATTTTTCTGGTAATGTTGCTTCAGCTCTATTAACATGAAGTCAATAATCAAAGTTAAGAGTCCAAACAAGATCACCTACGTTTTCATTTTTTAATGTCCTTAAATATTTTTTCCTTTTCGTCATTCTATAATCACCTCTTGTAGAACGTAGTAGTTGTAACTAAATTGCTTTGGTATATTAGATAATTTTATGATGCGGCATGGTCAAATATTTTCTACCATGATTTTAGTAATGCTAAATTCTCCTCAACATTTGAAAGAAAATTAAAGAAAATAAAAAAATGCCTGATATCATAAAATCCGGATAACCAGGCATTGAGTTCATAAAGTAATTGCATTTTTACTAGACTTCTTTTATCCTTACTAGACTTCCTCTATCTTTTAACTAACTCCTTCAGAGTATACATTTTCTTTTCCTTTATACTCTTGTTTGCGCATATCCCTATCATAATGGATTTTACCCCATCCCAGGATCCAGCAAAATGATTCAAAGGATCAGGCATGCCTCCACGGAATATCATATTACGTAACCTTTCGTCTCCTCCGCCATGTCCTCCTGCTGCTTTTGGTACATCATAAGTTATTAATTCGCCTTTCCTGTTAAATAATTGAATCTGATAATTAGGCTCTTTTGCCTTATGTCCACTGTGGTACTCTGCTGCTTCCAATCTTCCTTTAGAACCGTTTATGCTTATTTTCCAACCTTCATATGGACTAGAAGCAATTAATGAATATGTTAAGAGGGTGCCTTTGTCATATTTTACTGTGACGGACATTGAATCATATATATTAATTTCATCTGCAAATACACATCTATCGCGGAAATAGCCATCTTCTTTTTCTGCATCAAAATAAAATGCTTTCATAAATGGATCTTCATTATATTTTACAGCGAACTCACAAGTTGATGCATATTGACAATTGCTGCATCTTTCTCCCCTATTCTCTCTTGTATGTCCATAAAATCTCAAGTTCCCGTTTGCATATATTTCTTCAGGTTCTTCTTCTATCCACCAGTTAACAAGATCAAAATGATGAGTAGCTTTATGTACAAGAAGTCCTCCACAATTTTCTAACTTTCTATGCCATCTTCTGAAATAGTCTGCTCCATGTCTTGTATCAAGAAGATATTCAAAATCAACACTTAATATATCACCAATTACGCCTTCTCTAATTAACTCTTTTACTCTTGTTACATAAGGAGCAAATCGATAGTTAAATGTAACTATTACCTTTTTTCCTGTTCTTTTTTCTGCTTCAAGTATAGCATTACATTTTTCATCATCTATTGTCATAGGTTTTTCTGTAATAGCATCACAACCATATTCGAGAGTTCTGATAATATATTCATGATGGAATCTGTCTACAGTTGTAATTATTGCAGCATCAGGTTTGGTTTCTTTCATCATCTGGTCATAATCTGCATAAATGGGGATTGATGGATTTGTATGGTCTCTTACATACTCAGCTCTTACTCTGTTGATATCAAATATACCAACGATTTTAGCAATATCACTGAAATCATTCACAAGAGGTTTTGCAAACATACTAAGGCTTCTTCCACTTGCGCCAACTAAAACATATTTTTTCATTATGCGACATCTCCTTAAATTAATTATTCTGTTCAAGTATAATTATCTTGTCATTATACTCATTTTGATATTTTCAAACGCAATATAAGTAATACATAGTTTGATTATCCTTAACAATGAAAATTTAAGCATTTCATTAATATACATCAACATTGTAACATAATCTTTTTTTCTTTACTTTATAAATCTTGTTATATATAATAAGATTTATATATATATATTGCTTTTTTTAAGGGGATACAAAATGCAAGCTATATTTTCGCCAATAAGCACTAATACAATAAGCACTAATATAGAAACCTTTAATACGGATTTTTTTATAGAACATACAAAAATTCCTACAGGCACAAGCATGAAAATTGAGCATTATCATGACTTCTATGAGTTATACTTTTATCTTGGTGATGGCATGAAATATTTTATTGGCAACAAGTCTTTCTACGTAAAAAAGTATGATTTAATTCTTATAGATAAATTTACTTATCATAGAACCTCTTATAATGAAAAAGGATACAAGGAAAGAATTCTTATTTATCTCAATGAAAGTGTCTTTGATATGATCTGCAGTCATGAAAAAGACAATGTTCCAAAACAAAAAGTGATTGATTTGTTCAAAAAGAAGAAAATTTCATTCAATGATATCTTTAGAAAACATTTGCTTGATAGTATAATGAACAGTATTCTTCCCAATTATTATGATAAAACTAATTTAGCAATAGGACATCTTCAAGCTAAGCTAATAACTCTAGAATTACTATTAGAGATCGTAAAAATGGATTGTAATAACCAACTTATCGAGGATAATTCAATTTTAACTCCTCAAGAAAAAAGAATTACTGATATAGTTAATTATATTGATTATTATTATAACAAGCAAATAAACCTTGATGAATTGTCAAAAAAATTCTTTATAAATAAATATTATCTTTGTCACATTTTTAAAGAAATAACAGGAATGAGTATTACAGATTTTATAAATAGAAAAAGACTTGCAGAGTCTAAGAAGCTTCTAAAATATACCGATTACAATATTACTGAAATTTCAGGAATGGTTGGATTTAATAATGTTAGCCGTTTTATAAGTCTTTTCAGGGAAAAGTTTGATCAAACACCAAAGGTATTCAGAGATAGTAATTAAACATGACCAAAGGAGACGTTTTTATTGGCTTATTTGAATTTATACGTCAATCAAAAAGTCCCCTTGGATCACCTTGGATCAACAGTCGATTAAAACTCTCTCTCAAGGAATCTCCGGAAATTCCCGCCAAACAGGTTCTCAACATCACGGGTAATTTCTTCTTCTTTTATCACCCAACCTGTTGCAAGTATGTCACTATACTTATCAAATAGTACGTTTGCAATTATTTTCCTTGAATGTGTCCATTTATATATTAATTGATCTAAAATTCTAGCATCAGAGTGCTGTGGAATAACACTTGTACCAAGCAATTCGAATCGCATTCTAGTTATTTCCTCTATCAGGCTTGGATTGTTAAGGAACCACCAGCATCCAAACACCATAAGATTTCTAAATTTTCTAGCTGCAACACATAGCTCATGCTGGTTCTCTCTTGCAAGCATAGTAACCAGGAATTTATTATGTGGATACTGTCTGCAAAGGTATTCAACAGTATTTACATCACCTTTTCCAACACTATCTCCACCTAATTTAAGCTCAGGATTTGTTAGCTTTTTGACACCAATCATCATTGCAAAAGGTACATTTTTCTCTTTAGAAACAGGAATAATACATTTTTCAATGATAACCGACCTTGCCGAATTTTCAGGAACTTTAAAGTCTGGTGGTAATGATGCAGCCATATACAAAGCATCCATCTTATCTATCCATTCGTTTAGGAAACGCCTTATTTCTAATAGAGTATGTTCATCTAGTTCCTGTTTAACACTATAACCCCATTCTTTAAGCTTTACATAATTATTATCCCAAGCATTAAGTAGCGGATCAATTCTCAAAGCTGCTTTAAATCTGTTATCACCTTTATAGTTATTAAGCCAAACTGCTCTTTCTTCATCAACAAAAGGGTCATTTGTCATAACAACTTCTTTGACTCCTGCAACATTAAATACTATGTCAATGTATTCATCTGTGGTTATTTTTTTAAAATAATCTCTATACTCATTTAAATCCCTGCTTGCTACGTTAAGTCCAAGTTTCTCTAGGACAGTAAGAACTCCTCTGCAGGCTTCACTATAGGGTAAATTTTTAATAAAAAGAGTATCCCATATAAGATCAGCCTGTTCTTTCTTTGTCAT
>ENA-UOOK01007046-UOOK01007046.1-fermentation-metagenome-genome-assembly--contig:-NODE-7046-length-10437-cov-2.846369_pt1 | contig 10437 bp, 11 predicted proteins | sample MGYA00245777_ERZ724023 | MGnify/ENA primary metagenome ERZ724023 (study PRJEB28704, sample SAMN03018312) | fermentation metagenome | biome: anthropogenic terrestrial biome; feature: soil; material... | reverse complement strand
GGGTGGGGAAAAACCAGTTCCTTGATATCCGGCACCCGCATTTCCGTTTCGATCATCAGGGCGGCGCCATATATGATTTCCGATGAGTAGTTGCCGATCATATGAACGCCGACGAGCTTTTGATGTTCCTTGTCCACCAGAACCTTGCAGATACCGTCTCCTCCCTCATTCTCCGCCATGTATCTTCCGCTGTACATCATAGGCAGCGTGGCCGCCTCCACTTCCAATCCCTTAGCCGCCGCCGTCTCTTCGGTTTCCCCTACGCCGGCCACTTCCGGATTGGTGTAAATAACGGAAGGAACGGCATGATACCGCATGATATCCTTTTTGCCCAGGATATTGTTGACGGCCACTTCCGCCTCCCGATAGGCCGTATGGGCAAGCATGGACACTCCGTTGATATCCCCTGCCGCGTATACGCCGGGCACATTGGTCCGGCATCTCTCATCCGTCCGGACCCGGCCTTTTTCCCGTTCCACGCCGATGTTCTCCAGTCCCAGGCCTTCGGAAGCCGGCTTTCTGCCGATACTCAGAAGGATTCGGTCCGCCGGCACGGTAAAGGTTTCTCCGCCGGATTCATAAACCACGGCGTCGTCCTTTATCTGCGTTACCCGGGAGCCCAGACGGAATGTCACACCCTTCTTCTGATAATTGTTCATCAGAATTTTGGCGATTTCCCGGTCCGTATTGCCGGCAATATGATCCAACATTTCAATCACGGTGACCTTACTACCGACGGAATGATAGTAGGACGCCATCTCTAAACCGATGACACCACCGCCGATTACTGTCAAGCACTCCGGTATTTCTTTTAAATCCAAGATTTCTTTGTTGGTCAAACAAAAGCCGCTTTGGATGCCTTCCTTTAATCCCGGTATGGGTGGTAAGGAAGGAACCGAACCTGTGGCAATCAAAAGGCGCTTGCCGATATATTCGGAATCTCCTGCTGTCACCACAAAACCTTCAGCAGTTCTTCCTTTGATCGCTGCTGTTGCATTGACAACTTCAACATTGTTCTGTTTGAGCTTGGCTTTGACACCAGCTACCAAAGTTCGCACCACTTTGTCCTTCCGCTTTATCACAATACCTTGATCAAGGACAACGTTTTCAGCCGTCACACCGTATTTTTCCCCGCCTTTTGCATAATCGAACACCTTCGCCGAATGCAGAAGAGTTTTTGAAGGTATGCATCCTTCGTTTAAACAAACTCCCCCCACGTTGGCTTTTTCAATGCACAAGGTTTTCAATCCGGCACCACCGGCTCGCTCAGACGCTAAATATCCTCCGGGGCCTCCGCCTATGACAATAAGATCATATATCAAAAAAATCATCTCCTGTTCTTATAAAGCCATTAACAACTCAAAGTTTTCCAAAGCTTCACACAAGTCTTTTAAGAACTTGGCCGCAGGTGCTCCATCCACTGCTCTGTGATCAAATGTTAATGATAATCCCATAGCCGGATACAAAGCCAATCCCTGATCCGTCATATAGGGACGCTCCGTGATGCTGCATACGCCTAATATAGCTGTTTGGGGAGGATTGATCACCGGAGTGAAGGACTCTACACCCAAACCGCCCAGGTTTGTCACCGTAAAGGTTCCTCCTTGCAGTAAATCCGGATTGATGGTTCCGGTCTTACATGCGTCTGCAAGCTTTTTAGATTCTACAGCAATCCGGTTCAAGGACATTTGATCGGCATTAAATATAGTAGGTACCATCAAGCCTCTTTCGGTATCCACCGCCATACCCAAATGAACATCGGAAAAATATTTCATGGATGTTCCGGTGTAGTGAGCATTAATGGCTTTGTGCTTTTTAATGATTCTGGTAACGGCATACATAACAATATCATTCAGGGTAATATTGGATAACCCTAGTTTTTCCATCGCCCCTTTGATCTTCTTGCGATAATCCATAATTGCCGTTGCATTGAAAGAGGCATTCAATGTTAGCTGTGCCATTTCCGCAAGAGATTTGTGCATGGACTTTCCGATGATCTTCCTGATATTGGTCAAAGGCTCTTCCGTATAATCAATTTTCTGTTCTTTTGGTACTTCTAACGTTTGAACCGGTTCAGATACAACTTTTTCACCCTGTACCAAATCCGGAAGGATTATTCTTCCTCCTAACCCCGTTCCGATGTATTCGGAGCTTCCATCCGCTTGTGCCATGGCAGCCTTGGAAATCAAAGCTCCTTGACTGATCAAACTTCTCACATCCCGTTCAATGGCTCTTCCTTGGGGTCCTGTTGGAACAACTTTTGACAAATCTGCACCGGATTTATCCGCCAAGTTTTTTGCTCTTGGAGATATACCGAAAAATCCCGATGTTTGCATCTGTGTTTCCTTTTGCACCAAAGGTCCCTCGGATACCGCTTGTACCGGCTCCGGTTCCTTCTTCTCTTCCTTTTGTTCGTCTTGGGGTAAAAATGCAGAAATATCTTCTCCGGGTTGACCGATTATGCACATATTGGTCAAAACGGGAACATCATCTCCCATCAAAGAAAATCTCCAAGACCGTTCCGTCCTCTGTTGATTCAGCGTCAAATGTCGCCTTATCCGTTTCATAGGTGAACAGCAAGTCTCCCGACTTAACCTGATCTCCCTTTTTAACATGCCATTTGGAAACAATACAACTTTCCACTGTGTTTCCTTGTCTGGGCATAATAATTGGTGTGGCCACGATCTTTATACCTCCTTGGTAAGTATCCGATAGGATACATTCATTTTCGTCGTCAATTGTTCGTATCTTACATTTACCATGTTACATTTTAACATGCGATATTGTTAAAAACAATCATTATTTAAATTAAGAATCATTAGAATGATAAATCTCTTGATTGCGCATTTGCATTAGGATAGGATTATACTAAAGTAAGAAAATGAGGTACTAAAAGATGAGAATCGCCGGATGGCAAAAGGTGTCCATGGTGGACTACCCGGAAAAAATATCAACGGTTGTATTTACACCCGGTTGTAACTTTGATTGTTATTATTGTCATAACAGAGATCTGATTCATCCGAAAGACGCCATAGAGTGCGTTCCGTCGGAAGAAATATTCACCTATTTAATGAAAAGAAAAGGCATGATCGACGCTCTTGTCATATCCGGAGGGGAACCTACATTACAAAGAGGGTTGGCATCTTTCATCCAAACAGCCAAGAATACCGGTGTCTTAATTAAATTGGACACAAACGGAAGCCGCCCGGAAGTATTATCAAATCTTTTGGATCAAGGACTCCTTGATTTTATTGCAATGGACATCAAGGCACCAATTCATAAAACCCAAAAGATCACAACTGTTCAAACATACAATGACCAAATCCGAGAAAGCATTCAATTGATTATGAACTATGCGCCGGATTATGAGTTTCGAACAACCGTAGCACCTACATTGAGCAAGGAGGATTTGTTGGAAATATCCCTTTTGATCCAAGGTGCAAAACGCTACGCCATTCAGCAATACAAGAAACCGGAAAACAATTGTCAAGATCCAAGACTTCTACTAGAAGCACATCCCCAATCATTCTTTACTAAGATCCAACCCTTACTAGAACAAAATGTCAAGCAGGTGGATATTAGGGGATTGTAGGAAGTTTACACTTTGTTTCCTTGAAGGAATATATGTTAATGTCGGTTTGATAGCCGGCTTTTTCATTTTAATCAACACCATTATGGAGGAAACAGCTATGAAGACAATCAATGAAATGGCAAAAGGAACACAAGTGGCGTTCATGTATTCGTCCAAGTATCGTAAATATCACTACGGTATTTTTGTAGGCGTCAAAAAACACACCGAGGAAGAGACGATTTGTGTCATATCCATCAACAATATGATGGTTGAAATGAGCACAAAGGACTTTTTCTACTGCGATCCGTCTATTTTTAAGGCTTGGTACAGCGGACAGGCCGTCTATGTGGAAGATACAACCTTTGAATTAAAAAAGGAGGATCGTAAGACAAAGCAAGTCAAATATGTAGTACTCGACAAACCCGGGAAATGGATCTTAGAGGAAGAGGATAATTATCGATTTCGAAAAAAACTAAGAGATGACGAATATGCATACCGGTATGTAGAAATCCTTTTTTATGACGAGGACAATTATTACACAGTGACCGATATGACCATTGATTTATTAACATATGACGAAAGGTCAGTAAATCTTGTTTTTGGATTGCTAGGATATAATGAACCGGATATAAGGGCATTTTTAAGAGCACGCAAAAACACATCCTTTAAAAAGATCTTTCATACATTGTTCATGTTTGATTGCTATGATTACGAAGAACCTAAAAAGTACAAGACTTTCGAGGAAGCCAAAAGGCGCGTGGATACCATTATTAGCAGGGATTACAGCTTCGGCTTTCTTCATATCTGATTTTTTCATTGTTGACGTTATTCTTCATGGATCAATCTATGGAAACGCCCCATCCAATAAGGTAACGTATATGTTGCAGAGCTTTCCAGCCTTTCCCCTTGATCCGCTCCACCTCTTATGGCAAAAGGACAACCGTTGTATTTTCCATGAGGTCTCTCATCAAGTGGCAACGCTACAAACCATCCGTCCTCCTTGGCAGACATGGCTTTATTCTTACCCATATAATCAATGATATCGTTTCGGAAGCTGTTATCTGCTTTCCAACATCTTGTGTCCACAGGATGTCTTTTCAAGGACCAAGCAGCTCTCTCTAAATCCACCTTTCCCTCGTCTTTAGGGTATGCCAGCTGATATATGTACATCCAAAGGGGATTATCGCTGTACTTGATACTGATCCACCAGGTGTCGATCCCTTTTCTATATTTCTCTAAAATAACAGGATCAGCTTCCATTTGGAACAATAAATAATATGCCAACATAGCCATTTCTTCATCTGAATAATTTAGCCTTACCTGCACCGCTTTTGCCGTTTCAAAAGAATCCGGATCCAACCTCGGGTCGTCTTTATCTGCGTCAGGATTCTCTTTTTTGAAAAAATAAACCGCCTCTTGCTTGTATCTTTCCCGATACTCTCCTGCAAGGTCCGCATACTGATACGGAGCCTCAAGAGCCAGTTTCCTATATTCTTTTTCCCATTTTTCATCTTTTGTGAAATAGTAAGCCAGTTTGAATATGGATAACAAAACCAAGCAGTTCAAGGGACAGTCACTCCAGGCAAAAAGGCTGCTGAAGTACTCCCGAGACATCTTGCCCCATGTTGTGGGTTGCCCTGTTGCATCCACCAAACAATAGTCGTTGTAAAAAATGTGTGGTGCAAGGTTACAGGTGGTGCTAACAATCAGTTCTCCTAATTCGAAATCGGCATGTTCTCCTGTGCATAACAAATCGTATGCGATTTTATATAAAAACAAATGTCCGATGATTTCATCTGTGCTCGTATCCGCCTTGTACCAGACATCCGCATCGCTATAAAAAGTACCGTCTTCCTTTGTAACAGTGCGATATAAGCGAGCCAGTCTCTCAGGAACCTCACAACTTGCATCCGTTTCAATCCCAGCAAAATCTTCTACCATTCGCACCCTATTGTTTACAAGGTTATATCCGACTCTTTTAGGATCATCCGGCCCTGACCCGGGATCAAAAGGTCTTGCTTTGGCAATCATCTTGTCCCCTTTTATCATCTTTTTAAAGTATAATCCTCCGAGGGGAACCTGTTCCAATCCGTCAATCAGATATGTTCTAGCCATAAAGCCCTTCATCAAACGCTTCTTTGTTCGAGCATCCCCTTCCATCACCCAATCTTCCGGTGTGCGGGGCTTATGAGTGTCTATAGTATTTAAGAGCTTCTCCAGTTTCATACCTACAGGGCCTTCTTTTGGGTAACAGTAAACCGGATCTCCATTCTTTTTCACATATTCTTTTGACATCTCATTGGACGAATTGATAAAAGTATTGACATAATGCCTTATCTTTGCATCAACATATCCGTCTCTTGCCGGGATATTTGCAATCAATAAAACCGCTTCCACAGATTTAACTGCAATTCTCCGAGCAATTACTTTTTGTTCCGGGTCGGTTTGCACCCCATAGCGGAAACATTCCCCGGCGGCATACATCGATGTCCATAAACCGTCATTATCCGTTACAACCGGTTTCCACTTACCCTCCGACCATATAGAATCAGAAACTATTCCCCGTCTGTTTACATGCATTTGGGAGTGATCACTCATATGAATTGCTTTTTCTGTGTAACTCAAAGGTTTCATCTCAATGTGGGAAATACCGGTTTGGGTCAACACCCACACACCCTGATCCCCATCTAAAGTAAGGGCTTTCACATGATTATTTCTGTCATATAAATACCTTGGACCTGAAAAATATTGTATTTGATCTTCTTTTACTCTTTCGGACAAATCGATTCGAACCACGCCATGACTCGTACCGATCCATTATGTTCTGCCTTTCATGTTAAATCCTGATCCACTACTGAAACTGTCATACCAAGACCCGTTGATTCGAAGGCTTTTACTACATCAGCAGGCAATTGATTGCATTCATTAGGGTCAAACAAGGAACCTTTTATCAATTCCGGGATGTCGGAACAAGACTTCTCAAACTTACTCACAATCTTTTGCAAAGTATTTCCCACCTGCACTGGTGTTCCACTGTAGCTTATGATTCTTCTTTCACCAAACCTTTTTGTTCTCATGAATACACCTCATGCCTCTTGCTATTCCATTTACATCGGTTAGACATATCTTGATGATAAAAGCTTAAAGTCAGGCCTTGAAACATATGAGCAATATTGAATTCGGCCATCAAACCCGATTACATTTTGAAATCTGAATATGAGAGTAGGGTTTGTTACATATTCGAAAACTTTATCTTTAGGAACCCACAACACATCATCGGTTTCATCCGATGTAGATAATTCACCGTCAATATAGTCGCATATGAAGTCAAACATAACCTTTGTGGGAACAGGTGTAACACCATCATAAAAAACGTGTTGTCCTACGTTTGAATATATTCCGGCCAAACACCTTACAGATGCTTTAACACCGCTTTCTTCTAATATCTCCCGTAAAACACCTTCTTCGATACTCTCACCTTTTTCGATTTGACCTCCTGTACAATCCCATCCCCTATTTTTCGTTTTAACAATAAGGATGTTGCCATCCTTATCAAAAACGTAACCTCCAGCAGCGACTATATGTGTTGGCCATGTCATGTCAACTTCTCCTCATCATTCGCTTTATTTCAACAATACTGTCATTTTGTTTATGCGGAGTATGATTTGTAAATAACAAGTATAAACTCTTCACCTTGTTCCAATAGAGCCGGTTCATCGGTACGCCTCTTCCTAAATGATCAATATATCGCATGTTTTCCATATATTTAACAACAAACGGGTTCCGGGAATAGGACACACCAATCTTCATCTTATTTACAGTGACTGTATTAGGCAATCTTCCTGGACTTCGAAACTCAATTTTATCATCATACATAAACACTCTAATTTTCGATCCGCTGATAGCATAGTTTCTGTGTACTAGGGAGTTTACAATAGACTCCCTCATAATAATCATCGGATATTCTTCTTTGTCTTCTCTTTTTAAAACCTTAATAACTGATGGAGTAAGCGTATTGTCTTTAATCACAACCATCAACTGTTCACTAATATCCTGAATTCTTCCTGTCAGTGTCTTTTTATCGATCAACTCATCTGATATCTCATTCCCATTAAAATGGGCAAAACTTACGTCATTTTGAGGTAAGTGCTTTTCGGGATTTTTACCAAATATCAGCAATCCGCCTACTGTGCAAAGTTTTCTGTCTTCAAAATATCTGCATTTACCAATATTCTTTCCACAGACTCTTCGGACTCTTCATATAAATCAAATGTGTTGTATTTCAAAAAATAATCTCTAATAATATCAAAGTTCAAATCCTTGATTGATGTTCCTTCAACATTACTAATTGCCTTAGATCACACTGTATAGAACAATTATGCATCGTTTCAAAGGAAAAGACAACCATATTTGCATTTATATTATTTGTCATAGTCGTTTACCAAAAAAGATATCCGGTTTTCCTATTCCATTAGCATCAGGCATCACCCCGATGATCTTGTATCCGAGTTTCAAGTAGAAAGCCGCTTGATGAGTACCGGGAGTAAAGTTTCTTATTTTCTCCGGCAAATTATCATACAAATCAACATTAGCAAATGATGTTTCTCCGTCACCAATTTCATCATCGGCACCTAAGTACATTGTCAAGCCACTTTGCTTTCTTGCTTCATCTTCAAGAGCAGTTACAACTGCTCTGCCGATACCTCGATTTCGTTTATCACTGCGAACTGCCAAAGGATGTAATTCAAAAACATTTCCACCATAGCCGGGAGCAAGTATACCGCCCCAACCGATTACAATATTATTTTCAACAGCAACTAACAAGGTGTTTTCCGGAATCAATCGCTCTTTTATTTCATCCATGGCATCTTGAAAGGTCGGCCAACCCATTGGTAAGCTGTCCGTCAAAATCTGTGCTGCTTGGATGATTTGTTTTTCATTGACTTGTGTCATGTTTATAATCTTCATAGAACCTTTTCCTTTTATTATTATTTTTCCGTTATAAAGTGTTCATCGAAACAATGCACTGGCAAGCAATATCGATTTAAAGGTAAATCATACCGGAAAATATAGGATCTTAAAAGACATAAAAAAACCGTACCGGCAGTAATCAGGTACGGGTATATAATATTATGTCTAAGCCTAAGATTAAAATTTGTTAATAATTGTTCTTTTCCTATGGATCATTTCTTCATGCTCAAATCCGGGGTCTTGTAATATGCAAACCCATCGTTGTTGAAATAATCATTGACAAGTTTCTCGAGACCGGCATCATAAAGCTGATTGATGTATTGTTCCCACTCGGTGTTGATATTAGCAATCTGTCCTTCCCAAGAACGATTACGGAAATCGTTAATGATGGTATTGATATCACCACTTACAGCGTTCCAATCTTCAGTATATTTTTTATACATGTCAACCGACATATAAGTGGAACTCAAGTATTTAATGGGTTCAATGCAATAATATTTGTACCATTCTTCTGAGTACAGTATCTTATTGTACTGAGATTGAGGTTCGTTTACTACCGGTGAAGGTCCCGATCTAAAGACAGCTAAGAATCCGCCATATTTTTTGTAATGCGGAGGAATCTTGGTAGCATCGGTGGTGATCATACCGGAATCCCATGCTTCACCTGTCCATTTGTAGTGTACACCCTCAATACCGTATTTAACTTTTGACCAGTATTCGTCTTCCAAATCCGCAGTGTTACCATCATTCCACATGGTCAGTACTCTTGCAAGTTTTGCATCAGAGACTTCTGCGCCGATGTTCCATGTTCTGAATGTACCGGATCCAAAAGCATCGAGACTGTATCTTCTTGTTCCCCATTTGCTAGTAGGTTCTGTCCCGCCGGGTCCTGCCAATGCCGGCCATGTAATAAATGTTGCATCTTCATCTCCCGCATTGAGCCAAATGCTCTGAGGAGGTTGTCTGTCGGAATATGCAGGGGCATCCGGTCTGCAGATGTATTGTCTGTCAGCAAAGAAATATCCGATCTTTCCTGTCATCCAGTTTGCCAACAGGTTGTCATACCAGGATCCTTGCGGAGCTAAGCTTTCATAACCTTCCGGCAATGTTCTTATGTATCCTTTGTCACGCATACTAACTGCCCATTCCATATAATCCCTGTAACCGGTAAATGCGTAATAAGGAACGATGTCTCCAGTCACTGAATCTTCATACAGGAAATTACCATCAGAACTGTTCACGCCGAATTGTCCCCACCACAGGTCAACCCAGTGAGAGCGGAAGTTATGGTTGAATATAACGCCACCGTATGTGTCGTCTTCACCGTTTCCGTCCGGGTCGTCTTCTGTAAAAGCTCTGAGGATATCGTTGAAATCATCATGTGGGAAAATATAGTCGGTGATAAACACTTGATTGCTGAATTTGCCTAATTTCTCATCAGTTAAAGGAACAGGAGTCAATAAAGATTCATCAAGGTCATAACCTATATTCTCCAACCAATCCAATCTGGCCAACGGAACGTTATAGTACCATTTGTTGTCTACAACATAGGAAATTCCGTAGAAATTATCAGATAGTGTACCATCTTCATTTCTAACGTTGTTATGTATCCTTGAAGTAGGTTCATTTTGTAACATCAGTTCATAGTAGTACGGGAAATACTTTTTATACATTTCAATGTTGATTAATCTGGTTAATCCTTGGTCGTACAATTGAACTGCATCCCATGGAGCATGATCCAAGTGGCTGATATCAGGCATGTCACCTGCCGCTAACATCATGGACAATCCTTCAGGGTCATAGTTACTGACCGCCCATGTTTGCAGGTCGATATTGTACCTCGTATTATAAAGTAGTAGTGTTTATAGTCCCTCTCCAAGGACTGTATGCTATAA
>ENA-UOOK01007045-UOOK01007045.1-fermentation-metagenome-genome-assembly--contig:-NODE-7045-length-10437-cov-4.153535_pt1 | contig 10437 bp, 10 predicted proteins | sample MGYA00245777_ERZ724023 | MGnify/ENA primary metagenome ERZ724023 (study PRJEB28704, sample SAMN03018312) | fermentation metagenome | biome: anthropogenic terrestrial biome; feature: soil; material... | reverse complement strand
CTGGCTTGTTTAGCAATCACCTCAAATTCTTCTCCTGTTTTCATCATTTCTGTACTCATTTCATTTAAAATAAGTATTTCCCTTAAAACTAACTGCAAAGGAAACAATTCTCTTTTGGAAATATATATCAATGCAGTAAAATAGCTGTTCCAGTGACCTACTCCATAAAATAATGCCATTACAGCAATGATAGGAGTGGATAATGGTAAAACAATTGTAAGAAACAGCCTGGTATTTGAGCAGCCATCTATTTCAGCAGCTTCTTTCATTTCATTAGGTATATTTGATTGAAAGAAAGTTCTGGTGATAATTATATTGTACATACTTGCTGCGCCCGGCAGAACCAAGGCCCAAATTGTATCTCTTAATCCTAAGCCCTTAATTATAAGATATGTTGGGATAAGTCCTCCACTGAAAAACATTGTAAATGTAAATAATGCCATAAAGATATTTCTACCATAAAAATCTTTCCTTGATAATGAATAAGCAGCAGGAAGTGTAACAAATAAGTTTATGATTGTACCAAATAATGTATAAAATATAGTATTACGGTATCCTGTCCAAATTTCTTTATCTTTAAATACTCTAGAATATCCTTCAAAGCTAATGTCTTTTGGCAAGAACCATACTTCTCCCTTATTAACCAGATCAGGATTGCTGATGGATGCACTTACAACAAAAATTAATGGATATATTTCTATTAAAAGTACTAGTGTCATTATTATAATGTTAATCGCATTGAATATTCTATCTGATTTTGATTCTTTAATTGCACTCATATTGTGTTAACCCCCTCATGACTTTGTATATATACTATTTCCCTCAAAAAGTTAATAAAAAAACAATTTTTATTCGCAAATCCATAAAGTGCAAGTGTTACATGGCACGTTTTGAGGAAATATTGTACCTTGATTTATCAGAACAGCATATGCTTATTTTATAGTAGTTATATACTGCTATATGTATAAAAAGTTTACCTTAGTAAATTTGCTTTGCTAAAACATATTTGCCTTACACTTTTACCAAAGACTTGTTTTATTAATACTCCTGGAAATCTTATTAACTAATATCAATAAAGTAAAATTAATAACAGAATTAAACAGGCCAACAGCAGATGAAAAACTGTACTGGGCATTTAGCAAACCGCTCCTATAGACATATGTTGCTATTACATCAGAAGATTCCATGTTTAATGAATTCTGCATTAAAAATACTTTTTCAAAACCAACATTCATAATACTTCCGCAGTTTAATATCAATAATATTATCATGGTTGGCATAATACCCGGAATATTAATATATGTAATCCGTTGGAATCTGGTTGCTCCATCAACTATTGCTGCTTCATGTAGCTGAGTATCTATACCGCTTAATGCAGCAAGATATATTATTGAACCCCAGCCTGCACCTTGCCATACTCCCGACCATACATATATATTCTTAAACATACTTGCCTTTGACATAAAGTATATTGGTTCTCCTCCAAAAGCTTTAATAACTTGATTTATAATACCACTGCGCGGTGAAAGAAATGCTACAATCATACCAACCATTACCACGGTAGATATAAAGTGTGGCGCATAAGTAACATTTTGAACAAGCTTTTTAAAACGGGTACTTTTCAACTCATTCAATAATAATGCAAGTATTATTGGTATAGGAAAACCTACTGCCAAAGAATACAATGAAATTCCTATAGTATTCTTTAATAATAAACCGAAATAATATGATTGAAAGAAATATCTAAAATGCTTTAATCCTACCCATGGACTTCCAAACATACCTTTAGTAGCTATAAAATTTTTAAAAGCAATTTGAATTCCATACATAGGTGCATAATGAAATATAATAAAATATAAAAATGCCGGTAATATAAATATATATAATTCGTAATTTTTACTTATATTCTTCCATACATTGTTACTTTTACCTTTATTTTCTTTCTTATTGTTTGGATTGTAATTCACTAACGTGCTTGATCTTACTAGCATTAACTTTCAACTCCCTTTGTAAAACAATGTTGTACCTCTAGTGAAAAATTTGAATGTTCACAAATTAAGAGTATCATTAGTACTAGTTGCTTGTAAATTTGTTTATACAGAAATTGTTTGTTTTTGTTGCTTTTTTGAATTTGTTTTTTTTGCACAACTATGTTTATTTTGCAATATTCCTATATATATTGTTTTCAGTGTTTTTAGGTGTTTTTAATGTTCTCAGGTTTTAATAACTTTATACAGTTCCCTATATTGGCCTGGGGTTATTCCCTCAATCTTTTTAAATCTTTTCATAAAGTACGTTAAATCGGTATATCCTATATTAGAGACAATCTCTTTAATCGGAAGATCAGTAGTAGATAAAAGTTCTTTAGCTTTTTTTATTCGTAAATTTATCACATAGTCGGTAAAAGTATGGGTAGTATGCTCTTTAAAAAATCTACTAAGATAATAAATTGAAAATCCAAACTCATCAGCTACACTTTCAAGGCTTAGATTAGCATTATTAAAATTAGAATCTATATATACCAAAATCCGATTATTTAGTTCTGCACTTTTCGAACTTTTATTTTCTTTTATTACTTCACAAAGTTTTTGAACTATGACCTTTGTTTCTTTTTCAAGCTCTTCAATATTAGAAAACTTTAATAAATTTTCTATATTATAATCCAGATTACTTATTTTCATTTCGTTTATACTTTTAATTATCATATTTACTATATCGTAGTAAATATATTTTAGAATCAAGATAGAAGACTGATTTTTCTCAATACTTTTAAACATATTTTCAAGTGATTCTAGGGCAACTACTTTATCACCTTGCTTCAAGCTGTGTATGAATTTTAATTGTTCCTCTGCCGGATACCATAATACTTGCTCTTGAGAATTTGCAATCTCATCAAATAATAATATATCTTGTTTTCCTCTGATCCTATTCTCTTCAAGTGCAGCTAAAGCTTCAATAAAAGATCTGTTTATTTTATTTACACTGTTGTATAGCTTGCCTCCTCCTAATATAATCTGTTCTTTGGTTATATCTTCCAAAACCTGCTTAATATTTGAAATAAATTGAATATAAAGTTCATATTCATCTTCTTCAATATTTATATTTAGAATAAGAGCAATAGCATTATCCTGAATTAATTCTACAGGATAAACAACATTTTTTAACCCAAACTGCCCTTCAGTAATACTTAATACTTTCTCTTTAAATTTTCGGATAAACCTTTCTTCTGATTTTATCAGTTTGTCTATCATTACTACTGCATAAGAGGAACCTTCAAATTTAACATTAGAAAATTTGAAAAGGCCATTCATTGTTGATTCATTAAGTGTTTCCCCTTTTAGAATCTTAGTAAGAATCTGATCTCTAATAAACGGTCTCTGCATATTAATTTGTGCTTTTAAATTTTTATTCTGTTCTAATGCAATTTCAACAGTTTGACCAATTTGTGCAAGTTCATCCAAGTTATTTTGACGTTCTCTCTTATACCACTGTTCCTTGTTTTTTATGTTTTTATTATTTTGCTGTTCATGGTTATATGCAGGAATCTTAAAACTTTGATCATGCTCATTAAGTTCCAACCATTGACGTGAAATAGTATTTGTAAGTTTGTTTATTGGCTTATATACATTAATTGAAAAAACAATTGCAAGCAACGTACCAAAAGCAAGTATTATAAGAAAAGCTTCAGCTATAAGAGTTCTAATATTTACCAATTGTTCAACAATTTGTGCTTTTGGTATTGCCAAAACAAAAGTCAGCCGAGTAATTTCAGAAGCATCAATTATCAAGGATATGTCTTTATTTTTATACTTCTCAGGTGCAGACTGTTTATCATTAATACCATTAATTTTACTTATATCCTTTATGTCCTCTAGTGATAATTCAAAAGCTTTATTCTCAGATAATAATACATAATTATTATCTGAGAATATTATAAGACTCCCTTTTACATCGCTAGTAATATCCTTAAACATAGCGGCCAGTGTAGATTTTTTTATTTCAAAAATTACCACTCCATATGGATCGTAACTTCCATATGAGATAGGATACATATATGTAATAAAATCTAGAGGTTCAGCATTGTTTTTTTCAAACCATTCATGACCTATAAAAGCAGGAAATTTTAAATTATTAATTTCATTAATAAAGCCTGACTCATTCTGGGCATTTAAGTTGTATGTATTTCTTGCATGTGTAGAAAGAGTACTCTGGCCTGCAGTAGAGTATACATTTCCAGTATTTTTCATATACAAATAATAATTATCAATGAAGGCATTCTGAGCTTTGTACATACCTATTTGATAGAATCCTTCAATCCTTTTGTACTCATTTCCGGCCATATTATGTGGTGTAAGCTTATTATCAACAACTAATCTTGAGGCAAGATCTCCCATCTCCTTAATCCTTAAATCAAGATTATTTTTTAGCTGATTTAGTTTATATTTGTTAGAAGCTTCAATTTCTTTTCGCATATTTGTGGCAGAAATATTATACAATATACCTGTCATGATAATTAAAGGAGTAGAAACTATCAGAAAATATGATATTAAAAGCTTATACTTATATTTTGCATTTGATTTCCACAAAATTTTCATAAATGCTCCTGAATGTAATTATAATCTATAAGTATAGCTTATTATGTTTTCAGTTTTTTTGCAAGACATTTATTTTCTTAGCAAGGTAAGGAGATGTCTCCTTACCTTGCTTAAAACTTCTGTTTTACACTTATTTTATCTAGCTCAACACTTGCATGTCTGGTTACTATATCAGCAATTTGGGTTACTTGCGCAGATGAAAGATTAGATGCCTTAACAATTATGTCAACACTTCCATCTTCAGCAAAAAATGCAATTACATCATCAAAGCCTTGTTTCTTGATTAGAGCTTCAATTCTCATCTCTTTATCAGAACAATCAATTATAGCCACCATTTTTTTGTAAGCCATATCTTTAATTTCCTGGCTTGCACTTTCTTCTGCTGCAATACTTCCTAGCTCATCGGTTTCTTTACTCCTGCTTATTTCTTTTTCAAGCTTTGTCTGGGCAAAATAATCTTCAGCTTCTTTAGATGCAAGAATTTCCTTTGATACAGTTTTGCCATTATTTACTATCTCTGTTGAGGCTTCTTCTTCTGAATTTTTAGCAAAATCTTGGTTATCAACATATACTGCTTCCCCTAATTTTCCAGCTTCATCGTCAGATTTTGAGTATCCGCTATTGTTGTAGCTATACTGTAAATAACCTGCAACAACTATCATAACAACAAGAGATAAAGCTATAATTTGCTTCTTTTTTATAATTGTCATCATAAATTACCCCCCCTTTTACACCTAACAATAATATTTATTTAATGAACCTTTATTCCTATTTATATTCATCTGCAGACAGATATATATCTTTTTGAAAAAATTTTTGTACAAACAATACTTGATTCTAGTTATCTTTGTCCGCTCTTATAAAGACCTGTATTTTATGAGGGGCTATATCTACAAGAGCCTGTACCGCTTTTACCAGATTTTCTTTTATTACTGGTTCCCCGGCACCATCAGCAACTACTACAACACCTTTAACCTTTGGTTTAAGTTCTTTTAAAATTATTGGTTTTCTAACTCCTGCCTGTTGCTCTTCATAAGCTACCTTATCTTCTGATTCACTCTGCGTAATTATTCTTTTTCCACCATTATCATCTTCTTCCTGTGTATCATTTTTGCTTTGATGCTTATCATAGGCAGGTACTATTTCACTACCAGACTCATATGTAACCATGACACTTACCTTTCCTACCCCCTTTATTTGTGTAAGTATTTCTTCCATTTTATTTTCTATACTATAAGCTACTCCTGATTTAGATACTAACAAAATATCATCATTTTCTTCTATACCTACCTTTGGTTCTTCATTAAAATTGTTTTGTTTATTACCATTTAGAAAAGTATTTTCCTTATTTTTAAGAATCGTACTTCCAGCTACCAAAAAGATAATTCCAATAATTATTACTATGATGCTGTTCTCAATGATTTTTTTCTTATCCTGACCTGAAATTATTTTTCTAAACCCATCACTAATATCTTTTACAAACCCCATATCCCCTTTCATCCTCCTTACTTATTTATTGAAATAATTATATTATCCTTTTCTAATCCAAATGCCAGACTAATCTTTTCCTCAATTTTTCCAATAAGCTCCTTTTCTATATTGTTTGTTGCAATGCTATGGTTATTTGTTAAACTGCTATCGCTGCTGCTATTATTGTTATTTGCCTCATTATCAGTTTTTTTTCCGTCAATCCTAATTTCTTCTACCTTCTCAATATTTATATTAAGATTACTTTTTCCTTCCTCACCTTTAGCAATTACTTTAGACAAATATGCAACAACATAAATTCTTTTTATTTCACCATAGTTTTGAGAATTATAATCCTCATTAATAATGATATCTGATTTAACATCTTGAAATTCATCCACCTCCAATACTAATTTTTGTATCTTGTCTATTATTCTTTTTCTATAGATACCAATAATTTGCATGTTTTGCTTTTTCTTTAATTGAGCCCCATTAGAATTTTCTATTGTATTTTCATTAATTTCTTCTGATTTTCCAATTATTGATTCTACATAATTATCACCTTGGATATAGAGTTCATTAAAAATAATATCATTAAAAAACAATTGGAAAAAAGGTTGTACCATGGTTAAAATTAAAATAAAACCTGATACTAAATTTATGAATTTTTTGCTTTTCCCCGATGGTGCAAGTATCTCAACTAGAACCAAAAAAATACCTACTGCTGCTAAACTTAAAACCCATTCTTTTAAAAAGTCTATCATCTATAGTTAATCACCTACCTTTCAATTAAGGTATGGGGACACTCCGCTACTGTGCGGGTATTCCTTGTTGCGGAGTATCCCCATTATACTTATTACCTGATCATGGCAGTCATGTTTCCTGCAGCAATTATAACTGTTATCGAAATGACAAACATCAGTGTAACAACCGCTACTGCTCCAAGCATGAGAGCAATAGAATTTGCAACATCATTAATACTATTTGTTACACGTTTTTCTGATATAGGTTCGGTTATTGCACAAGTGATTTTATATAGCATTATTACTGCGGACATCTTTAATATAGGTATAATGCATATAGATATTACCCCAATCATTACTACAATACCTGCTGCGTTTTTTATTAAAAGTGTACACCCTATCATTGTATCAGCAGCATCAGCAAGATATCCACCCACAATTGGGATAAAAGTTCCTAAAGCGAATTTAATGGTTTTATTAGTAACTCCATCTGCTACAGCACTTACGGGACCTTGTATTGTAAGAACTCCGATAAACGTGGTCATCATAATTCCAATGAAAACCAGTCCAATCTTTTTTATTAACCCTGCTAACTTATCTAGATGAAGTCTATCTGATGTATTATTTACTATTGATAAAGCTGTAGATAGAAATACCAATGGAACAAATATATTTTTAATTATTGTAGCAGTTGTTTCAACCACCATAAAAAGTATTGGTTTAAATATGCTCCCGGAAGTAACGCTGCCACTGGATACAAGAAGAGCAATCATTACAGGGATTGAAGCATACATAAACCCTGCCATTTGTTCAATGACATTTATTCCGAAAGAAACAGCCTCCTTAAAACCTATAACCAATACAGAAACTAAAATTATGTAACATACAAAGAATGCCAGTTCTCCAACACCATCTTTTATAAATGAGTTTTGAAAATTATTTAAAATTGCACATATAATAATGAGAGCAATTAATTTTAGTAATATGTGTATGTTAAGATATATTTCCTGTACAAAATAATTAGCTGCTTTTTTAAATATACCGATAATATTGAGTTTTAAATTTCCTTTTATAGCATCTTTCATTATATCATCTGCGTTGTACCTTCCTAGTAATTGTTCTGAATTGCCTATCGCTAATTGATTAAAATAATCTTTTAGTACCTTAATTTCAGGTGATTGCAGTTGATCAATGATTATATCTTCCTGGATTTCATCATATGATTTATTTGAAGCAGCTTCATTATTTGCAGATACTTGTATTGTACATATAAGTTGAAACCACATTATAACTGCAAATAGCAATACTATTCTACTTGCACTTTTGCTTTTAAGTCTGTAGGTAATGCTATATTTAGCCCTTTTCTTTCTAGTTCTTTTGTTTTTCTTATACATTTTCATACCACCTAAGTATTTTATTATGGCATTATCTTTATTATCAACTCAAGTAATGTAGTAATTATAGGCACCGCTAATATGGCGATTAATACCTTTCCTGCCATTTCTACTTTTGAAGCTATGCTATTTTCACCTGCATCTCTGCATACTTCAGCACCAAACTCAGTAATATATGCTATCCCAATAATTTTAATAAGCACTGGAAGATACTGCATATTTATATTAGTTTTACTTGTATATATTTTTATGAATTCAAATATTGGTGAAAGTTTTGTTATTATTAAAGCAAAAATAATTATTCCAGCTAATAAACTAGCTTGAACTGCAATTTCGGGTCTGTGTGCTCTTAACATTACAATAATAATTGTAGAAAGCAAACTAAATATAACTATCTGCATAATTTCCATTTGTTATCATCCGCCTTAAAACTGAAACATTGTTTTTAACAGATTAAATAAATTAGCAATTTCTTTTGCAACCATCAATAATACCAAAACGAGCCCGGAAAGTGTTGTAAGCATTGCAAGTTCATCCCTGCCAGATTGCTTTAATACTGCATTTAAAATTGACACTAAAATACCAATGGCTGCTATTCGAAAAATAAGGTCTATGTCCATAGTAAATCCTCCATTTTGTACCTGATACTGCCCGAATTATGTCGAATTTTACCAGAATTAATTCGTTACTAAATTAATAATATGACAGCTACTGCACCTCCTAGAACTCCAAGAGCTTTATACATTGCGTCATATTTCTTCCTTGATTCTTCTGCTTTCTGCTGCTGTAAATTTAACTGCTGCAGCGTAAATGTGATATTTTTAATTTGCCCCTGAATATCAGAATTACCAAGCATTTTCCCAAAAGATATAAGGATTTGAACATCTTCCTTGTTTAGTGCTGTTTTTCCAATATTTTTGTTTATTGACCTTTCCCAAGCTTGAGCCAAATTCATATCTTTCCCGTTTTCAAGATACTCCAATGTTGTATTAAAAATTGAAGATACTGGATTATCGCTAGCTCTCCCTATCTTTTCGAAAGCATCAGTAATAATACTAGACATATATCTGATTTCGTTTTCCAGCATTTGTATCAGGTTTTGTAAAATTTTTAACTGACCAGGCCTGCTTGAATAGCTGCCTGACAAGGAATAACCTATCGAACTAGCCCCCCCTAATACCATTATGCTTCCTATTATTTTCAATAACATATAAAATCTCTCCCCTTATTTACATCTCTTTTATATAGGACCTCCATATTCCTGCCTTCTATAACTTCTTCAATGGTACCTGGTCCTTCTGCATTGTTAAGAACTATATATCTTTCAAAAACCTGTTCTTCTATTAATGCTAAAACTTCCCGTCTGCTCTTAAGTTCAGATATATTAAAGCCATGGGCACTTGCAATGATGAAAGAATGGCATTTATTGGATACCGTTTCTATAAAGGAAATCGAGAGGAATAATGCCGTTTATGCCATACAAAACAACCGAAATCCTTTTATTGACCATCCTGAATATGTGTCTTACATCTGGGGAGGCCCCACCAGAGTCATTGAATCTGAGATAAATAAAAACATCAAAGTTTATCCCATACCCGCGGATTATAACTGCGTTATGGATCATAAAGGCTATTATTCTCCTGCAGATTTGTCCATTTCTCTTTTTGATATCATGGGTCGACAATACAATGTGAACTATTCATCCTCGGGCAATTTAATCAACATTGACTCCAGTGATCTTTCATCAGGGTTGTATTTTATTACTTTATCACAAGAAAATAAGAATTCTGCATTTACTAGAATTGTAATTTACAACAGATGAGAGATTCTAGCAAGATAGAAATCATGTCTCCCGCCGGCTCATTTGATGCCTTAATGGCAGCAATACAGGGAGGTGCCGGTTCAGTATATTTCGGAGCAGGCCAACTAAATATGCGATCACGATCATCAAGCAACTTCTCACCTGAAGAGATAAAGCAGATTGTTAAAATATGCAGAGCAAAAGATGTTAAATCATATCTCACACTAAATACAATAATCTACGATTCAGAGATTGAAGAGATGATGCATATGATTGATGTAGCTAAAGATAGTGGGATAAGTGCCGTTATAGCATCTGATCTTTCGGTGCTGGAATATGCACGTGAGAATGGTGTCGAAGTGCATATCTCAACACAGTGCAACATCACTAACCTTTCGGCCGTTAAATTTTATTCCAGATATGCTGATGTTATGGTA
>ENA-UOOK01007044-UOOK01007044.1-fermentation-metagenome-genome-assembly--contig:-NODE-7044-length-10438-cov-5.394202_pt1 | contig 10438 bp, 9 predicted proteins | sample MGYA00245777_ERZ724023 | MGnify/ENA primary metagenome ERZ724023 (study PRJEB28704, sample SAMN03018312) | fermentation metagenome | biome: anthropogenic terrestrial biome; feature: soil; material... | reverse complement strand
GTGCAGGTGCTGGTCAACAGTGACAGCAAGATCCTTGCTATCCGGCCATGCCGGGAGGAAGAACGCGATGCATTCACATGGTGCGTCCCCGGTTCGACGCGCCGAAAGCCTCGCCAGATCACCTGCCGACTGTTCTTTGCGAAGGTTTTCTCACTCATGAACTGGAACACGGATTATCGGTATAAGCTGCTCGGCAAGGTTATCCATGCGAATGACGAGTATTTGATTGCGTTTGATTTGTCGGCCACAGAGGTCTATCAGCGAGTATTCAAGGAAGGTGAAAAGCCAAAGACCTCGCGCACACCTGTTTTCCCGGAGGGATGGCAGAATCAATTCGGCATGCCTTTCAAGGAGCATCGCAACTCCATGCAAGTCAACATCTTTGAGGGATATGCGGTTTACAGCATTAAGGAAAACAGCGTCACCACAGCCGCTGAAGCAGATAAAGGAGCATCCGATCCCGTTCCTGCTGATGCATCAAAAAACGATTCACCGGGAGGTTCTGATGTATGAGTGGCAAGAAAGAACAAATAGCATACCTCACGCTGGATGTAAAGCGGTGCAGATTTCGAATCTTTCGCTCAACACTGCGCGCCCTTGGAAATCCCACATACATTCAGTTCCTCATCAATCCAGAGGATCTCTATCTTGCGATACTCGGCTCTGAACTCCCGCTGCATGGTGGAACAGCGAATAGGGTTAAGCTCCCAAGTCTGAAGGAAGATCCCAAGCTGTCAGTAGAGTTTTACAGCACTGCGCTGCTTGAGGGAATTTACGGGATTTTTGGAGTATTGGATCGCGACTTTAATTATCGTCTCACAGGAGAAATTGATCAGGTAAATCGCGTGGCGTATTTTTCTATGCGCTCACTAAAGCGAATTGAGCGGAGGAAACTCAATGATGGACAAGGGCTATAGAGAACTATGCATTGACGCAGAGTTCAAGACTCTGATCCGCCCTCTCCGCCGCGACGAATACTCCCAATTAGAAGCGAATCTTGTGCTGGCTGGACGACCCGCGCCCCAAACTGTTCGGCAGCCTCGATGCATGCCCACTTCTCCGACCCCCAGCATACGATCGTCGTCCCGGCGTCCCGTGCGCCATAGGTCCTCACTGCGGGGTAGGCGGCAAGTTCAGCCGAGAGTCTCTCTTCTTTGCGGCGTATCTTCGCCCGGGACCTCAGGACCTCATCCGACGCCTCCGTGGTGAATCCGCCCTCGTCGTGGGCGTAACTGTTCACCTTGACGATGGCATCTTCCCTTCCCGGGAAGGCGAGCGGCGAGACTCCGCTCTCGGTCCCGGCATAGCGCCGGTACTCCCCGCTCCCGTCCCAGAGCACGGGTTCCTGGTCCTTGTGCGGGACGATGGCTCCGATATCGAAGGAGTAGGCCCCCTCCGCGAGCGTCTTGTCGGTCAGGATGATCGAAGGCACCTGGTACTTCCAGGAGAGCATCAGGGCGGTCGCCGACCAGGTGTAGGTTTCTTCGAGGTCGCCGGGAGCGACGACGATCCGGGGGAACTCTCCCTGGCCTGCGTTCAGGACGAAGTGGAGGTCGGTCTGGGAGGTGTAGGTCGGCATGCCGGTGCTCGGGCCGGGCCGCTGCCCCATCACGATCGTCACGGGGACCTCCGACATCCCGGCAAGAGAGAGCCCCTCGGTCATCAGGCAGAACCCGCCGCCCGAGGTGCCGACCGCCGTCTTCTCGCCTGCGTAGGCGAGCCCGAGCGCCATCAGGATGACGCTGATCTCGTTTTCGGGGTGGAGGACCTTGATGGAGAGATCCTCGGCGCGGTTGGCGAGGAAGTGGAGGAGGTTTGATGTCGGGGTCATCGGGTAGGCGACGTAGGACTCAAGCCCGCCGTGAACAAGCCCGAGCCCGGTCACCTCGTTCCCCGTCAGGACCGGGAGTGCCGGTCTGTCGAGCGGCTCGACGGTGAAGACATCTCCCGCGGCGTCGTAGCCCCGTCCGGCGACCCGGAGGTTTGATTCCAGGTGCTTTTCGGGGACGCTCGCCCGGAGGACGTCTTCGAGGACCTCCCGCCCGATGCCCGCCACCCGCGCGAGCGCCCCGAGCATCGCGGAGTTTTTGGTGATCGGGGGGGCTTTCTCTTCTTTGACGATCCGGTCGAGCGGGAGGCCGTAACCTTCGCCCTTCACCACCTGCGAGGCATCGTAGATGACCGTCGTGCCGGCATGGATCCTCTGGCGGTGGTTCTCGATGCTGTTCTGGTCGAAGGCGAGGAGAACGTCGACTAGGGTGCGGTGCGCCCCGATCGTCCTCTCCGAGGCCCGGATGATCGCGAAGTTGTGCCCGCCCCGGATGAGCGAGGGATAGTCGAAGTACATGTAGGTGCGGTAGCCGAGGTGGGAGAAGAGGCCGGCGATAGAGAGCCCGGCTGTGTTGATGCCCTCTCCGGCCTTTCCGCCGATCATTACGGAGTATTCGCCCATGGTGATCAGGCGTGGCGTAGATTGCCTGCCGGTAAATAGGTTGCGCCGCGGGAGGGGGGCGTGGCGGCGGGTGCATCGATGCATGCGGCTGATGCGATACCCTGCGAGCGCTTTACCGGACAATCGGTGATGCCGTCTCGTCGAAGGGGTTGCTCCGCATCGCGAGCGAGAAGAGGTAGGGATAGTTGCGCTTGAGGTATTCCATGTAGCCGAGCCACTCTCCGGTGAGGAGACGGTACACCCTCCCGATATCTCCCTCGAGGTGCCTGATGTCGCTCTCTGGGAGCCCGGCAAAGTCCCCCCGCCACTCGAGTTCCTCGGTGAGGTGGAAGGTTGCCCTGAGGAGGTCGGTGAATGTTTCGTGCTCCATAAGGGCAGGGTTCTCAAGCAGGCGAAGAAGGAAGTCCCGCCGCTCTTTGAGGTACCGGCAGAGTTCTTCCAGGTCCGCGGCATCGACGGCGACACCGTAGCGGTGATGCTGGAGGCGGTCATGCATCCCGGAGAAGATCTCCGGTGTCCAGGCATCCGTCACGATAAGATCCTGCCGAATCTCCGGGAGACCCGGGTCACGGCCCGAGAGGAATGTGAGGAGCCCGGTCCCGACCTCCGAGAAGAAGGTGCCGATGACCATGTTCAACTTATCCAGTCTCTCGCGCTTTGCCCGGACGCTCAGGAGTTGATTCAAGATCAGGGTCACCAGAAGAACGTTCACCGGTAAAAACCCGAGAGCGTTGAATATATACTGGTAGGTGTTCTCGAGGTCCCCGAGCAGGAGGTACTTTACGGTGTATGTGGCGACCGATAAAGCAACCAGGACGATCCCGAGCCGTACTTCCCAGGTCCGGAGGCTGAGGCGCATGGTACAGGAAGATACGTCCGGCAAGAAAAATAAAGGTAGGCCTCGGACGGCTTTCAGACCTGGAGGCGCGACGACTTCTGCACTCCGAGGGGTGCGGGGACCTCCTGCCGTGCTGCAAGTTCCGCCTCGACCCAGGAGACCAGGTCGAGCAGGCCCGTCTCGAGGGGGACTTCCGGTTCGTAACCGAGGACTTCCCGGGCACGACTGATGTCCGCGATGCAGTGGCGGATATCGCCGACGCGGCCGGCCCCCGTTACCTCGGGGGCGAGATGCTGCCGTTGGGTTATTGTTGCAAGGAGGTTGGCGACGGTCCGGAACGTGTGGGGCCGGCCGCTCCCTATATTGAACGTCTCCCCGGCGGCGCCGGGCGACTCCAGGGCCAGGCGGAAGGCGCGTGCCGCGTCGTAGACGCTCACGAAGTCACGTTGCTGATACCCGTCCTCGAAGAGGTGCACCGGGAGATCCTGGAGCAGGCGGGACGCATACTCCGTCAGCATACCGGAGTAGGGGTTGGCATACCCCTGGTGCGGGCCGTAGACGGAAAAGAGCCGGAGGATGGCCGTCGGGATGCCGTAGGATTCACCGATCATCCTGCACATCTCCTCCTGGTCATACTTGGAGATGGCGTAGACCGAGAGCGGCGACACCTCCTTCGTCTCCGGTGTCGGGAGGGGGTAGAGCACCTCCCCGTCAGGGCTCCGGGGCTCCCAGTCACCCCGTGCCGTCTGCCGGGAGGAGCGCCGGATCTTTGGGTAGGCGGTGCCGTTATACGAGCAGTAGAGCCCTTCCCCGTAGACGGCGCTGCTTGAAGCGACGACGAGCTGCTTGATCGGGTGGTCCAGCAATGCCTCAAGGAGGACGGCGGTCCCGGTGGAGTTGACGTTCATGAACTTCTCGAGCCGGTACATGCTCGCTCGCTCCCCGACGACCGCCGCCAGGTGAATGACGGAGTCGACCCCCTCGAGAGCCTCCTGCATGCGTTGCGGGTCCCGGATGTCCCCGACGAAGACCTCCGCCCGCTGGTCAAGATGGCGGGGCTGGAGCCGCTCCGAACCGTGCACCTGTGGCGTCAGGTTGTCGAGGATGCGGACGTGATAGCCGTGCTGCAACAGTTCCGAGGCGAGGTGCGACCCTATGAATCCTGCCCCCCCGGTGATGAGGAGGGTCGGACTGGTATCTGTATCCATGATATATCGGGCATACTTGATGCACACTTCACATTAAATATTATCGCGATAATTGGATAAAATAAAAAATCAGAGATTCCGGGTATCTGTGCCTTCCCGGATTCCTTTTCCCCGCCCTGGATCCTGCCCCGCGAGCCCCCGGGTCCGGCTGGAAGGGGGGCCTCCTCCTGCCTGGACCGCTCCCCGGCTTACGAGTCGAGGACTGCCTCGGCAGCGTCGCGGTAGGCCCGCATCACATACGGGATGCCGGAGATCGCTTCCGCCTCTTCGGTCAGGGCCATCAGGTCGTTTCGGGCGACTGTGCTGAGATTGAAGTTCCGGGTCCCGGCCATGATCTGCTGGAGCCCGGTCCTGAACTTCTGGGCGTAGGTGTAGACCCCGACCGCCCCGAGCGGGATCTCGTCTATCCGGCCGGGGTACTTCTCTTTGAGCTGCTCGTAACAGACGAAGATCTCCTCCCTGGTTCGGCCGTACTTCGAGACGGTCTTCGGGAGCTCGCCGGCTTCGAGCCACTTTGCGATGTTCTTCCCGACCATGCCGGGGATCATGAGGGCACGGCCCATACAGACGGCTTTGACATACGGGCTTCCCATGGCGAGCCCCTTGAAGACGTTCGCCTCGTCTGCGAACCCTCCGGCGATGGCTATGTCCGGGACCCGGATGCCCCGCGCCCGGAGCCGCTCGGCAAACTGGTAGGCGAGGGACTCGATGTAGAAGGTCGGGATGCCCCACTCGTTCATCATCGGCCAGGGGCTCATCCCCGTGCCGCCGGGCGCGCCGTCGATGGTGAGGAGGTCGATCTTCGCCTCGGCGCCGTACCGGATTGCCATCGCGAGTTCGACGGCCGAGTAGGCACCGGTCTTGAGGGTGACCCGTTTGAAACCGATCTCCCGGAGCCGGTCGACCTCCTCGAGGAACCCTTCCCTGGTGACAAAGCCGAGGCGGGAGTGCCGCTCAAACTCTTTTATGGCGCCGTCCTGGAAGGCAGCCTGTACCTCACGGACCTCCGGATCCGGGAGGACGATGTACCCCCGATCTTTTAATTGGTTCGCCCGCCCGAGGTTGTCAACCATGATCTCGCCGCCGATGCACTTTGCGCCCTGGCCCCATTTCAGTTCGATCGTCTCCAGGTTGTGCTTTGACGAGACATACTCGGCGGTCCCGAGGCGTGTGTCTTCCACGTTCAGTTGAACCAGGAGTTCGCCGTACCGGTCATGGAACCTCCGGTAGATCTCGATGCGGCGGTCCATCTCGGGCGACTTGCTGACCTTGCCGTTGTGGTCGAGCACCAGGTCCGGGTCGACGCCGCAGACGTTCTCCCCGCACACGAGCGTGATGCCCGATATCGCGGCCCCGATGGCGAAGTGCTTCCAGTTTACCCGGGCACTCTCGGTCGATCCGAGCGCCCCGGTGAAGATGGGGATCAGCATCGGAACCTTGATGCCCCATCCGTACTCGGTCCTGGTATCGACGGCGGGGAAGACCGCGGTGTCGGGGCCGGCTTCGACGCCTTCCGGCAGCCCCTTTGCACCCCTGGCATAGCCCTGGATGTTCAGGTGCGAGTAGTCGACCGGGTAGTTTTTGTCCGCACCGGCAGTGATCTCACCGTACGGGCCGGGGTAGAGTACCTCTCTGCCCCGGAAGGAGGAGAGCCAGATCTCGCAGGCTCCCTTGCACCCGTCGACGCACCGGCTGCAGATGCCGGACATGGGCGTGACGTCCCGGGAACGGTTGGTCGTTCCCGTCGCTTCGTTGGCATTCGGTCTTCGCAGGTTCATCGTTGCACCCGATATATTTAGGATAGAAGATTCCTTCCTCCAAATATAAATTTTTCGTATGCCCTGCTATCCGATCCTGGATGGGCCGAAACCTCCCCCGGGTCCCCTCCGGTTGCTGCCCCGGTCGCGCGACCCCACGGATCGCACCAACTGATAGCAATATCAACTACTTTATACCCCTGTATCTCCGGCATGCCGCGAGGATGACGAAAAGGTGAAATACCTTGATGTGTATGAATGCTTTATGAATTTCAGGTTGCTATCTGCTCTGCTCGTGCTCCTGGTCGCGTGCTTGCTCTGCGCCGGCTGCACGGGTACCACCGATACTCCCGCGCCGCCCCAGACGGGGACCCCGACGGTCACGGCAACACCTGCGCCCACGACCCCGGTCTCGCTGACGCCCGGCCCGACACAGACGGCCCCACCGGGAAAAGAGGTAAACTTCCAGATCACCGAAAATTACCCTTCGCGGGTTACAAGTGATCTCACGGTCACCTTCGTTGGCGGTGCCGGCCAGAGTTACTTGACCAGCATCGATGTGCGCGTGACCAAAGCAAACGGAGAGGTCGCCACCCAGTCGATGGAGATCACCCGTGGAAAAGAATTCACCGTCAAGAACGCAAAAGGTGATAACCGGGTCGAGATATCCGTTGCTTACGTCACCGAAAATGCTCCCTTCAAGGTTATGGATAAGATCGTGAAAGTCCCGTAACCTTCACGACCTTTTTTGCGATCCGGCATGAGGCAGGGGGGCTCTTCCTGCCTACTGCCTCTCCACGCTCCACCGTATGAGCAGGCCGTCGTCGAGCCGGGTTGCCTCGATGATGCGTAACTGCGTAAAATCCGCCTCCCGGAGAAACCCGGTGCCGTCTGCCGGCGTGGGGGCGTCCTTCCCGCCGATGACGATGTTGCCGACGAACGTCTGGAGTTCGTCGACGAACCCCTGCTCAAAGAGCGCCCAGATCAGGGTTCCGCCCCCCTCGACCATCAGGCGCCGGACACCCTGTCGGTAGAGTTCCTCGAGAAGGGCCGCGAGATCGACGGTCTCCTCACCGGCGGTGACGACGGTGGCGTGCTCTCGAAGAGCCTCCACCTTTTCGGGCGGTGCCCTCTTTGAGACGGCGACGATACGCCTTCCGGTCCCTTTGTGGAGAATATCTGCAGAGAGGGGGATCCTTCCCTCGCTATCCACCACGACCCGGATGGGGTGCTCGTCGCTCCCGGTCGCTCTCCGCCCGGCCCGGCGTTCCTCCGACTTTACGGTGAGCGAGGGGTTATCAGCGAGCACGGTGCCGATGCCGACCATGACGGCGTCGCTCTCCGCCTTGATCCGGTCGACCCGTGAGAAATCTTCGTCTCCCGAGATTCTCACCTGCCGCCGCTCTCGCGTTGAGATCTTCCCGTCAGCACTCATGGCGACGTTGATGAAGACAAACGGGCGCATATTCTAGGGTTACACGACGACCTTCATATATGCTCTCTTCCCGGGCAATACGGAACTCCGCGGTCTCTCACACGCCCCTCACCGGGAACCGGGGAAATGTTTGGTATCCATCCCCTGAACTCAAAGAATAATTGTTCTTTTTTGGAAATATTGTCTTTAGTTCTACAGGATTCCGAATACTCTATATACATCCCCCAGAATACTTTTTTATCCTTTATGTCCTGGAACCGGTACACCTTGAGCCGTTTTCAAAAAGACCTGTTTACCGGGACGGATATCGTCAGGATGATTGTGGTAGTGTCACTCTCGGCGGTAGCGTTTATGCTGACGGCTGTTGCACCGGATTATAACGCCCTCCACATCTACCCCCTGATCTACTGTATCCCCATACTCCTTGTCGCTCTCTGGTTCCCGCAGAAGGGAATCTGGGTGACCGGACTCCTGGTTGCGGGGTTCGCACTTATCCAGGCGTATCTATCAGTCCTCGGCGTTACCATAGACTTTGTGATGACGGGGCTGCATATGGCGGTCCTCTTCTGGGTTTTCGGGGCCACGACGCTCTTTTCGCGGAGTTCTCACCTGACCGCCTCCCGGTGCAGGCAGATCCTCGGAGATACCCATGATGCGAAGTTTCTCTGCGACCCGCAAACCCTCCGGCTGCTCTGCGTCAGCAGGCGGTGCGCCGATATCCTCGGTTACGCCCCACAGGACCTCGTAGGCCTCCCGGCGGAGATGTTCTGGGCGGATGAGGGTGGCAAGGCCTGGTTTATCGAGGAGATGAACCGGGAAGGCTACATCGGGAATACCGAGGTGACGTTACGTGCCCAGAACGGCGATCTCCGGGCAGTCCTCCTCTCCTGCCGGGCGCTGGTCCCTGAGAACCTCTTCGAGTGTACGGTTGTGGATATCGGTAGCCTCAAGGCCGAGCATAACAGCCTCATACGATCGAACGAGCGCCTGACAGAGCTCATCCAGCAGTCAAACGATATCTTCTTCATGCATGATGCCGCGGGACGCATCCTGCACTTCTCCTGGTTGCGCGCCTCTGAGCACGGGATAACTCCCGACGACCTCGTCGGCCGGGGTGTGGATGCCCTCCTCCCCATCGACCTTGCTCGCCGGCATATGGAATGGGTCCGCAAGGTGATCCTTGAGCAGAAGAACGCTCGTTACGATCTTGACCTCGCAATAGCGGGTGTCCGGCACACCTTCTCCGTCACACTCGCCCCGTATGCCGGGGCGGACGGCTCTCTTATCGGTATCGTAGGGTCGGCGCGCGACTCCACCGAGATCCGGCGACAGCGGATCGCCTGCAGGCAGATGACGTGGGAGGTTGACCGGTGGAAGGGGCTCGTCACTACGCTCTCCCATGAACTGCGCACACCCCTGCAACCGCTCATCGGTTACCTGGAGATGCTCATCGAGAACCCCGGGCGCTATGGGCTCGCGCGGGAGACGGAGAAGTTTCTTGCGACCTGTCTTGCGTGCGCCGGGCAGGAACAGGCGGTGGTGGAGCGGATGGTCGCGTTGAGCCTGCTGACGATGGACCCCATCGAGCTTGCTGTTCAGGACGTGCCCCTCCGCCGGCTCATCGGCTCCGTCATCTCCGACGGCGCGTACGACGAGGAGGCTCAGTTTTACAACGAGATACCGGAAAGCACCCATATATGGGGGGATCGCGATCGCCTCTACCTGGCGGTGGAGAGCCTGGTATCGAATGCGGTTAAGTATAATGAACCGCCAAAGAAAGTATGGATCCGCTATGCCGAGTCAAATGACAACCATTATATTATGGTGTGTGATAATGGCATCGGTATCCCCAAGAATAGTATCGACGCGATCTTTGGGTCGTTCTATATCGGGGAGACTGAAAAACAGAACCCCGAAGGTGATCGGATTGGCATGGGGCTCCCGATTGCGGAGAGATATGTCCGGTTGCATGGAGGAGAAATAACGGTGACGAGTGCGGTGGGCGAGGGGAGCACTTTCACCATCAGATTACCAAAGGAGGCATAAATTTGGGAAAGAAGATTATGGTCGTCGACGATGACCTGCCGACGCTGGAAGTAATGGAACTGCTACTCAGGAAGATCGATCGCGAACCTCTTCTGGTCCATAACGGGTGGGATGCCCTGCGGATGCTCAAGAAAGAGAAGCCCGCGCTCATCATCCTCGACGTGATGATGTCCCCCATCGACGGATGGCAGTTCCTGGAGGAACTGAAGCGGAACGAGGAACTCAAGGATATCCCGGTCCTGCTCTTTACCGCAAAGCATGTCTGGCCCGAGGAGTACTCGCGGTATGCGGATGATATCGTCGGCGTCCTGGAGAAGCCTATCTCGCTCGCCGAGTTGAAGGTGGCACTGGAGAAGGCTGTTCCCCAGGATGCCTCCTCTCACACGGACGACGATGCTCACTACACCCCGCAGATCCGAAGCGGATAACTTTTCGGGCCCATACCTTTTCTGGCATACCCTCCCCGGGTCCGCATGTACTCTACCAAAAGGCATTTTATTAGCCGGAAGCGTATTGCCCGGTAGTGGAACTCGCATGATCGTTACTGATCTACCTGGTTGTCCTTCCCTCAAGGAATATCAACGGATCGTGGGCGAAGAACGATTCTCAGCCGTTGAGGAACTTGCCGGGCGCCTTTCGGGTGTCAGGATGCAGGAGATCAACTCGACCCGCCACGGGGGCGGCGTCGCGGAGATCCTGATC
>ENA-UOOK01007042-UOOK01007042.1-fermentation-metagenome-genome-assembly--contig:-NODE-7042-length-10439-cov-7.051136_pt1 | contig 10439 bp, 8 predicted proteins | sample MGYA00245777_ERZ724023 | MGnify/ENA primary metagenome ERZ724023 (study PRJEB28704, sample SAMN03018312) | fermentation metagenome | biome: anthropogenic terrestrial biome; feature: soil; material... | reverse complement strand
TGCACACAGAGTCTCACTCTCCAATCACATTATAGGTATCAGTCATTGGAGGTGGGGCCGAACATTAGAAGTTTTGGTTTCCATCACTCAAAACCTATTGCTGACCATAAGATGTTACTCTTTCTGGCCAATAACTCCTATTTCACTAATTACGGCCTCTAGCAAAGTCAACTTTTATAAAAACTTTTCAATTTCAAGTTGTTTATTTACGAAGTTGACATCCTGGATTTATACAGGTTATATTATAAAATGTTTTTGTATTATTAGAAAAATATTTGGAAGACACAACAGATAACACTAAAAAGTTAGTAAGAAATAACTCACAATTGTCCTTTCTGTGGCTTATCTATTGACCGTGATCTCAATGCTTCTATTAATATTCTCAGACTGGGACTGTAGTCTGTTCGTAAAACCGATAGATACCCCTCATTTTAATGAGGAGAGCAGTCACAAATCTATGAAGAAATATTTTTACTTTCCCTATACAGGCGCTGAGAAATAATATGATGAATGGAAAAAACAAAAAATTAATATGAGTATATAAAAGAAAAAGGACAGTTTTATGCCCCTTTTCTTTCCCATGATTATTTGTGTGCGAAATACGCCACGACTTCTTTTCCGTTTACGGCATCAATCCTGCAGAAGCCGAAACGCTCAAACTGGACTATATTATCAAGTTCGGTCTCGATTCCGTGTTCTCCTGTTCCTTCTATATCGCCCTCCGGCCCGCGCACCTTTACAGGGATTCCGTCAACAGGTACCCAGTGAATGATTTTTCCTTTTGCTTTTTTGAGGTCTTCGAGTGAGGTCTCGGAAAGTTTTGCCTGCAGCGGGGAAAGAGATGTAATTTCAACGTTGCAGAGGTCTTTTAAGCGGAGGACAGAGCCCACATTGAGCTTTTCAATGTCCTCGGAGCATACAAGGACCTTATTTTCTACGGGGATTTCCCTCATCCCTCTTGCATGGTCTGTGGGGTGGCGGGGGACCTTTGCGATTACAGGCTTCATACCTGTAATTTCAAGCTCCAGAGGGTCCCAGACAAAGAAATAGCGGTTTGCAATGGGGTCTACGATTTTACGGTTCTCGGCATAGAGAGACTCCATGCTGATACTAACATCGGTCATCCCGACTCCCATTTCAATCATGAATTTTTTGAGGGCTTCCGCCTTTATTCCGCGGCGCCTAATTGCCCTTATTGTTGGCAGGCGGGGGTCGTCCCAACCGCTGTACTCTCCGGCTTCGATAGCTCTCCGGAGTGTGCTTGTACTGAACTTCCCGAACTCGAGGATCTTGACCCTGCCCCAGTGGGTTGTTTTTGGGTATGTCCAGCCAAAGTATTTGTAGATGTAGCCCTGCCGCTTTTCGCTGTCTAAAAGGTCTTTACCCCGGATGATGTGGGTCATGCCGAGCTCATGGTCCTCGATAGCGCCTGCAAAGTCAAGAAGGGGCCAGACAACGTATTTGTTTCCTATTTCAGGGCGGGGGTGAGACATCTTTCTTATCCTGAATGCACCCCAGTCCCGAAGTGCTGGGTCTTTATGCTTTATATCTGTCTTGATACGCAGTACAGCCTGCTGGTCTTCATATTCCCCGGCAAGCATCTTATCCCAGTGCATGAGGTTTTCTTCAGGGCTTGTGTCCCTATGCGGGCAGGCCTTCTTTGCGTTCTTTAACTGTTTGAAGTCTTCCCCTTTGCAGAAACAGACATAAGCTTTGCCCATTTCGATCAGTTTTCTTGCATAATCATAATAGATGGGGAAATGATCAGATGCATAGACAACCTGGTCAGGCACAACCCCAAGCCATTTGAAGTCATCCAGGTACCAGTCATAGGCTTCAAGCATGGGGCGCTTTATATCAGGGTCGGTATCGTCGAAACGCAGGATAAACTTACCCTTATATATTTTCACATACTCGGAATTGACTATCATACCCCTTGAACTGCCCAGGGTTCCGGGTCCATTGGGATTGGGGGCAAAGCGCATTACAACTTTATCGTTTTCGGCTCCTTCAAGGGGTTTTAAGCCTTTGTCAGGCTCTTTTTTTACACTTAGGGCTTCTATAAGCTCGGGAGCAATTTCCGAAAGTCGGGATTCCCAGGCTTCAGGGCTTCCTTTCGCAATTTCGGAAACAATATTTTCAAGGGCAGCAGATACCCCATTTGGGTCAGCCCTTAATTGGGGGCATTCCCCCATAACTTTACCCATTACAGCTTTAGGCTGGGGGGATTTTCCGTATTTCACAGCGTTTTGAAGAGCGTACTTTTCAATTATTTTGATATCTTCAGGACTTAAGGTCATAGAAGCTTCTCCAAAAATAAACTTTGTTCAAATATTCATTAAGAGTTATGAAAATATTATATAATTTTAACTGATGGATAAACCCACGAGAAGGTGGACAGCTCCATAAGATCCGCTGAATTCGATAATTGCGGAAAGCATGTAAATAGGGTTATAAAAAGTCACCGAAAAACCCGAAATTTCAGAGGAAGGACCTGATAGCAAAAAACATATTTGGGAAGGACTTGCAGGAATTAAAGCTCTTACTTCGGGATGGCAGCTTCAATTTCCCGGATTCGGGATACTTTGTCATTGATTTTGTTAATTTCCCGTTCGAAGTCATGAAGGAACCTGGGGACCGCATCCCCTGGAACAGCACCCTGAGCTGAAGGTTTAATAAGGTTTGCCTGTTCAAGGACCCTGAGGGAATAACGTACCTTATGGGTCTGCATCCCTGTAACTTCTGCAAGTTTAAGGATTCCTATGGGACCTTCTTCAATTACCTTTCTGAGCACAATCAGGTGGCGCTCTGTAAGGTCAAGTTCGGTTATTATTTGCTCGAGAAGCATCAGACGACCTCATTTCTAAGTGTGCCTATCCCCTGGACCTCAACTTCCACTGAGTCTCCCCTATGAAGTTCTCCAACTCCGGAGGGTGTCCCGGTAGCTATCACGTCTCCTACTTCCAGGGTCATAATCTCGGTGATGAACTCAATAAGATAGGGAATGTCAAAAATCAGGTTTGAAGTACTTGACGCCTGTTTTGTCTCCCCGTTTACCCTGCATGAAATCTTCGCATCGGAAATATCAATTTCTTCCGTTGAGACTATATAGGGGCCGAGGGCTGCAAAGGTATCAAAACTCTTTGCCCTTGTCCACTGCCCGTCCTTTCGCTGGAGGTCACGTGCAGTCACATCATTAAAACAGGTATAGCCTGCAATGACATCTTCGGCTTTTTCGGCTGAAATATTTTTACAGCGCTTTCCGATCACAACTGCAAGTTCGGCTTCATAATCTACTCTTGAACTGGATGGAGGGTAGATAATCTTGTCTCCATGCCCTATTACAGCAGATGGAGGTTTTAAAAAGAGGACAGGAGTTTTGGGGATTTCCATGGAAAATTCTTCTGCGTGGTCTTTATAGTTCAGGCCAACGCAGACGATTTTAGAGGGGAATGAAGGAGGTAGAACGCGAAGTTCCGAGAGTTCAAATGTCTCTGCAGAAGTCACTCCATTGGGATACACCCGACCGCCTTCGATTTCTCCATAAAATACAGTATCTCCTGACCTGAACCTGCCAATCATATCTTTGCCTTCCTCGTCCTATTTTCACGGAGTTTTTTTCCCGCTTTCTGTCATTTTTTTAAAGGATATATCTAAACTTAAATTTTAACTCTTCGCCCACTGGCATCCCGTGAATATTTTCCTAGTTCCGAACCAATGAGTTGAACCCCGGAAAATACAGGTCCGTCCTTGCAGACTCTGAGCCCTGATGGGTCTATGCAGCATGCCCCACAGACTCCGATACCGCATTTAAAATAGCGGTGCAGGCTGAACTCTGCCTTCTCGAGAACCTTTCTCTCTTCAAGGAGACTGAAAACCGAAGCCATCATCCTTTCAGGCCCGCAGACAGCAATTCTGTCATAGGCTGCAACATTAAGGCTTTTGAGGGCGTCAACCGCAAACCCTTTAACTCCTTTTGAACCGTCGTCTGTAGAGATATAAACCTTTCCTAGAGCTTCGAAGCGCCCTTCAAAAAGCAGGTATTCTGAACTCCGTGCCCCAAGAAGAGCGTTTGCTTCTGCGCCTGCTGCACAGGATGCCTCAGCATAAGGAAGCAGGGGAACAGCTCCGACCCCGCCGGCTATAACAAGAACCTTTTCACCTTTCGCGGGAAGTGTAAAGCCCTTTCCAAAAGGACCCCTGAGCCCGAAAGAATCTCCTTCTTTTAACTCAAAAAGCTTTGAGGTAGCCTCGCCTATCTTCTGGACGGTTATGGAATTCTTTCCTGAGAGGCCCATAGGGACCTCATCCACACCCCTGACCCAGACCATTACAAACTGGCCTGGCTTCATATCCTCAAACTCGTGGTCAAAGAAAAAAGTCCTGATCAGAGGTGATTCTTCAATTATCTGTGTTATTGTAGCATTAAGAGGAAGCATCAGACCATCTCGTGGGCAAGCCCAATGATTTTCTTTATATCTGAATAGCCTTTTCTCTTGAGGAAGGCTTCTATTCCTGTACTTATCTCAGAGAATATATCGACCCTGTCATATACTGCAGACCCGACCTGGACAGCTGCTGCTCCAGCCATCATCATTTCCACAGCGTCTTCCCAGGAAGAAACCCCTCCTACGCCAATTACCGGAATTTCCAGGGCAGTGTAGAGGTCATAAATGCATTTGACGGCTACGGGTTTGACAGCTTTTCCGGAAAGCCCTCCAGAACGGTTTCCAAGGATGGGATACCCGGATTCAATATCAATAGCCATTCCTTTTACTGTGTTGATTGCAACGACTGCATTCGCGCCCCCGGATTCGGCTGCATTTCCAATGGATGTAATATCTGAAACATTGGGAGTCAGCTTGACCCAAACAGGGACATTAACAACGTCCTTCACGGCTGCCGTAACTGCCTCAACAATGCAGGGATTTGAACCTATTGCAGCTCCGTAACCCTCGGCATGGGGACAGCTCACATTAAGTTCGAAAGCGTCAGGTTTTGCAGGGAGCAGGCCCTCAGCAACCTCCGCAAATTCGGAAGGGTTCCCACCGAAAATGCTTGCAATTACCGGAGCATCAGAGTTCTTTTTTGCAAATTCGAGTTCCTGAAAGAAGGCGGGGTAGGAAGGGTTCGGAAGCCCCATGGCATTTAAAAAGCCGCAGTCCAGCTTGACCATGCTGGGGTTGGGGTGTCCGGTCTTGGGAGCAGGACCTATTGATTTGGTCACAACTGCACCCGCTCCCCCTTCGCGCACGACCCTGCAGAGGGAAGCGCCGGTTGTCCCGAGCACTCCGGCTGCAAGAATTGTAGGATTTTTTAATTTAAGTCCGGTGAGTGTATACATCACATAACTCCGTTTCCTGCCCGCAGGCAGTTTCTGCATCAATTATCGTAATTATCCCCAGAATCACATGCATTTTTGGAAATCTGAAGGAGTGCTTCTTCAGCCAGTTTCTTGCCGCCCATCTCCACAAGCCTGTGCCCGAGTTCCGTGGCTTTCTCAATGCCTCCACGCATAGGGATAATCTCGTTTATCCCGACAGCTTCCCTGCCGTCAAGGGAAAGGACTTCAGCCCGGACATGGATTTCTTTTTTATTGGGCATAATTTCGGCGTATGAACCTACAGGGGTTGTACAGCCTCCACCGAGTTCGGAAATAAGGACGCGTTCGATTTCAGTAACTATCCTGCTCTCGGTATGGTCAAGCCTGGAAACTGCGGCTTCAGCTTCAATACCTGCTCTTGTTACTACTGCAACCGTACCCTGGTTAGGGGAAGGGCAGAAAAAGTCAGGGGAAAGGATTTCTCCCTCAATCTCCCAGCCCATCCGTTCGAGCCCTGCTTTCGCGAGCAGAATTCCATCATACTGCCCTTCTTTAAGTTTTCTGAGCCTGGTGTCAATATTGCCTCTGAGTTCCTGGGTAATAAGGTCAGGCCTGTATCGCTTTATCTGGGCAGCCCTCCTCAGGGAACTGGTGCCTATTATGGACTGCTCGGGAAGCTCATCAAGAGGCGTTCCGTCATAAGTGAGCAGAATATCAAATGGAGTGTCACGCTTCAGAACCGCAACAGTAGGAAGTGCCTCCGGACGGATTGTGGGCATATCCTTCATAGAATGGACAGCGATGTCGACTTCTCCTGCAAGCATGACATCGTCCAGCTCCCGGACAAAAGCCCCGACTCCTCCGGATATGGCGTGCAGAGGGCGGTCAGTAAACCGGTCCCCATTGGTTTTTATAATCTTAATGCTGGTTTCAACGCCCTGTTCTTTAAGAAGGCGTGCAACATTCCTGGTCTGGGCAAGTGCAAGCTGGCTGCCCCGAGTACCTATTATCATGTAGAATCCTCAAACGTTTTCAAACATAAATCCTGGAGATATAAGTTCTCAAAGATATAAGCCCTCAGAGATTTTCCGCATAAGCTTCAAGGGTCTTTTCAATATCTACATCGCTGTGGGCTGCAGATATAAAGTTGGTTTCAAACTGGGACGGAGGCAGGAAAACACCGCTTGCAAGCATCCTGTGGAAGAAAGCAAGGTAGCCTTCCTTATCACATTTCAGGGCCTCCTGGTAGTTATGCGGCTCTTTCCCGAAGAATATCTTGAACATGGAAGCAATTCCGCATACGCTGTAGTCAAGCCCTTCATCCTCAATGGTTTCTGAAAGTACGGCCCTCATGTAATCTCCGGCTGAATTCAGCTTTGCATGAATATTATTCTCTTTAAGGTAGTCAAGCATAGCAATGCCAGCAGCCACGGAACACGGGCTTCCGCTGAAAGTCCCCGCCTGATAAACAGGTCCTGAAGGTGCGATCATTTCCATAATTTCACGTTTGCCTCCGAAGACTCCGATGGGCAGCCCTCCGCCAACGATCTTCCCGAGAGTGGTCATGTCAGGCACGACTCCGAAGTATTCCTGTGCCCCGCCCATTGCAAGCCTGAACCCGGTAATAACTTCATCGAAAATGAGGAGTACATCGTTTTCTTTTGTAAGTTTTCTGAGCTCTTTCAGGTATCCGGGTAATGGCAGAACAGGACCTATGTTCCCGAGCACAGGTTCTATGATCACTGCTGCAAGGTCGTCCCTATTCTTTTCCACAAGCGATGTCATTGTTTCAATATCATTGTAAGGTGCCTGCAGTGTATATTTCGTAAAATCTGCAGGAATGCCAAGGGAGTCAGGCTCTCCAAGGCTTGTGGCTCCAGAACCTGCCTTTACGAGAACAGCATCATGAGCTCCGTGAAACCCGCCTTCAATCTTGATGAATTTATTTCTGCGTGTAAAGCCGCGGGCAAGGCGGAGGGCGCTCATAGTGGCTTCAGTGCCTGTAGATACAAATCGGAGCATGTCAATGCTGGGATAATAGCCTGCAACCTTTTCTGCAAGGGTCACTTCAAGCTCGGTAGGAGTCCCATAAAGCCAGCCTTTGTCAAGCTGCTGTTTGATTGCTTCTTTTATTACCGGGTGGTTGTGTCCGAGGATAGCAGGACCGTAGGCAAGGCAGTAGTCAATATACTCGTTTCCGTCAAGGTCCTTTATCCTTGAACCATTTGCAGAAGCGGTATAGAAAGGATAGGGTTTGATCGCTCTCACCGGGCTGCTAACCCCGCCCGGAATAAGGGTTTTTGCTTTCTCATACATCTTTCTGGACTTATCAAGTGTAATCTCAGATACCATGAACTCTCACCAGATGAACTTAAACGTTTGATAAAGGGGAATGTAGGTGATTTTAATTAATTAATTAATTAATTAATTAATTAATTAAAATCGTAAAGAGGCATCGATATTTTGGAATTATAACGAACCTCTGGGTTGAGCTAGTGCTCTATTCTGTGCTCCTTACTTATTCTTATAACAGAACCTTCCCCTATTAAGCAGTTATTGATAGAGGCAATATGATAACGGTATACAGGTAATTATGATGATTGAACACGGACAAAATTAACAGGCAGGCTTAAAAACAAAATAAAAAGGAGGGGAAAAGAAAAACTGATTGAATCCCCTTAAAAACAGGAATGCCTGAAAAAAGCTGTTATTTTAGCATTCTGGCAGCATCCTTTGCAAAGTAAGTAATAATAATATCCGCCCCTGCTCTCTTGATAGAGATAAGGGACTCATAAATAGCTTTTTTCTCATCAATCCAGCCGTTGGCTGCAGCGGCTTTTATCATGGAATATTCCCCACTCACGTTGTATGCGGCTGTCGGCATGTCAAACTCGCTCTTGACCCTGTACACGATATCCAGGTAAGGAAGAGCAGGCTTTACCATAAGGATATCTGCTCCTTCTGCCACATCAAGGGTTACTTCCCTGATAGCTTCATCGCTGTTTGCAGGGTCCATCTGGTAGGTCGAGCGGTCTCCGAAGGAATACCCGGATTCGGCAGCTTCCCTGAAAGGCCCGTAGAAACAGGAATGGTATTTTGCGGCATAGGACATAATGGGAACATTCTCAAACCCGCTGAAATCAAGAGCTTCACGGATTGCGGCTACCATTCCGTCCATCATTCCGGAAGGAGCTACCATGTCGGCTCCGGCTTTTGCGTGGCTGACAGCGATCTTTCCCAGGACTTCGAGAGTAGGGTCGTTAAGGATTTCTTTAGTTTCAAAGTCAACTATTCCGCAGTGACCATGGCTTGTAAATTCACACATGCAGATGTCCGTGATCACCACAAGTCTGTCTCCAAGTTCGGCTTTGATCCTCCTTACGGCTTCCTGGACAACATCGGCTTTCCCGCAGGAAGAGCTGCCTTCCGCGTCCTTGAATGCGGGAACACCAAAAAGGATAACTGCGGGAATCCCGAGGTCTGCGATCTCTTTTGCCTCTTTTGCAACCTCGGAAAGAGGGAGGTTGTATATTCCCGGCATAGAAGAAATCTCAACAGGGGAATCAATATTCTCGTTCACAAAAATAGGCATGACCAGGTCGTCCACGGATAAATTTGTCTCACGCACAAGGTCCCTGATCTTTCCTTTTCTCAACCTTCTCAACCTGACTTCTGGAAACATGTGATAACTCCTGAAATACTTTGCCTGTAAATTGATTTAGTTTGATTATTTCTACCTGATTGATTCAGTTTTCCAATACGCCTCAACCTCAATCTTTTACGGCGCACTTCTCTTTAACCGCAGCCTGTTCTTTTGGTGGTTTTATATGGTCAAACTTTGCCTGTTTTGTTTTTTCAAACTTTACCTTATCCTTTTCAAGGCAGAAAACTCTTGAAACCACATCAAGGAACTCTTCGTTTCCGAGTTCTGCAGCCTGGCGGAGTACTTTTGTGGGTTCGCCCAGGATCTTGTTAACAATCGAATGAGTAAGGTCGTCAAGCACCTCGATTTCGATATCCCCTATAGTATGATAAGCACTGAGCCGGTTGACCGCTTTTTGCCGCTCCCTTACACGGACGTCATAGACCTGCTTGTAAAGCTCGGAAATCAAACTGTCGGCTTTCTGACGCTTGTACTGAAGATTTAAAAGCTTGATCTCTTCCTGAATAATCGCTTCAGCCTTTTTTGCCTCTTCTTTCCGCATCTTCAGGGTCCTATCACTTATGACCCTGAGGTTGTCGATATTACAGAGTTCAACATTTTCAAGCTCCACGACTGATTCCTCAATATCCCTGGGGTTTGCGATGTCGATAAGAAGGAGCTTTCTTTCCCTATCTTTTATGGCTTCTTCAACAATTTTCCGCGTAAGGATATAATGAGGAGCTCCAGTGCCGCTGATCACGACATCAGCGCCAGGGAGGTAACTCCGGATATCATCAAGCTTGACCGCATATCCGCCGAGTTCGTAAGCGATTTCTTCGGCTTTTTTATATGTGCGGTTAGCAATGTATATAGCTTCGATGTCCTTTTCGGCAAGAGCTTTTGCGACCAGGACTCCTATTTCTCCTGCACCTATTACAAGCACGGATTTTCCTGTAAGCCCTCCGAAGATATCTTCTGCGAGGTCTACAGCTGCAGAACCTATGGAGACCGAACCTTTATTGATCCGGGTCTCGTTCCTGATCCTTTTGCCTACCTGAATGGCTTTTTCAAAAGCCGTATCCAGGACCTTGCCTGTGGTTCCGGCTTTCTTTGAATAAGCGTAGAGGTCTTTTATCTGCCCGAGGATCTGGTCTTCTCCTACAATCATGGATTCAAGCCCGCCTGCAAGCCTGAGAAGGTGTTCCAGGGACTCGTCATGCCCGTAAAAGTCAATGATATGGGTGGAAGCTCCCATTTCTTTTGCAAAAGAGAAAAGTACACTGCTGCTTTTTGGGGAAACAACGTAGATTTCAACACGGTTACAGGTTTTTAAGACGACGCACTCGTACACATACTCACGGTTGTACAGGTTATGAAGCAGCCCGTCCAGATCTCCGTGCCAGGCGGACTCCATTTCCTCAACTTTTGCTTTTTTATGGGATATAACCATACTTGAGATTTCTGTCACAGAGA
>ENA-UOOK01007041-UOOK01007041.1-fermentation-metagenome-genome-assembly--contig:-NODE-7041-length-10442-cov-3.701454_pt1 | contig 10442 bp, 8 predicted proteins | sample MGYA00245777_ERZ724023 | MGnify/ENA primary metagenome ERZ724023 (study PRJEB28704, sample SAMN03018312) | fermentation metagenome | biome: anthropogenic terrestrial biome; feature: soil; material... | reverse complement strand
CCCTACTGCTTGGAGTTGATAGCGAGTTCCTCCAATATCGGGGAGGAGTGGGTTGTATTCTCTGGTCAAATCGGGTATCTCAACCTTTGCTAATGGGTGAAAATTCGGTTCGGTAAATTCCAGCCGGGAGAGAACGGGGAAATGGTCGGAACTATCCCAGTCAATAACCTCGGCCCCAACCGGATGCCAATGCCGGCTATACCAGATAAGATCGATTTGGTAGCGGGGGTCGCGGGTGGGAAAGGTTTTAGGCAGGGGGAAAATCGCCCCGACATGTTGGAACCGAAATTCCTTCAGTAATTTATTGGAAGGTTCCAAATTGAAATCCCCTACGATTAATAAAGGTTCCCTAAGATAATCCGCGATTCTCATTATTTCATTCAACTGTCGTATCTGTTCCATCCGGCCCAAACCGATATGGGTGTTTAAAATGCGGAAATAACGGCCGTCGATCTCGACGGCAACTTCGTTTAAGCCCCGTTGTTCCCGTTGGCTGGGTAGATAATGGTGTCGGTGGTAGAGGACTTTATGTTTGGTCAGTACTACATTGCCAAATCGGAATAAGGGAAGATTGGCGTTCATCCCGGAAATGATTTGATACCCGGCAGATTCAAAACTGTTAAGATGTCTCCGCTCCACCTCTTGTAAAGCGATAATATCAGGTTTTTTTTCAGCGATTAACTCCAGAAAACGGTCCAGGTTGGATTGGCCTGCCAAATCTCGACCATTATGCAGATTTAAAGTCATAACGGTTATCGAAAAAGGTTCTTCCGCTGCGGATAAATGTTGAAAATTTAAAAGAACGGTTAGTAATACTATAAATCCGAACTTTATCAGATTAGATCTTTGGTTAAGCATTGATAGCAATCCCTCTCGGTAGTTCTTTGGAGTCCCTTAAGGCCATCTGAAAATCCATATGTTCTTTTCATCCCGCTCATCTTTTGTCGGTGCTTTCTGATATACTACTTTGAAGCCGACAGTTCCTGCTGGGAGTAATTGTAGAATGGATATAAAGGTAAGAAGAGGAAAATGGTGAAATTATAACTTGGAGGGAAGGGCTTAAACCAAATATCACTTCCGATTTAAATAAGTTTTGATGGTATAAGAAAGAGATATCTTGACAAATTGACAATAGTAGAATATATTGAAATTGAAAATCATTTTCAAAAGGGTGTTGGATTTGGATTCTAAAGAAGAGCAGGTATTAACAGAATACTTATACCAAAACGATTTAAAATATACCGAGCAACGCCGGGTGATCTTGGAAGCGTTTTTAGACACGGAATGTCATTTCACAGCAGAGGATCTACTCGCCAAGGTCAAAATGGTCAACCCCTCAATCGGCTATACCACTGTTTACCGTACCTTGAAGCTTTTTACCGAATGCGGTTTGGCTAGGGAAATGAGGTTTGAAGACGGGGTTACCTGTTATGAGCATCGTTTTGAACATGATCATCACGACCATCTTATTTGTAAAAAATGTGGTCGGCATATCGAGGTGATTGAACCGGAAATTGAAAAACTCCAAGAAAAGCTAGCCCGGAAACATCATTTTCGAATTGAGCATCATCGCATGGAACTTTATGGTTTCTGCGAGAAATGCCGGATAAAACAGTAGTCCTAACAAATTTTTTTAAAAGTTAAATGAAAACGAATTTCATTTTCAACAGAGAGGGGCGGTAAAATGTTAGAGATCGGAATCATTATTGTAATTGGTATTTTGCTCATCCTGTGGTTGAAACGGAGTCAAGGCGCTTCCCATTGTTCCGGATGCAGCGGATGTCCATATCGTCGTCCGGATTCTTCCGATTCTGTGTTTGATTGTGGGTTGGAACCCAATCAGACAACCTTGGATCGGGTGAAAAGAGGAAAAATGTGTTGTATCAAGAGTCTCCCGCCGGGAACGGTTAAGGATCAGACGATCCGGTTCGGGTTAACTGAAGGTAAAAAAGTCTTATGCCAAGCGGTAATTCCAGGCGGGCCGGTGGTCCTGGAAGTTGATCGCCAGGAGATCGCTCTCGGTCGTAATTTGGCGAAACAGATTGGGATAGCGCAGGAGAGTGAATACAATGAGAGATAATGCTGTTAATGTACTGGAAGACGCCAAAAAAATCGTTTTAGCGGGAAACCCCAATTCCGGCAAGTCGGTCTTTTTTAATTATTTGACCGGGATGTATGTGGATGTTTCCAATTACCCCGGAACTACCCTCGAGATTTCCACCGGCCGGTTCGGTCGGGATGAAATAATCGATACTCCCGGAGTATATGGGATCTCCTCCTTTAATGATGAGGAAAGGGTCGCTCGGGATGTGATCCTTCAGGCGGATGTAGTAGTGAATATCGTTAATGCCACTCATCTGGAACGGGACTTATTCCTGACCCAACAGATAATCGATACCGGTGTACCTGTAATTGTCGCCTTGAACATGCTGGATGAAGCTGAAAAAAAGGGATTGGTGATTGACAACGAGGCTCTAAGTAAAGAACTGGGCGTACCGGTAGTTCCGGCGGTGGCGATCCGGAAGCAAGGCCTTGATTTACTTGCCAAATCATTTTCTCAAGCTAAGATCGGAAATTCAGATCCTGAGTTACAATCGAGAATCGATCCTTTATGTAGTAAAACCGGCAACCGGGGTGAGGCCCTCCTCATCTTGGAGGGAGATTTCGAAATGGCTGCCAAATATGAGTTGTCCCCTGGAAATTCAAGGGAAGAAATCTATTTAAAACGCCGCCAACGGGTGAATGAGATCGTCGGCCGGGTAATCCGGTTTGTTCGAGCTGGATCGAGTCCAAGCCGCACCTTGGGAAGAATGCTGTTGCATCCCTTAACCGGCTGGCCCTTCTTGCTAGCGGCGCTCTGGTTGATGTACCAATTTATCGGAGTATTTGTCGCCGGAACAGTGGTTGGGATAACTGAAGAGCAAATTATGATCGGTTTATACGAACCGGCGGCGCGCAGTTTGATTAGCCGGATAATTAGCCCGGAATCAATGTTGGGCCAGGTTTTAATCGGCGAATTCGGTCTTTTGACCATGACCGTCACCTATTTGATGGGCTTGCTCCTCCCGTTAGTAGTCGGTTTTTATCTGTTCTTGGCGATCTGGGAGGATTCGGGTTACTTGCCCCGGGTCGCCGCTTTGGTAGATCGGTCAATGAATGCGGTTGGATTGAATGGGCGGGCGGTAATTCCATTGATCCTGGGTTTCGGTTGCGTGACAATGGCCACCATCACCACCCGCCTTTTGGGTTCGGAGCGGGAACGCCGGATCGCCATTTTTCTCTTGGGACTTGCGATACCATGTTCAGCCCAATTAGGAGTAATCGCCGGATTACTTGCAGGGGTTGGATGGAAATATATCCTCCTTTATCTGGTAGTAATTGTGATGATCCTCGTTACCGCCGGGACTGTTTTAAAGAATGTGTTGCCGGGTAAAACCAGCGACTTGCTGATCGATTTACCCCCAATGCGCCTACCCCGGCTGGATAATATCCTCAAGAAAACGGTGATTAAATCGACTAACTTTTTGGTGGAAGCCGCTCCGATTTTCGCATTGGGTTCATTTATGATTAGTCTCATGCACATCACGGGGTTATTGGATCTGATTCAAAATGTTTTGGCCCCATTAACCGTTGGTTGGCTCGGTTTACCCGCCTCGGCGGCTACCGCTTTCATTATGGGGTTGGTTCGGCGCGATTTCGGCGCAGCCGGGTTGAGTGCGATGACGATGACACCCCTACAAACAGTAGTTTCTCTAATAACAATCACCTTGTTTGTGCCGTGTATCGCTTCGGTAATGATGATTTTTAAAGAACGGAGTAAACGGGAGGCTGTGGCAGTCTGGTTGAGCACCTGGTTAATCGCGTTTCTAACCGGAGGAGTCGTGTACCAACTAACCAGGTTATTCGGTACGAACATTCCCGTTATATCCCTAGCATTTATAATGGGTTGCCTATTCCTAATCGCGACTAGTAAATCTGCCTGGTTTAAGCGGATCAACTCTATCAAATAAAACTAAGCCAGTCCCTATCGCGGACTGGTTTCTAATTTGAACGAAGCTATTAAAAACTAAAGGTTTTCCTGGCAATTTGTGAAGTATGGGCTTTTTTTGAATTTGGTAATATAATTATTTATTAACAAAAATGTTAATAAAGAGTTTCGGTTAAGGGTTTAAAATGGTTATGAGGATATATTAAACTAAGAGTGAGGAAAAATGGCCACAATTATTCTTTTATTTATTTCCAATATTTTTATGACTTTCGCATGGTACGGCCATTTGAAATTCAAAGAAGCTCCGTTGTTAAAGGTTATTTTTATTAGTTGGCTGATCGCCTTCGCCGAATATTGTTTTCAAGTCCCGGCAAACCGCATTGGACATCAGTATTTTTCTGCGGCGCAACTTAAAGTGATTCAAGAAGTAATCACTCTTATTGTGTTTACTATTTTTTCCATCTTTTACCTGAAAGAGGGTGTCAAGTGGAATTATATTATCGGGTTTATGATGATTATTGGAGCGGTCTTTTTTATCTTCAAAAAATGGTAGTTATTTAATGATGAACATCAAATTTGAACGGAGTTATAGGAATGTTAAAACCGAAGATCATTACTACTTTACGTGGATATACCTGGGAGCGTTTTGGTTCGGATCTGGCCGCCGGAACCATTGTTGGAATTGTTGCTTTACCTTTGGCGATCGCTTTTGCGATCGCTTCCGGCGTTTCTCCTGAAAAAGGTATTTTTACGGCAATTATCGCTGGTTTTTTAATATCGGTGTTAGGCGGCAGTAGGGTCCAGGTTGGTGGACCAACCGGAGCTTTCGTAGTTATAGTATATGGTATTGTGCAGAAACACGGACTGGATGGTCTGACCATAGCAACCATAATGGCTGGTGTTATTTTGGTAATTATGGGTTTAGCCCGGTTCGGATCGATGATTAAATTCATTCCTTATCCGGTAACCGCCGGATTTACCAGCGGCATCGCTATCATAATTTTTTCTTCTCAAATTAAGGATTTGCTGGGATTGAAGATGGGCGATGTCCCGGCGGAGTTTTTACAGAAGTGGGTCTCTTATTTTGAAAGTTTGTCATCCATCAATTATTGGGCGGTGTTGCTCAGTCTGGCGACGCTATTGATTATCATCTTTTGGCAAAAAGTTTCCCGTCGGATACCTGGTTCTCTAGTAGCGTTGGTTTTGGTTACTGCAATCGCTTATCTATTTAAATTACCGGTTGAGACCATTGGAAACCGATTTGGCCAGATACCGTCGATGTTACCGGCGCCGGTATTTCCGAAAGTGGATTTTAAAATCATCCAAGAATTAATTGGTCCTTCGATGACAATTGCCATTTTAGCCGGTATCGAAGCGCTATTATCGGCAGTTGTCGCTGATGGGATGATCGGCAGTAAACACCGTTCCAATATGGAATTGATCGCCAACGGAGTCGCCAATATTATTGCCCCGTTCTTCGGGGGGATTCCCGCCACCGGCGCTATTGCGCGTACCGCCACAAACATTAAAAACGGCGGTCGGACCCCGATTGCCGGTGTTGTCCATGCCCTGGTTTTATTGTTAATAATGCTTTTCTTCGGTAAATGGGCGTCTTTGATACCCCTGTCTTGCTTGGCCGCAATACTGGTAGTGGTGGCTTATAATATGAGCGAGTGGCGTTCCTTTATCGGACTTTTAAAAAGCCCTCGTAGTGATGTGATGGTCCTGCTATTTACTTTCAGTTTGACCGTGCTTTTTGACTTAACTGTCGCGATCGAAGTGGGGATGCTGATGGCTGTGTTCCTATTTATGCGACGAATGGCGTTGGTCACTAACGTGGATATAATCACTAATGAGATTGATGATCTTGAAGAAACCGTCCATGATCCCTTGGGGATCGAAGAAAGGATTGTGCCTAAAGGGGTGGAAGTATACGAAATCAATGGCCCATTATTTTTTGGCGCAGCTTATAAATTTGAAGAAGCCCTTAATTTAGTGGAAAGTCCACCCCGAGTCCTGATAATTCGGGTAAGGAACGTTCCGGCTATAGACTCAACCGGGTTGCATAGCATCAGACAAATCCTTAAAAAGAGTAAAAAACGACAGATAACTTTGATTTTGTCAGGAATACAGCCTCAGCCTTTAAAAGCTTTAAAGGAATCGGGGCTATTTGAGAAGATTGGTAAGGAAAACATCTGTAAGAATATAGATTCTTCCTTAAAACGCGCCCGGCAAGTCCTTGAAGAAAATTCAAACAGAAACCGGGCAGATGTTGAGATTGCATAAATCCGGATGATTTCAAAGGTAAAAGCCGACTCATTGCAGTCGGTTTTTTAATTAATAAGTCTCACTATCAAGCAGGAACTGAGTGAAAAGCGGCGAAAACATAAAGTTACAATAATAAAACTAATAGGTAAAATATTATATCTGGATAGCGCAAAAGTCCTAGACTTGGTAGCTTTAACGTCAATTATTAAAACTAATTAAGTTTGGGCAAATTAATGATATTTTTTAAAATGCCGATTTAAAGAATAAGATATTTAAAGATGTAATACTAACTAGAAGGTGGTACTATGAAAATAATTTTAGGCTTCTTCAAGAAAATCGGACAGTTGTTCCTTTCAATTTTATCGAGACTAAGGGTTTTTAACCAAATTTTACTAATTATTATAATAATGGTTGGTTTTATTTTTCTTGAAGGTTATTTGGGTCTAAAGGTCATCGATCAAATGCAGCAAGTTTCGAGTGGCGTTTTTAATAGTACTGTCGATGGGTTCAAAACGATCAACGAGACCAGGGAAGAATTGGATAAATATCGAAAAGAATATTTACTAATTCTTGCCGAGATCAATCCTTCGGTTATCAGTACTAGTATGTTGTTTAACCAAGCCTTAGGTTTAGTTCCGCTCCTTTCCAGCATTGATTCCGAGCAGTCATCTCTAATCTATCAAGAGCTTCAATCGATTAAAGGTATTTTTGAAAAACCGGTTTCGCCGGAAAACTATGAAGAATTAGAAACTAAACTGACGGTTGTCAGCTTGTCCTTGAAGAACATGGAAACTAAAATCCTAACTACAGCCACCGAATCAATGCAATTCGGTAATACTTTTTCGGTGGAGTCGAGGAACACTACTATTGAAATTCTTCTAATAAGTCTCATTTCTTCGATTTTACTGGCTTTAATTATTACCGCTTCGATTTCAAATCCTTTAAAGTCGATCGTTAATGCAGCCAAATCTTTAGGTACCGGAAATCTCTCCAAAGATGTCAACGCCCAAGGTTGCCAAGAAGCTGCCCAAGTAGTAAAAGGTTTAAATGACGCCATCGTTGGTCTTCGAAAACTGGTAGGAGGCATCAATGAACAAGCTCAATTGTTAATCAACGCCAGTAAAGAATTGCGAGATGCTTCCGGCGATTCAGGCAGATCAGCCGCTGAAGTCGCCCGGGCGATGGAAGAATTGGCTAAGGCTTCTTCGGAACAAGCCAATCAAATAACTCAAGCGGTTGACACCATCACTGAGTTAGGCAGTATTGTCCGTCAGGTTTCATCCGATACCGAAAAAATAGCGGTTGTTTCTGAAAAAGTCGCTGATTCCGCCAAGGTCGGACAGAAAGTGACCGGAGACGTAGCCAACGAGATTAATGAATTATATCTAGCTACCAAAGAAGTTGCCGCGGTTATTGAGGAGCTGAACCGGACCTCGGGAGAGATTAGTGAAATTACCTCCGTAATCGGCGGTATTGCCGAACAAACCACTTTACTAGCTCTAAACGCTTCTATCGAAGCGGCCCGGGCTGGTATCCAAGGTAAAGGATTCAGTGTGGTCGCTAAAGAGACCGGAAAATTGGCCGAACAGTCCAAACAAGCGGCCCAAATGATCGCTGAGTTAATCGTCCAGATGAAAACCAAGACTAGTCACGCGGTGGAAGTTATCCAAAAGGGAATTAACCGGGTTGAAGCTGGAAAGAACTTGACTACCGAAGCGACGGTGGCCTTTGAAAGCATTTTTAAAGAATTAAGGGATGTTCTCGATCAAATCGAACAGGTAGCTCATTCCGCCCGGCAAATGGCTGATAAGAATGAAATTGTAATTAATATGGTTAGCGGAATCGCTACTATCAGTGAACAAAGCATGGCTAGCACTCAAGAAGTCTCCGCTACCGCCGAAGAACAAAGCGCTTCAGCCCAACAGGTTTCAAGTTTAGCGGAGAATTTGACGGCAATCGCCAATATGCTTAAAGAGTCGGTAGTGGTTTTTGAAATTCAAAATGGCGACAACAAGCAAAGTTAAAGTGGAATACTTTTCCCATTCTTAGGCATACTATGAAAAATACTAGAATGGGAGATGAAATGGTTGTGGATCGACTGGCATTGATCTTAGTGATCGTCGGTGCTTTGAATTGGCTGTTAATCGGATTATTCCGCTACGACTTGGTTGCTAATATGTTTGGTGGCCAAGGGGCGCCATTTAGCCGGATTATTTATTCTTTAGTTGGATTGGCGGGATTATACTGCATTAGTTTGCTTTTTCGGGAAAGGGAAACCACTAACAAAACTTGAACAATGATAATTTAGGGAGCAAAGGCTCCCAATTTTATTGTTGAACAGCTGAAAAGTTAATAGCAAACTGTTGGAAAAAACCTTTTTTTAGTGCTATAATAATATTAGTAATAAAAATTGGAAAAGCAAATCCGGTGCAAACCGGAGACGCAAAGCTAAGGGTCTATAACATTTTATTGTTATGATTGCCTGGCTACCAAAGGTTTGGTTAAAAAGTTTATGTTACCTTTTGGGAGTCCTGCATTGATTGGCAGGATTTTATTTTAGCTTGGTTTTAAATATTCACATCTTGGAGGTCGGAGATGGAAAAAGTTGCCGTGGAAAAGTTAACTGCCGGGATGGTTCTGGCGCGTTCGATCTTTCAATCCGACGGGAGAATTTTAGTCAGAAAGAATGTAGAGATCTCCTCGTCGATCATAGCTAGGCTTAAAGATCTACGTTTCCCTGCCGCTTATGTGGAAACAGCGCCTAGTAGTGATTTGAATGAGCCCGTTTCGGATCTAACCCGTTCCGAGGTTATCCAAAGCGTAGCTAAGCTGGATTCGGCCTTTCGAAGTGGAAAAGGCATTAATTTTCTAACTTGCCGGACGCCGCTTCAAAAAATGATATTTGAGGTAATCGAAAATAAGCAGGTCCACTTGAATACTATTGAAATCAGATCATTAAACGATACTATTTATAATCATATGGTTCAAGTATGTGTAATTGCGATTAGAATTGCGCTGGCTATGGGATATGATCAAGCGAAACTGTTTGAATTAGCGTTAGGGGTCCTGTTTCATGATATCGGAATGACTCGAATCGCCTCTGATATATTAAATCGAATCGGAGGCCTTACTAGCGACGAGATTATCCAAATCAGAAACCATCCGAAAACAGGCTATGACTTGGTTAAACAAAGCCGGGACCTTCCTGGAGCAGCCGCGGAAGTCGTTTTCCAACATCATGAAAGATATAATGGGTCGGGGTACCCGCAAAAGCTTAGCGGTTTTCATATTCATGAATATGCTAGAATAGCGGCGGTCGCTGATGTATTCGACGCTATGACTACCGAAAAGCCTTATCGCCCCGCTAAGTCGATCCAACAAACCATAGAGTATATTCAAAGCCAAAAAGGGGCGGAGTTTGATCCTTCAGTGGCGGATGCGTTAGTAACAGCCGTTGCCGGAGCGTGAATAGGAAACAAGAATGTCCAAAATGAATTCCGAAAATAGGAGTTTGTTACAAAATATAAGAAAAAGTTTACGCCGACGGTAACTGGGCTTTACTTTTTAAATAGTTTAAGAAAAAGATTGACGTAGAGCAAATAATAAGTATAATAAACTTTATGATCGGATCGATTGCGTAATGGCATCAGTCGCGAGGTATATAGGTAGACTGATCTATAAAGGCAATTTATAGATTACGGTCGAATTTTTTTGCTTATTTTTGACCGATTCTATGATGATGCCGGATAACCAAAAGGAGTGAAACGGATGAATCATTTTGTGATGGATGCTTTTCATGGGTACCGTTCACGTTTGGATGATATGATGTTAATTTACGAAGCTTTGGAGGAAATCCCGCAAAAGCTGGGGATGAAGGCGGTCATGCCTCCGTTTATCTTGCCTTATTATAATGGCGTTATTCCTGAAGATTGTGGTATTAGCGCTTTTGTTTTTTTGGTCGGCGGGCATTTTACTATCCATACATTTTCATTTCGGGAAACTTATTTTGTAGATCTGCTTTCACCAGAGGCTTTTGATACCATAAAAGCGGAAAAATTAATTAAAGAGGCTTTTCGTAAGAAGAAAAGCAGGATAGCAACAAAGCCGAGTGCGGGATCCAAAGAAAAAAGAATTGAACACAAGAAGCAGAAGTCGCAGATCAAGCAATCCAGGAGAAGACCTCGCC
>ENA-UOOK01007040-UOOK01007040.1-fermentation-metagenome-genome-assembly--contig:-NODE-7040-length-10443-cov-3.964382_pt1 | contig 10443 bp, 9 predicted proteins | sample MGYA00245777_ERZ724023 | MGnify/ENA primary metagenome ERZ724023 (study PRJEB28704, sample SAMN03018312) | fermentation metagenome | biome: anthropogenic terrestrial biome; feature: soil; material... | reverse complement strand
GCGGCCGAGAAAATGCAAGATGAGTCGTCGCTGATTCGCAACACGGCTTCGGCGGATGAGTTTTTGCAGCAGAAAAAATCAAGCGCAAAATGGCGGATCATTAATTCTGTGAATTCCGTAATCATTTTGCATACAGGGAGGTACATTCTTTTGGAAATCCTGCGGGTAGAAAATCTGATGAAAACATACGGCAGCGGGGAAGCGGAAGTCCGGGCGCTGAATAACGTGGGCTTTACCGTGGAAAAAGGGGAATTCATCGCCATTATAGGGCCGTCCGGTTCCGGAAAATCCACGCTGCTGCACATTCTGGGCGGCGTGGATCGTCCGACCTCGGGCAAGGTGTTTATCGAGGGTACCGATATCTATGACCTGGACGAAACAAAGCTCGCCATCTTCCGACGGCGGCAGATCGGGCTGATCTATCAGTTCTATAATCTCATCCCGGTATTGGACGTGGAGGAAAACATTACCCTGCCCCTTCTTCTGGACGGGCGGAAACCGGATAAAGGGCAGCTTGCCGAGATGCTGACCACCCTGAACTTAACCGACCGTGCCAAACATCTGCCCAACCAGCTTTCGGGCGGACAGCAGCAGCGCGTATCCATCGGCCGGGCTCTCATCAACAATCCCGCGCTGATGCTGGCCGACGAGCCGACCGGAAACCTGGACAGCGCCAACAGCGCGGATATCATCCGTCTGCTGCGCCTGTCCAACGAAAGATACCATCAGACGCTCATCCTGATTACCCACGATCAGAACATTGCGCTTCAGGCGGACCGCATCCTTTCCATTGAGGACGGACGCATCGCAAAAGACGAGGTGATCCGGAAATGAATGTGATGAGCCGCTTTACCCTGCGCAGTATGAAAGCGAATCGGAAATGGACGGTGGTTACCCTCATCGGCATCATCCTTTCCACCGCCATGCTCGCCGCCGTGTCCACCTTCTGCGCATCCTTTATGGAGCTCATGCTCAATGAGGCCATCACCGAAAACGGCAACTGGCACGCCATGATCCCGGACGTGCGGATGGAGGAGGTACCCGTCATTGAGAACGCCGGGTTTGTCTCCGAAGTCACGTTCAGCCGGGATGTGGGCTACGCGCGGCTGGAAGGGTCGAAAAATGAAAACAAGCCTTACCTGTTCCTCCGGCAATTCAACGAAGACAGTTATAAAAATTTCCCCGTCGAATTGATTGCAGGCCGCTTGCCGCAAAACGACGGCGAGATTGTTCTTCCGCAGCATCTGGAGACAAACGGAGGCGTGAAATACGAAATTGGCGACACGATAACGCTGAATATCGGAAAGCGTACGTATCCCGGTGCACCGGATGAGTTTGCCTTTGGGCAGTCCGACACTTATCAGGGAGAACCGGTCTATGAAGATAAAAAATTCGTCAGCGGTGAAATATTTGTCCCCGAACAGGATCGGACCTATACGGTGGTAGGCATAATGGAGCGCCCCGGTTTTGAACCGAGGTGGGCGTCCGGATACACAGCCGTTACCTGTTTGGATAAAAAAGCATTGAGACCGGACGACACTGTGACCGTCGTTCTGCTTGCCGGAAAGCTGCGTCACAGTTTCTATGACGATGTCGTCACGCTTGCTGAGCGTGCGGGAACGGATCCTACCCGGGTTCTTTTCAATAAGGAGCTTTTGCGTTACAGCGGCGTTGTGGCGAACGACTCGGCACAGAACATGATTTACGGCTTTGCCACAATCTTCGTAGTCATCATTATGGTGGCCTCCGTATCGCTCATCTATAACGCCTTCGCCATTTCCGTTTCGGAGCGCGTCAGCCAGCTGGGGATGCTGGCCAGCGTGGGAGCAACCAAACGGCAGAAGCGCCGCAGCGTCTATTTTGAGGGTTTCCTCCTGGGGATCGTGGGCATTCCCCTGGGCATCCTTTTCGGCATCGCCGGAATCGGCATCACGCTTTCGGCGATCCGGCCGCTCATGGAGAGTTTTACGAGCCTTTCCTCCGAGGCGGGACTTACGTTGCATGTGTCCCTTCCATCCGTGGTGGCGGCTGCTCTGCTGGCTGCCCTGACCATTTCCGTCTCGGTCTGGATCCCCGCGCGGCAAGCATCAAAGATCATGCCCATCGACGCCATCCGGCAGTCGAAGGAAGTAAAACTCACCCGTAAAGCGGTGAAAACTTCACGTCTTACCCGCGCCCTTTTCGGCTTCGAGGGGGAGATCGCTCTCAAAAACCTGAAGCGCAACCGGAAAAAGTACCGGGCTACGGTGCTTTCGCTTATTATCAGCCTGGTTTTGTTTCTCACCGTCTCCTATTACGCCGAAACGATGAACCGTTCCTATAGCGCCACGGAAACAGGCTATAACTTCGACCTGGCGGTATCTTATACCAATGTACCGGATGGGGAGTTCCTGCAGGCGAATGAAAAAATCTCCGCTCTGGATGGGGTAACGGACACAGCGGCGGCAGTGAAAGCGGACGGTACCTTTTCGACGAAGAGCGCACAGCTTTCGGAGCTGGTCCGGCGAATCTATGTACCGGACGGTCAGGAGGATTTTCCCTTCCAGGCTACGCTTTATTGTTTCGACGATGCGTCCTTCGACCGCTATGCTAAGGACTTGGGCGTCGACCCGGGGGAATACCGGGACCCCGATCATCCGAAGATGATTCTCATCAACTACGGGCAAACCTATTTCGACGGAAAACGCACGGCGGGAGAGCTTTTCGCCATGAAGCCGGGAGACACACTGCTCTTTTCCACCGATCCGTCGGGTAAGGACAAAGAGGGAAACGGGGTGGAGCTGGAGGCAGGCCTTCTCACGGAGCAAAGGCCCATGGGTGTGCTGATTTCCTCCCTGAACGATATTACCGCGGTGGTGAGCCGCCAGGTTTTCGATCGTCTTCCGGAAGAGTTGAAAAGCATGGATTCCAACGGCAACCCGAGCTTTCAGCAGTTGTTCCTGACCTGTGATAACGCCGACAAGCTGGAGATCCGGATCCAGGAGCTGATCCAGGGGTTCTCAGGCAGGACGTATGTCTACAATGTAGCCGCCCAAGCTCAAAGCGAACGCAACGTAACCCTGGTACTCGGTATCTTTATCTATGGGTTCATTATCCTGATCAGCCTCATCTGTATCGCCAATATCTTCAATACCGTCACCACGAACATCGCCCTGCGCCGCCGTGAATTTGCCATGCTGCGCTCGGTGGGCATGACGCCGGGGAGCTTTAACCGGATGATCCGCTTCGAAAGCATCTTCTACGGGCTCAAAGCGTTGCTGTATGGGATTCCCCTCAGCCTGGCCGTTACCCTGCTGCTGCACCGTATGCAGGCGGATGTGTTTGATGTCGGCTTTTCCCTGCCCTGGGCGAGCTATGTTGTGGCAATCGTTCTGATTTTCATCATAGTGGGCGCAACCATGCTTTATTCCAGCACAAAGGTGAAAAAGGAGAATATCATCGACGCGTTGAAAGCGGAGTAATATATGACGAAGTGAAATGTAAGTCCGTTGAATCCTCTTGCTGAATGGGGCTGTTGCGGCAGCCCCATTTTCTTTTTTGGATCGAAGCGGAAAGGGAGGAATAGCAGGCATATTCCTACCGGATCGTTTGACAAAGGCAGCATACTGTGTTAAAATTAGAACGGTCGTACGAACTAATTTTGGAGGTGTAGCAATGCAACGAAAAACAAATAAAGAAGATACTTCGGTGAAAATACTGAATACAGCCTTTGAATGCCTTTCCGCAAATGGCTACGCAAATGTGTCCATGCGTGATATCGCCGATAAAGCCGGCGTCGCATTAAGCCAGCTGGCGTATTACTATAAGAATAAGGAAAAACTATTCAGTGAAGTCATCAATATGATGATGGATCAATACTTAAGCGAAATAGAAGCTACTCTGAAAACTGCATCGAATGCAAAGGATAGTCTCGCATCTCTTGTGCGATACTTCAGGGAATTGATTCGAAATAATCCCAAGCTTTTAAGGCTTTTTATTGATTTTACGGCGCAGGCATTGTGGGTTACTTCCTTTCGGGAACAGCTGGACAAACTCTTCTATCGCTTAACGGAGCTTATTGAAAGGAATCTGGTGATGGATATCAGAACGGATAAACGGTATATGGGATATTCGTCCCGAAGCGCTGCCAAATTGATTCTTGGCGCTTTATACGGAACGTCGATTCAAATCCTGCTTGGCTACGACAGGGATGATTCTCTCGAATCCTTACTTCTGGCAGAAAATTTATTAAGCTGAATTTTTATAAGATTGTATGTTTATGGGAATTCTTCTATTGGTGAAGGGGAAAATGTGCGCAGACTACAGAGCCTATCGTACTGAATTATAGAACGAAACTTTGGAGAGGAGGTTATTTATGTCCGATTCCAATATAACGAAGATGGCGCTTGCAGATTCTTTAAAAAGGCTGATGGCGGAAAAAACCTTCAGCAAAATCAGAGTAGATGATATTGTGAATGGCTGTGGGCTGAGAAGGCAGTCCTTCTACTACCATTTCAAGGATAAGTATGATCTTATGAATTGGATCTACTATACGGAAACCGCCCGCTTTATGGCTTCTTATGATACGCTGGAGCATTGGACGGATGGGCTGAACGAAAATCCGCAGCTTATTCGACGGAAGCATATTACGGGAACTGGAAAATCCGAACCGGGTGAAAACCAGCCTTCCTAAAGCAAGGCGTCTTCGGAAAGATGAGGCGCCTTCGGCTGTTCCCGGTTATCCGGAATACAAGGATCATCAGAGCATTCCCTGACTTGCGGTCTTAAAATACAAACATTTTTCAGGACGAAGCTTATTTGGAGGAACAATCCTTGCAATACCCATATACTACTATATTATGGCCTACCACATGAAAATCGTCATCCCGGATCTTTGGAACAAATCTCTCCATTGGGCAATTGTCCATCGATATGATTTTATGGCAGCTCAAACACACGGCGTAATGCTTGTGTTGAAAGCGATTGAGCTCATAAAGCGCCATTTCATTGTTCATCACGGCAATTTTAACCACCATGCCCTTTTTTACAAAAAGCTCTAATATCCGATAGACGGTGGACAGCCAGGCGGATTCGCCGCCCTTCTCGATTTCGGAGCAGATTTCCATTGCGCTCAGAGGCTTTTCCGCATGTTCCAGAACGGATAGCACGCTCTCGCGGGGCTTTGTTCTTTTCAAGCCGTCGGGCCAGCTGTTGCTTACCTCTTTCAAGAGATCACTTCTTTCCTTCCTACAGGCTGGTTATAAAGGCCGGTTACAGGCCGATTACCTTTTACCTTTTGTTCGCACCCATTGCAGTCGCCACATGTCGGGCGAACACCTTTTTTATGAACTTTATAAGCAAAATCACCACAAGACACAGGACGCCGATCAGTACGATCGTACCTCCGGGCTTTAACCTCATATAATACGACAGAAACAGTCCGGTCACCGTAAAGAAAACGGCAAAACAGACCGAGTACAGGACCGTCTGCTTATAACTCTTTCCGAACTGCATGGCACAGGCCACCGGAACAACCATCAGCGAGGAAACGATCAGCGCGCCTACTGTGCGCGCGGCAACCGAAACGGTTACGGCAGTCAGTATCGTGAAGATAAAATTGATCCCCCTCACCGGAATGCCCGCGAGCCGCGCGGCCCGCTCGTCCAAAGCGATATAAAACAGCTCTTTGTATAAAAGGATGAAGGCCAGCATAACCGCGCAGCTGATGCAGGCAACCAGAACCATTTCAAAATCGCTGATGGCCACGATGCTGCCGAACAAAAAACTGTTGAAGTTCGCCGCATTTTTTACAAAGCCGGATAATACGCCCGCGAGGCCGACGCCCGCCGACATAATGATGGCAATGGACATCTCGGAGAATTTCGGGATCTTTTTGCGAATGGCCTCGATGCCCAGCGCAGCGGCGATGCAGGCGGCAACCGCGCCCAATATGGGATTGATATCCAGGATCAGGCCGGCGGCCACTCCGGCCAGCGACGTATGAGACAACGCGTCACCGATCATCGAAAGGCGCTTCAGCACCACAATGATCCCAATGCAGGGGACGATGACGGCAAGCAGGATGCCTACCAGGAAAGCTCGTCGCATAAAATCATATTCCAGAATCGCTGCCATGCTCATCATCTCCTTCCGGCTGCCGTTTCCATTCTTGTGCAGGGTGTTTGTGCTTTTGTGAAAGCTCTTTCTCAACCTGTGTTTTATCCAGCTCGACAAGCGAGCCCTCTTCCAGGCACAGAATCCTCGATACGTAGTTTTCCGCCCGGCCGATATCATGGGTAACCATCACAATGGTGAGCCCGGTCTCCCGGTTGAATTGCGACAGCAGCTCAAAGAGGGATTGTACGGATCGGGCATCTACTCCGGTAGTCGGTTCATCCAGCAACATGATTTCCGGGTTGCTCACCAGAACCCGGGCCAGCATGACCCTCTGCTGCTGTCCGCCCGAAAGCTCGCCGATCATCCGCCGGGAATAGTCCGCCATGCCCACCAGATCCAGCGCATGCCGCGTCTTCTCGCGGTGTTCCTTTTTCGGGAAACGCAGCAGCCCGATTTGGGAAAACAGGTTTGCCTGCACGATTTCCTCGGCAGTGGCGGGGAAATCGGCGCCCGACTTCAGACCGTTCTGCGGCAGATAGCCAATTTTCGGCCAATCCCTGAACTGACGGACATCCTGTCCGAACAGGCGGAGATTTCCCGCAGAGGGGGTAAGCTCTCCCAACAGCAATCGCAGCAGGGTGCTTTTGCCGGCGCCGTTGGAGCCGATGATTGCTACAAAATCCCCTTTATAAATGGAGAAGCCGATTTTTGAAAAAATCGGCTCACTCCCGTAACCAAAGCTTAAATTTTCCACTTCTATTACGTTAGGCATGCTTGCTCCTTTACTGCAATGCCGCATTCAGAGCCTCTAAATTCTGGCGCATAACGGCGAAATAATCGTCACCGGCGGCCAGCTGCTCATCGCTGAGCCCTTCGATGGGATTCAGAACGGCCGTTTCGGCCCCGGTGGCGTCCGCTATGGTTTCGGATACCTTCGGGCTTACCAGTTCCTCAAAGAAGATCACTTTCACGTCATGCTCCTTTGCAAACTCTATGATCTCAGCCATTCTTGCAGGATCCGGTTCGGAATCGGGGGACAGGCCTTCAATGCCGATCTGATTGAGGCCATAGGCTGCACACAAATATCCGAACGCTTCATGGGCCACAATGATGTCCTTCTTCGGAAGAGCGGAAAGGGTATCCTTGAACTCCTTGTCCAACTTGTCGATTTCGCCGGCGTATTTCGAGTAATTGGCCTCATAATCGTCCTTGTTGTCGGGATCCGCTTTCACGAAGGCATTCTTGATATTCTCCATTTCCTTCCTGGCATTCAGCGGACTGAGCCAGACATGAGGATCGAACCCGCCTTCTTCCTCATGATCTTCGCCTTCTTCTTCGTGCTCCTCCTCATCTTCATGATGGTGCCCTTCCATGAGGGAAACGCCCTTCGAAGCTTCCACGGCAAGCAGATTCTTGTTCTGGAGGGATTCCAGGACATCCTCCGCCCAATGCTCCATACCGGCACCATTATAAACGAAAACGTCGGCTTCTTCCAGCCCGGAAATATCCGCGGCCGTGGGTTCCCAATCGTGCGGCTCCGTTCCGGCCGGAACCATGTTCACGACATTGGCATGATCTCCGCCGATCTTCGAGGCAAAGTCATACATCGGATAAAAGCTGGCATAGACGGATAATTTTCCGTCCTGGTCTCCGTCTTTCGAAGCGGAAGGCTTCTGTGTCTGACCGCATCCTGCAAACAGGAAGAAAGCCAGACACCCCACTAAAAGTATACTCCAAAATCTTTTCATTTACAACAAACCTCCTTGGTTCATTTTGATTCTCCGCGATGTTCCACCCGCGTTCTTCTGCGCTTTTCGTTTGGCGCGACATTCCTTACAGCGCGTCGGCTCGTTCCGAAAACCCTTCTCTGCATAGAATTCCTGTTCTCCGGCCGTAAAAACGAACTCCCGTCCACACTCCTTACAAATAAGAGTCTTGTCTGTGAACATAATTTTTCTTCAACTCGATTCCTTCTTTTAGATATGCGAACCGGAGAAATAGGCGTAGATAAATGCATATGGTTCGCATTCGCATTTATTATAATTTACAGGAGCTGGGATGTCAAGATAAAAGTAAGAAATGATTGCAAAGATCTGAAAAGTTTGGGAGTCGCTCATGATAAATACGTCCACATAATTAACAAAGCATAATAAAAAGCGGGGAAGATCAGACCGGCTCCCAGCTTTTTTTATGCACTCTTGTCCGCACTATTTTTCCGCTTCATTACTGAATTCATCATTGATTGCGTTTAATAATACATTATCCGGGTCATTGCTCAGCTCCCATATCATAAGACCGCCTAAATTCATATCAACGGCATATCTGACCTTTTCCGTCATTGACTGGGCATCCTCATAAGTGATGAAGGTGTTTCCGTCATATAACCACGGAACCTTGGAGGTATCCTGCCAAAAACGCTTAAAACTCTGCTTTTGAGAAAATTCCTTTTCTATCCTTCCACAATCCATATACATGCCCTGGGAGAAGGACTGGAGCAGGCCCTCGTCATCTGTCTGTCCCTTTTCTTTCAACTCATATTTGTAACCGTAAAAAGGAACCCCCATAACCAGCTTTGCGGAGGGCACTCCTTGTGCCAAGTAGAGCTTTATGCCTTGAGAAACGCTCCACTGCTGATCCTTGCCTTTCTTATCATGAGGATAGAGAGCAGCATTAAAGTCATTATAAGAATCCCATGGCCCGTTTATGTCATAGGTCATAACATTAATATAATCCAAATATTTACTCAGCTTATTCATCTCGATGTTATTGATATATTTCTCACTGGCAGCCCCCGCTATTGTCAGCAGATACTCTTTGCCGTCTTCAGCAGACTGCTTATCCAGCTTCTCTCGTATCGTCTTGATAAGAGCTGTAAAGTTCTGCTTATCCTCAGGCCTTACACGGTTTTCAGACATACCGCCGGCCACTGGGTACTCCCAATCCAGATCAATACCGTCAAAGACAATCACGGCTATCTGATTGCGGGTTGCAACTCCGGTTTCCCGCAGTTGATCCGTCCGGTATTCTACGGCGCTTATCATCATGTCCGTAATCTGTCCAACCCGGACGGCGCGCCGAAAACCTATGACGTGGTCGGCAATATCTGCGAAACCGGCGACCAGTTCGCCGAACGTCGCGAAATTCCCGAAATCCGCGAAGGCGACATCCTGTCCATCGAAAATGGCGGCGCCTATTGCTACTCGATGGGAAGTTTCTACAACCTGCGTCCGATGCCGCCCGAAGTACTGGTGCGCAACGGCGAAGCCAAATTGACCCGCCGCCGGATTTCTTTCGACGAGCTGGTGGATCAGGTGCTGGCCGAATCGGCAGAGTAACTCAACCCAAAGGGGGGGGAACTCCCCCCTGTCGGAAGATACTGAAAGAACACATGATATGCGAGGCGGCTTCCTCGGCCCCTCGCATATCCTCGCCATAATTCCGCGTTTGCAATTATAGAAAAGAAGTGATATGATATTCAAGGATCTATCGACAGGCCTTGAGCACTTTCCAACCGGATAAACAACGGTGCTTGAAAAAGGAAGGAGCAAACGATCGATGAAACATCTGAATATCCTGCTTTTCAACGGATTCACCACATTGGACGCCCTGGGCCCGGCTGAAGTTTTCGGTCAATTACCCGACCGGATACGGATCGGCTGTTACTCCATGACGGGAGGACTGGTTCGGGGGTCCGCCGATCTCGAAATATCCACCCGCCCGATCGGGGAAATTGAACAAGACGACATCCTGCTGATTCCGGGAGGGTTTGGAACACGGCAGTTGGTCAATGACGCGGAATTCCTGGGGATGCTGAAAATAGTGGCGGAACGGAGTGAAAAAGTACTCTGCGTCTGTACCGGCTCCGCATTATTGGCCAGAACCGGCTTGCTCGACGGAAAGGAAGCGACCAGCAATAAAATGGCATGGGATTGGGTTATCCGCCAAAATCAGAACGTTGTCTGGAAACGCAATGCCCGTTGGGTGGTGGACGGTAAATTCTATACCTCCTCCGGCATTACTGCGGGAATTGACCAGGCATTGGGGTTTCTGGCGGACACGATTGGTATCGGGACCGCTGGAAAAATCGCGGCAAGCATGGAATATCTCTGGAACCGGGATAAAAACCGGGACTTCTTTGCATAGTGATTTCCATATTCCGGCATTCATCATCGCATTGATTTATGATGATGAATACCGAAAAAAATTCTTGCGTCGGAATCTCGCCTTTTCCTGAATTGGATCAGAGCAGGCCGCTTTTGCGCATGGCGTTGGTCAAGACCTGACGTGCTCCGTCGCTGATCGTACAGAGCGGCAGACGGTAAACTTCTTCAATCATGCCTTTCATCA
>ENA-UOOK01007039-UOOK01007039.1-fermentation-metagenome-genome-assembly--contig:-NODE-7039-length-10443-cov-6.923758_pt1 | contig 10443 bp, 8 predicted proteins | sample MGYA00245777_ERZ724023 | MGnify/ENA primary metagenome ERZ724023 (study PRJEB28704, sample SAMN03018312) | fermentation metagenome | biome: anthropogenic terrestrial biome; feature: soil; material... | reverse complement strand
CTGTTTGTATCTTTCCCTGTTCTGTTATATAATGAACCACAGAAAAATGGCATTTGTTTTCCTTTCCGGAAAATAAACAGCAAGCACAGAATCGTGCGATACGCAAGGAACGGAGGCACATAATATGAACCAGCAGAAAGCAATTGAAACAGCAAAGAATCACCTGGAAAAGGTCCTGAGGGAACAGTTTGCCCGAATTGAAAGGATGAAAGCCACACAGGATTTCACAGACTACAGCAAGCTGAATCCCATCGTCATAGGCATCGCAGGCGGCGATGGCATCGGCCCCTTTATTACGGCAGAAGCCCAAAAGATATTGGAATTTCTCCTGAAGGAGGAAATCGACAAAGGCAAAATTACCTTTCGGATCATCAACGGTCTGACCATTGAAAACCGTGCAAAACAGAATAAAGCCATCCCGGATGATGTACTGGATGAGCTGAAACAATGCCATGTAATCCTGAAAGGTCCCACCACCACCCCCAGGGCAGGGGATCCCTGGCCCAACATTGAAAGTGCCAATGTGGCCATGCGAAAGGAGCTGGACCTGTTTGCCAACATGAGGCCGGTGAAGGTGCCGGAGCAGGGAATCGACTGGACCTTCTTCCGGGAAAACACGGAAGGATCCTACGCCCTCGGCAGTGACGGCATCCACGTCAACAATGATCTGGCGCTGGACTTTACCGTAACAACACAGGAAGGATCCTATCGGATCATCAAATCCGCCTTCGACTATGCCGCAAGGAACGGGATCAATAAAGTCACAGTGGTCACAAAAGCCAATGTGGTGAAAACCACCGACGGCAAATTCCTGGATGTCGCCAGGCAGGTCGCAAAAGAATACCCCCAGGTTGAATGGGATGACTGGTATATCGACATTATGACGGCCAAACTGGTGGACCCCAGGCGCCGGACCCAGTTCCGGGTTGTGGTGCTGCCCAATCTGTACGGCGACATCCTGACGGACGAAGCGGCTGAGTTTCAGGGCGGTGTCGGAACGGCCGGCAGTGCGAACATTGGGACACGCTATGCCATGTTTGAGGCGATACACGGCTCCGCACCCCGGATGGTGAAAGAAGGCCGCGCCCAATATGCCGACCCCAGCAGTATCATACGGGCCGCCGGAATGCTCCTGGATCATATCGGTTATCAGGAAAAAGCGGAAAAACTACGGATGGCATTGGATATCTGCGGTCAGTATGAAAAGAAAATGTCCGTCACCGGGCGGGAAAACGGTGCGACTGGGGAAGAGTTTTCGGAGTATATCATGAAAACCCTGTCCGATCCGCAGCTGAAACAGAAATGGTCCGCTGCCAGGGATTCCACAAAAATGTAACGCTGCAGCGTTTCTGGCGTCACTCTTTCTTGAAAAATGGCAGGATACGGTATAAAATGGTTGGAGAAGAAAACATTTGTGATAAAAATTGGAGGCTCGGAAAAATCATGAAACACTTCGGTTACATGCATCCTGCCGACCAGCTGGTCACCTTCATGCAGAGGATTTATCAGCGCGGTCTGACGACCACCTCCGGCGGAAACCTGTCCGTACTGGATGATAACGGAGATGTCTGGATCACCCCAAGCGGGATTGACAAGGGATCCCTTACCAGAAGGGATATCATGCGGGTTCTGCCCGACGGGAAGACAGAAGGCATACATACACCTTCCGTAGAGCTACCCTTTCATAAAAAAATCTATGAAAAGCGCCCCGACATCAAAGCCATCATCCACGCCCATTCCCCGGCATTGATTGCATTCAGTCTCGTCCGGAAGATCCCGGGTACCCGGTTCACACCCGACATTCATTTTACCTGCGGGAAAGTCGGAATAGCGGCATATGCCGTTCCGGGCAGCAGGGAACTGGGTGACAACATCGCGGAAAAGTTCAGTGAAGGCTGTGACATGGTCATATTGGAAAACCATGGCGTGGTGGTGGGAAGTACCGATCTTTCCCATGCATACGCGATGTTTGAAGCTCTGGAATTTGCCGCCCGTACGGAAATTGAAGCAGGAAAAATGTCCGGCCCGGTGGAGCTGACAAAGGAACAGCTGGAAATGGCAAAATGCGAACAAACTGAACGGTACGCGGAACCTCAGAAGACCTTTTCCAGCGAAGAACGGGATGCCCGCCGGAATATATGCGCATTTACGCACAGAGCCTATGACCAATTCCTGTTTACCTGCACGCAGGGGATCTTCTCACAGCGTCTTACGGATGGAACTTTTCTGACTGCGCCTCGTTCTGCCGATCGAAAATATATGGAGGAAGCGGATATCCTGCATATAGGAAGGAATCCAAAAGAATCCGGAAGCGGACAGAATTGTTTCATAGGATTGATTCAGGCCATCTATCAAAAACATCCGGATATTCATTCGGTGGTGATTGCCCGCTCGCCCAACATCATGGCTTTTGCCATAACACACAATGAACTGGAGACCAAAACCATACCGGAAAGCTATCTTCAGCTGAGGAATATAAAGAAGATTCCTTTCGAATCCATTTTCAGGCATCCGGAGGAAACGGCAGCAATGTTTTCCGTCAAAATTCCCATTCTTCTCGCGGAAAACAACTGCATCCTCGTAACCGGCAATTCCCTGCTGAATACCTATGACCGTCTGGAGGTGGCAGAATACAGTGCCAGGGCAATCCTGTCTGCCAAAACCCTTGGAGATCTGGTACCCATCAATGATCAGCAAGTCCGCGACATTGAAGTGGCCTTCCATATGAAATAGCATAAACAGCCCCGGAAGATAAGAAAGCCGCCCAGTGCAAAGGCCGCCGCCAACACCCGATACGGGTACTTGACAGCGGCCTTTTTATAACACCTGCCAACATCTGATTTTTCACCAGAAAGCCAGCAGGATATCCTGAAACCCCTTGCATCCACCTGACTCAGGCTCCTCCGATTTCCACTCATAATTGATGCCGGGAGAGGAAAAACAAACCATGTCCCGTACACCGTCGTTATTGATGTCATCGTTGATCTGGAACCCAATGCCAATGGAAACATCGTTGCCCTTCCAGATCCGTTCCCTGAGAGACTCGCTTAATCCGACACGCAGCTCAATATTATACCCTTTGTCCGTTTTCACTGCAGCATAGGCATGGGGCATGCCTGCCTCACGTTCTTTCGGCTCGATCGTTTCATCGGTCAGAGACGCAAATCCGACGCGCAGGCCGCCCTGCTCCCCGTCTACCGGATATCGTTCATCGGTTTCCGGTGTGTTCAGATAATCAAAGAAAAAACAAACCCCTTCGCTGACATCATCCTGTACCTCATTCAAAGCGACCTTGTCACAGGGGGTGGTATCGGCGACCTCGGCAAAGCAATAAAGATATTTGTCATCATAAACCGTGCTCACTGTCCCGTGGGCCTGTGCATCAGCCACTGCTGAACCGCTCACACCCACATTCACCCGGGCAGCTGTGCTGTTGTCATATGCGCTGTCTTTCTTGCCGTCCACCTCTGCGCTGCCGTATGCTGCTTTCAGATCTTTGGTGCCAGCTGGTTCCCCTTCCGGCACAGGACGAATTGTCTCACATTTGCGTCCCGGGACAAATTTCATATAAATCCCGTAATGGTCCGACAGACAGCCTTCGCCGCTTCCATCACCTGCATCCACTGCAGAAGTCAGGATCTCATAATGTGTCACACAGGCATTGTCTGATGTGATAAAGGCAATATCAATCGGAAGGCCAAACGCACTGGGAATCTTTCCGAAATCGTGATACGACGCGCCCCAGTTTACCAGCTTCTCTTCCGGCAGGCAATAAGCGCCGTCTGTGATCTTCACCGGTTCATTGGAAACCATTCCGTCCGGTATTCCTCACAGCATCAAACAAATCGAGCGCCTTTCTCCTTCATGAGGTTTCGCACCCTGACACCGTCCAGTTCGTGGATTCCAACATTTTCATTTAAGGAGATGGCCGCTGCAATCCCACAGGCTTCTCCCATGGCTCTGCAGGTAGGCATGATGCGGAGCGAACTCTGAGCAATAAAGTCCGAACCGATACATCTTCCCGCCACCAGCAGATTGGCAATCCCTTTGACTGCCAGACAGCGGTAAGGAATTTCATAAAAGGGCCGGGTATCTTCATTATTTTGCCGGATCTTTATATTGCGAAGCTTTCTTCCATGAATATCCACCGGATAGTTGGACTGCGCAATGGCATCTTCGAATTTGCGGTGAGAAAGCACATCCTCCGCTGTCAGATTATAATCTGCAACGATCCTGCGGGATTCCCGAATACCTACCATGGCAGAAATATCGGAGATATACGCATCGTCAAACCCTTCGAAATATTTCCTGTAAAAGCGCAGCTGGCGAAGAATTGCTTTCTTCCCGTGCAGCTGAACATACGTGAGATCCCTATTGTCCGTTCCGTTTGTATTTTCAAAAAACTCCGGGCAATTGAATGCCAGGCAGTCCTTCCGGCCGGGTACGCTGAATACCTGCCAATAAGTCGCATCTTCCCGGGTAATGTCCCCTTTTTCCACCGCATCCAGAAATACAGGCTCAAGAGGCCATTTCCCTGTATTGGGTATGGTCATGGCGGTACTGATCCCCCGGTTCGGATCGTACTCCTCCGGCTGATCCCGATTCTCATATTGCTGCAGAAAGTCCCGGAATTTTGGGATATCAATCCCTCCGATCATATACCGAAGGGAAACCGGCTGGTTCTTTACCGTCTCTTCCTCTCCGGCAGCAAAACCGGCCTTTGCCAGGCAGGAAACATCCCCGTCTCCCGTCGCATCGATATAAACCTTTCCGGTGATCCGGCCTCTTCCGGATTTGTTATGGACGACGATCCCCCGGATCACATTGCCTTCTCTTTTTACATCGGTAATCAACGTATGATAAAGAATTCTGACGTTTGCCTTTACCAACAAATCTTCCAGAACAATGGAGATCACTAGCGGATCAAACGAAGATCCATCTCCGCTGGCAGCCCCCAGCTCCAACAATCTTTCATTGATCTCCTGACTCAAACAGGAATTCATGGGATTCCCCCTGATATGGGTGTGCATCATCGGCGTTACCAGGGACAAAGGTGCACTTCCCCCTGCAATACCAAACTGCTCGATCAGAGCAACGGTTTTCCCTTCTCTTGCCGCTGCAATGGCCGCTATGGAACCAGCCGTTCCGGCACCGCATACCACAACATCTGCCGTATCGGTAAACTGATATTCTGAATTCATATCGTTCAGGCCTCCTCTGAAGTGTAATTATTCTATGCAAAGCAAAAAAGACAAAAGCCTGAAAACCCGGAAATTTGTTTTCACGGCTATCAGGCTTTGCCTTTCCCAAATAAACTTATCTGCTCGCTCCAACCCACATCTGAAGAGGTGGGCTTTCATTTGTAACCCGAGGTACTTCTTATTTCATCGTATCCCTGTTCTCTTCGTGCCATTTCTGCATAGCGGCTTCATATTCCTTTCCGCCGGTCTTATCCCATTCCGCAATGATTTTATCAATGGCCTTTTGTGGATCTTCCCCATTGGCAATGGCCTGAATCATCTTGTCATCTGTCATGGTGTTCAGGGCTGTGGAGTTATCCCTCACTTCCGGCAGAGAGGATGCATAGGACTCATAATAGTTCCGGACATCATAATCCCCCACTCTGGAGTTGATATTATCATAGAGTTCCGCAGCCGCATCAGTTTTCCTTGCCCTGGCCTGCCACATTTTAAACACATCATCGGTTGGAACTACACCAACAAGTTTATCCGAATTGGTGAAGTCATCGAATGCAGGAAATATGGGATAATACTTGTCATCCTTTATCTCATAGGATTCCCCTTCTTCTCCGATATAGATCTTCCTGAAGTTCTCCTTGTCGGATATAATATTGAACCAGTTGATGGCATGCTCCGGGTTTTTCGCGGTTTTCGGAACGCAGACCGCTCCTTTGATACCTTGATTTACGAAAATGGGCGGTTTGGCATCGGCATCTTTCGCCACAGGAGTGGCAATCTTAACTTTGGTATCACTGCCTGTCGCTTGAAACGCATCGTAGATTCCATCAATATCAAAAAACTTTACCGGATAAGCCAATGTGGTTCCGTTGGTGAATTTTTCCTTCGCTGTATCGCCGGTATTGATTGGCATGTCATTGTCCAGCAAACCTTCCTTGTACAGCTTCTGCATAAAGCCAAGATAGTCCACTGTTGCAGAAACCTTGATCCGGGGCAGATATTCGCCGTCCACCTCATACCAGCCTGCTTCGCCCATCCCAAATCCGGACATAATGTAAGGGAGCCAGCCTGTGGCAGCTGTTGTAAACGCCGGCTTGCCGGTTTTATCCGTATATGCCTTCAAAACATCATATAATTCATCCAGATTGGTGGGTACATCCTTTCCCAATTCCTCCAGATATTTTGCGTTGAAACCAATCCCGCCTTTTAAAATACCATAGGGATCCCCGCCCGGCTGCGGCCCATCAAATGCCTCCAATGGAATCGCATAGACTACCCCATCTTCAGTTGTCATGGACTGAATTGCCATATTAGAAACGCCTGCAAGAATATTTTCCCCATACTTATCCAGCAGCGGCTTCAAATCCTGCACGGCATTCTTTTCAAACAACTGACTTGCTTCGCTGGCACCGATCCTTAAAAGAAGATCATAGGATTCCCCTCCTGAAATCTCAAGGAACAGCTTTTCATCCGCATTTTCCTGCGGCAAACCAAACCATTTCACCTGATAGCCGGTCATCTCTTCCTCAAGCTTGGTTCCTGGCTGCTCATTAAAGTTATATGGCTGATAAGCCGTCAGGATTTTCAGTTCCGGCTTTTCACCGGACAGGACAGAATCTTCTGATTTTGCCGGCTGTTTCGATGCAGCGGGATTTTCATTGTTGCCCTTCCCGTCCTTGTTGGCGCCCCCGCATGCAGCCATGGAAAACATAAGAGCTGCCGATACAAAAACGCTTAACAATTTTTTCATAAATAAAGTCCTCGCTATTCTATAAGTTTTATTTATATCAAATCAAACACTGTGAGAATCACTTATCACAACCTTCAATTCAATAACATTGCTGAAGTTTTCCATCCCCTTAGAGTCTGTACAATGACCTGTCACTTTGGCCCTTTTTTTCAGCTGCAGGGCGGTTTGCAAAGTGCGATCAGATCTTCCAAGCCGGCTGTTGCCAGACACTCCACGGTATCCGAAGCTCCATAGTAAATTTTTACCTCGCCGTCGTCTTCCACAATCATTCCACCCGGAAAAATCACGTTGGTACGGAACCCCTTCTCCGTTTCCCACTCGGTTTCCGGTGCGATCAGGGGGAATTTGGACAAACCAATCACCTTTTCAGGATCTTCCGGATCCAACAGCATAATGCCGGCGCAATAGCATTTGGTCCACTTATCGTCCCAGCCATTTTTGCCCCGGCTATCGTCACGCTGGACTGCATGAAACAATGTGAGCCAACCATATTTTGTTTTGACCGGCGGCGCCCCGGGTCCTGTTTTGTCATTGGCAAACGGTACATCTTCCACGGTCAGGACCAGTTTGGAATCCCCCCAATAGCGCAGGTCCGGCGAAAAGGACATCCAGATATCAAACCGATCCTTACCGCCCCGGGAGTAAACAGGAAATGGCCGCTCCAGCCGTACATATCTGTCATGGATCTTTTCCGGGAACAGCACCATGTTGCGATTATCCGGGACTGTCATGGAAAGCACTTCGATTTTTTCAAAGTCCTCTGTTACAGCGATCCCGCCCCGTAAGCCATGTTTGGTATCCACTGCAAAACACAGATACGCCCGTCCGTCGAGAATCGTCAGTCTGGGATCATACACTCTTGTAATCTCCGGATCTCCCATATCCCCGGCAGTCAGAAAAGGCTTTTTCCTCACAGACCACTTCTTTCCGTCTTCACTGAATGCAATGCCAAGATTGCACCCGCGAAAACCACGTCCGGGTATAGAACCATAATCGTTTCGGAAAACCATGACATATTTCCCCTCGTATTTGGCGACACCTGCATTGAAGACACAGTCAGCCTGATAGGGGATATCTTTGGCGGAAAGTACCGGAGCACCATCGTTGTACCGCTGAATAACCGGGCTTGTTTTATATTCCGGCATCATTTGTGGCATAAATAAGTCTTCCTCTCCTAAATTTTTTATCCTTTCACGGATCCTATGGTCGGGACCATAACGGCAAACCCAGGTTTCTGCTACCGTAGCAACAGCTGACAATAAGGTCAGAAAAACAGATAGTATTACAAAGTTTCATTTGAAGCATCCGTTGTATCGAAAGGCGCTTATAAATATTTGTAATCACTCTTTTGTCAGTATCTTCAGTTCTTGTACTCATACAGTTTCCCTCAGCGTCTATTATACACTACACAGCATAAACAGAGCCTGATAAATCCAGATTTGTTTATGGTTTATCAGGCTCTGCTTTCCTGGTTGGTTATTGCACTTTTTACGGCTTGCTTCGTGTAGTATTTCCTACTTCATCGTATCTTTGTTCTCATCATGCCATTTCTTCATTGCGGCTTCATATTCCTTTCCGCCGGTCTTATCCCATTCCGCAATGATATTGTCAATGGCTTTCTTTGGATCTCCCCCATCTGCGATGGCCTGAATCAGTTTGTCATTCACCATAGTTCCCAGGGCAGCATCATTGTCCCGAACTTCCGGCAGTGATGAAGCATAGGATTCATAATAGTTTTTTACCTCATAGTCTCCCACTCTGGAGTTCATCTGATCATACATTTCCGCCATGGCATCCGTCTTCCTGGCTCTCGCCTGCCACATCTTAAAGGCCACATCAGTTTGCAAAACACCGGTGAACTTATCCGAATTGGTGAAGTCATTGAACGCAGGGAAAATAGGATAATAACTGCCATCCTTTATTTCATAGGATTTACCTTCTTCTCCAATGTAGATCTTTTTAAAGTTCTCCTTGTCGGATATAATGTTGAACCAGTTGATGGCATGTTCCGGATTTTTTGCCGTCTTGGGAATGCAGGAAAGCGCGGAAATTCCCTGCCTTAAATAAACAACCGGTTTCGTGTTGGCGTCTTTCGCCAGAAAAGTGGCAACCTGAACCTTGGCATCGCTGCCTGTTGCTTTAAACGCTTCATAGATACCATCAATGGCCCAAAACATAACCGGATAAGCCAATGCGGTCCCGTTGGTAAATTTCTCCTTTGCGGTATCAATGGTATTAATCGGCATGTCATTATCCAGCAAACCTTCCTTGTACAGCTTCTGCATATAGGCAAGATAATCGACCACAGCAGGATTCTTGATACGAGGCAGGTATTCACCGTCTACCTCATACCAGCCTGCATCACCCATTCCAAAACCAGCCATAACATAATTCAGCCAAGCACTTGCCATGGTTGTCAGGGCCGGCTTTCCGGTTTTATCTGTGTACGCCTTCAGCACGTTGTAAAAATCATTCAGATTGGCCGGCACTTCTTTCCCCAACTCTTTCATATATTTCATGTTGAAACCTATTCCGCCTTTTAATATACCATAGGGATCTCCGCCTGGCTGCGGGCCATCAAATGCTTCATGAGGGATGCCATAGATCACACCATCTTCGGTTGTTACAGATTGAAGCGCCATATCGGAAACTCCAGCAAGAATGTTTTTCCCATACTTATCCAGCAGGGGCTTCAAATCCTGCAAGGCATTCTTTTCAAATAACTGATTTGCTGAGCTTGCACCAATTCTCATAATTAAATCATAGGATTCCCCGCCTGAAATATCCAGAATCAGTTTTTTATCGGCATTTTCCTGAGGTAAATTGAACCATTTCACCTTATAACCGGTCATTTCTTCTTCCAATTTGTTGGCGGGCTGTTCATTAAAGTTATAAGCCTCGTAGCCTGTCAATATTTTCAGCTCTGGCTTTTTTCCGGACAAAGCGGATTCATTGGACTTTCCAGAATCCTTTCCGGATTTTGAAGTGGTTACCGGTTTTTTTGTGCTCCCCTTTCCTGCATTGGTTTTGTCCACACCTCCGGAGCATGCAGTCATGGAAAGCATCAAAACAGCTGCGAGAAAGAAACTTAGTAATTTTTTCATGTACTATGAGCCTCCTTATAGCATCCTGATTTTTTTATTTCAATCCAGGGACCGGATAACCATTCCATCCCTGGATTTGAAGTACAATGAAGATTTCACTCAACAGTCCAACTGTCACCCTTTCACGGATCCTATGGTCATGCCCTTCACAAAATACTTCTGCAGGAAGGGATAAAGGATCAGGATGGGTACCGTGGATACCACAATGGTAGCGGAACGAACGCTCTCTCCCGTCAAATTCATGGCGGAATCAATGTCCGCAATGTTCCCGGCTTCATCAATGGTGTTCATCGCTTCGGTAATCAGATCATACAGATACTGCTGCAGGGGTTTCAGGGAGGCATCCGTGATATACAGAACCCCGGACATATAATTGTTCCAGAACCCTACC
>ENA-UOOK01007038-UOOK01007038.1-fermentation-metagenome-genome-assembly--contig:-NODE-7038-length-10444-cov-2.317066_pt1 | contig 10444 bp, 7 predicted proteins | sample MGYA00245777_ERZ724023 | MGnify/ENA primary metagenome ERZ724023 (study PRJEB28704, sample SAMN03018312) | fermentation metagenome | biome: anthropogenic terrestrial biome; feature: soil; material... | reverse complement strand
GCTTAAACACTGCCGCGTCGAGCTCCCCCGACGGATGCATCTGATCGCCGATGCAGCATTTGGCGCCGCTGGCTATCATCCTGAAGCACTCATACTCCAGCGCCGCCTTGTTTTTCAGGCTTCCGAAATCCCCCCACGATTTGTGGAACTTCCCGGTCATCCCGATAACCTGCATGCCGCCGTGATTATGGAAATTCACGTACAGCGGAAAATGGTTGTAGCCCCACTCGCCCGAGGGGAGCGACTCTATTTCCAGATGAGTCATATATCGGATTTTCTTCTTTATTGAAAAATCCCGTCCTAAGCCGCCGTCGGGATCCAGGGACATGTTGAAATAGACGGAAGCGTCGGGTTTTCTTTGCTTGATGAAGGTATATATCCTGTTTATGAACCGTTCGATTACGATAAAGTCATGTTTCCTGACATCGCCGATATCCCCGGGGTCAAGTCCCAGCCTCTCCATCTCAGCCCGGCAGTCCCCGCAGACGCATTGATCCTGCCGGACGATATCATACCAGAATCCGTCCACATCATATAAATCAAGCAATTCTTCCGTCTGTCCCAAAATATACCGGATATATTCTTCCTTATTATGGCATAGCTTTCTCCAGCGGTAATATCCGCTTTCAAAGGGCTGTTTTCCGCCCAGCACGCCGTCCGCATCCACCTCCAGCCAATCCGCGTGCTCCGCGGCGTTTTCTTCCCAGCCCGTCGGGAAGTAAACAGGCGCCTTTATGCCCTCCTGGTGGCACGCGTTGATCATCTCGCCCAGAAGGTCGAATTTCAGTCCCGGATGCATTTTCCCTATTTTTGTAGGATAGTAGCACATGCCGTGATGGCATTTTGCAAATACGTTAACGGATTCCACCTTCGCGTTTTTCAGCGTTTTCGCAAATTTTTCGGCATCGAATTTTCGCCCCACTTCCCCGATAAATGGGGACGTATGGAAGTCCAGATGTATCTGCCGGTAAGGCATTTCTCTCATATAATCAACCTCTCTCTTTTAGGCGTGGCTGTTCAGGCACCCTTATACATCCCGGCCTTCGATGATCGTTCCCGGAGCCGTCAACGATTCCCGCGCTGACCCGGCCTTTGTTTGCCGCACCCGGCTCGGCCCCTAGTTTGCCCGGTTCAGCCTTTTATCGCCGCTCCTACGGTAATCGCGTTTTCGAAACGCTCCGACATCAGCAGATAAATAATTACCGTCGGCAGGCTGGCTATCGTCAAAGCCGCGCCCATCGCTCCCCAGTCCGTGGAAAACTGCCCCTGGAAATTAATCAGCCCGAGGGGGAGCGTCTTCAGGGATTCCTTCGATATCAAAATAAGAGCGATGGAAAATTCATTCCAGGCGCCAAGAAAGATGAAGATGACAACCGTCGCTATCGACGGCCCCATCAGCGGAAGAATAATACTGTAGAAGGTCCTGTAGATGCTCGCGCCGTCGATTACGGCCGATTCCTCCATCTCTATAGGAATTCCCCTGTAAAACCCGTAAAAGATCAAGCTGGACATCGACAGATTAAAAGCGGCATACGGGATGATGAGGGACCACAATGTATTTAACAGCCTCAGATCCCTTACCAGTATAATCAGCGGGATAAATATTATCTGGACCGGTATGAACAGGCCCAGCGACAGGTAAACCCTGGCCGCCTGCGACAGCTTCCACCTCATCCTCGCAACAGCATAGGAAAACATCAGGGCAAAAGCCATTGAAATGATAATCGTCACCAACGTAACAACCACGCTGTTTTTAAAATAACTCAAAATATTATATTGCGATACCGCATTTACATAATTTTCAAAATGAAACTCCGTCGGAAATCCGAACGGATTCGTTACAAATATTTCCTCATTGTTTTTAAAGGAATAGAAGATCATCCACAAAATAGGGTAGATCGATATGAACAGATATAATCCTAAAAATATTTGTGCCAATAAACGCAATATCCTGCTTTTCGTATTTTCCAATATCAAGTCCACTCCTCATGCAGCTATCCGCTCCGCCGGCAAAACAAGGCTGCGGCGCGAATAGCTTTAATAACGGCGCAAATAGCTTAATAAGCAATTTGTTCCCTTGCAATAAACCTGTTGATAATCACCATAACCAAAATGCATTCGATCAGCAGGATTGCCGCCGAAGCACATCCGTAGCCGTATTTGTTCAGGTTGATCACGGATTTGTAAAGGAGCATGGTCAGCGTAAACGAAGACGTTCCCGGCCCTCCCCGGGTCATTATGAATATATGCTCAAAAGCCTTTATCCCGCCTGTAACCGTAAAAATAAGGCATATCTTATAAGTTTCCTGGAGCATGGGAAATATTATGCTGAAAAATGTCCTCAACGGCGTAGCCCCGTCGATGGCCGCCGCCTCGCTGTAGTGCTCCGGTATGCTCTTCATCGCCGCGTAAATGATGATCATATGATATCCCATAAACTGCCACGCGTTGACAAAAGCGATGGCAACGATGGAAGTGTTGAACCCGCTCAGCCAGTCCTGCCTGTAGCCGCTTCCCAGCGCCTCGAAAAGCTTGTTGATAAGCCCGCTGTGCCCGTCATAGATCGATATCCATAATTGGCATACCACGGTGATCGACAGGACGACCGGCAGGAAAAAAGCCGACCGGAATATTTTGCCGCCCTTCAGCCTTTTGTTATTGATAAGCACCGCCAGCAGCGTCCCGATGCCTATCTGGTAGACCGTTATGATCGCCCCGAAGATCACGCTGTTTTTCAGCGATATATAAAAATCGTCGTCCCGGAACAGGTCGATATAATTCTGAAAGCCCGTAAATACGGGCGTATTTAGCCCATCCCACTCAAAAAAGCTTTTTTGGACCGTCATCAATATAGGATAGGTGACAACGATCGTAAATAAAGCCAAAGCAGGCAAAGTAAAAATCAAAATCGCTGTTTTATTGCTTAAAAATTTCTGCATCGCAAGGCTCCTCCGACAAATGTTGACAAATAGCGCAAATGGCCCATAATAAGGTCAGGATGCACAATCCGCGGCGCATAAAAACTTATCGGCGTCCGGCAGGCAATTGCCGAACAAATCCGCCGTGCCGGCAGCTATACATCCTGACCCATCCTTACACATGATTTTAAAAATTAAAGCCGTTTATTTGGACGTTGCTTTTTCCATTTCCTTGATAAAATCATCCGGCGTAAACTGCGGCGAGCCGAGCATCAGTTTCTCGACATTCTCCTCCAGCGCCGTCTTGAATTCAAGATTGCTCAGCGCGAAAGGAAATACGGTCATGGTCTTCCATGACGGGGTCTCCGCGATAAACTTCTCCTGGATGGGCTTGTGCGGTTTTTCCGGCTCCGGGTTTTCCTTAAGCAGCGGAGTGCAGTATCCCATCTTCACAACTCTGTATTTTCCTACCAGCATAGCGAATTGAATCGCATATTTTGCGGTCAGGTCCACATCCTTTGAGCTTGCCGCCACCGAATATCCTCCTTCCGTGGCGCCCGCGGCCATGTTATATTTGGAGTTCTCGACCGTCTCCGCGTCCGCCAGAGGATACCCCAGGTAATCGATATGATCGCCGATCTTTTCCGCCGCGTCCCCCAGCATCCAGCTTCCGTTAACCATCATCGCGGCCTTGCCCTGCTGGAACATGGCGAAAGCCTGGTCATAATCGGTATTGAAAGCGCCTTTTACCACCATTCCCGACTTTGCCAGCTCATACAGCCTCTCCGCCGCGACTTTATACGCTTCCTCGGTAATTTTGCCCTGGCCGTTGTTCACCTTATTTACGCCCGCGGGCTCCATTCTTGTCACAAGCATGTCATAGAGCTGCACTCCCGGCCATTTTTCCTTGGCGAAAAACGCAATCGGGACAATGCCCTTCTCGCTGAACGCTTTTACGGCGGCAAGAAATTCGTCGTAGTTTGTCGGGACTTTGATGCTGTTGCTGCTGAAAAGGTCCTTATTGTAATAGATAAGCCCTATGTTTGAACCGTCGAAGGGCATTGCATAGCAATGGCCGTCAGGATTCCAAAGAACTGGATACATCGACTCATTGATTTTTTCCTTCACATTCATTTCTTCAATGTATTTATCGAGTACCACCAGCTGATTTGACTTCTTAAAGGTCTCGATCAGACTGCCGTCCGATTCGAAGATCTCGGGCATATCTCCCACCGCCGCCATTGATTTGAGCTTTGTCTGGTCGGCGTCGGCCCTCGGCATGAATTCTATTTCCACATTCGGCATAATCGTTTTCATCTCTTCAGCCGCAGGAATAATGCCGCCTTTTGCATTGTCGTCATAATAGGTGTATATCCTCAGCTTTACTTTTTCACCCGTCGCTTCTTTTGTTCCGTCGGCGGCCGCCGTACCCGTCCCGCCCGTATTCTCTCCGGGCGTATTGCCGGCCTCTCCGCACGCCGCGAGACCCAACGCCAGTGTCAATGCCGTCAAAGCACTTAATATGCGTATCAGCTTTCCTTTCACAACAATTCCTCCTTGAATTTTTGATCCGAATATTCCCCGGGGTTAGCAACTCGGCCTGTCGATTAAATTATAAGGCCGCCGCCCGTGAAGCAGAAGGAAAATTCCGACGGAAATTTGTAAAATATGCTGTTTAAGAAAAGCAATCATCTTGCCGCGTTTTCAAAATCGCTGGGCGAAATTCCGTAATATTTTTTGAAACACTTGCTAAAATACCCCGAGTCGGTAAACCCGATCATCTCCGAAATATCCGAAAGCTTCCTGTTCCCCCCGGATAAAAGCTCCTTTGCTTTCTGCATCCGCACCCTGGCGATATAATCTCCCACGGTACTGCCGGTCTCCTTCTTAAAAACGTACCGCAGATGGCTGCATGCCACAAATACATTATGCGCGACTTTTTCGACGCTCAGCCGCTTGTCCATGTAATTGTTCATAATATATTCCGCCGCGTCCTCGGCGATCCTCTTTGATCTTGACGATTTGTCGCTGATGATGTATTCGGCGGTTTTCCTGAACAGGTTGTCTATCCAGGCGTGCAGCAGGTCAAGGGACTTGATCCTGTTGACCTCGCTGAAGGGCGAAAAGCTTTTTCCGAAGATGTCCTCTATGCTTCTGCCCATTTCTGTTATATAGGAAAGGCACAACGCCACAAGGCCGGCGCAGATCGTTCTGGTATAATCGATGGATAATTTCGATTCCGCGATATAGTCAAAAACGGCGTTCAGCTGCTCCTTCAGGCCTTCTCTGTTGTTCAGCCGAAGATTCACCATGATATTTTCATTGATTTCGCCGGAATAAAACCCGGCGCCCCTGTTTGCGGGATCCGCGCCTTTGTATTCAATGACCCTGTCCCCGCCTTCGATGAATTTGCCCTGAAGCGCCGTCATGGCCTCAAGATAGGATGTCCTGATTTTCGAGAAATCTTTATATATTCCGCCCATTCCCACCGTTACGGTAAACGCGAAGTACCGTTCGATCAAATGGCAAAGCTTCCCGTAGCATTGCGCCGTTTTTTTATATTCATCCTTCTCCCCGGCCGTTCCGACAATCGATACGATTCTCCCTTCCGAATCGTCAAATATAAGGTGCATGCCTGTGTTTTCGACGACCTCACCGAGAATATTGCCGACGGTAAATTTCCATAAGCGGATATCTTCGATTTTGTCCCATTTTTCGTACAGGTTGTCGATTTCAATTACCGAAACGGCGAAGGAATCCGCGCATGCGTCAATGCCGAAGCTTTTAAGATTTGAAAGTACTTCTTCGTGCGTATAATGGAATCCCCGGCTTATCAGGGTGCTTAAAAACCTTTCCTTCAAAATCTGCCTGCTGCTCTCGACGGCTTTTTTCTGCCGGAGGGCTTCCTGCTTTCTGCTCTTTATGTTCAACAATGTTTTCAGCAATTCTTCTTTTTCCAAAGGCTTGAGGATATAGTCCACAACCCCGGTTTTTAAGGCCTTTCTTGCATATTCGAATTCGCTGTGCCCCGTAATCAGGACCACCGATATATCAGAGCCGCTTTCGGCCAGCTTTTCCGCCATTGTAAGCCCGTCCATGACAGGCATATTTATATCGGCAAGTATGATGTCGGGGCGCGCCGCGCTTGCTTTTTCCAGGGCCTCCCCGCCGTTTCTCGCTTCGGCGCAGACGGTAAAGCCCAGATACTCCCACTCGATTGTGGAAAGGAGGCGTTCCCTGAATATTGCTTCATCATCGACAATCATTATTTTCAGCATTTCATCCCGCTCCGTTTCCCTGATGATCTTCCCCGAAGCTCCTCGCCGGTATCTCGATCCTGACGGCGGTACCCGCCCCTTCTTTGCTTTCAAGTACAAGTCCGTACTCGTTTCCGAAAAAAAGCTTTATTCTTTCGTCAACATTGTATATCCCAAAAGATAGTCTTGTCCCCGTACCGCCGTTCTTATTCATAAAGCGCGCGACCTTGTCTTCGGGAATACCGACGCCGTTATCGGATACGATGATAACAACTTTGTCCTCTTTATCCGCATTTTTTTCTCTGCGTTCTCCACAAGGGGCTGGAGCGTCAGCTTAAGAATAACGCAGTCGCGGATCTCATCGTCCACCTTGATTTCATAGTCAAAAACATCGGCATATCGGATATGCTGGATAAAGAGATAGTTGATAACATTTTCTATTTCTTCCCCGATTCTGATAATTTCCTTCCCGCGGTTCAGAACGGCTCTGTAAAAATTCGCGAGAGCCTTCGATGCCTTGATGACTTCACCGCCCCTGCCCAGTTCCGCCAGCGCCGAAATAACGTCGAGAGTATTATAAAGGAAATGGGGCTTGATCTGCAATTGAATCAAAGCAAGCTCAAATTCTCTCTTTTTCTTTTCCTCCGCTTCTACGCGGACGACGAGGGCCCTATTCCTTTTTATCATCGTATTGAAGGCGTCGGCAAGATGGTCCGTTTCGGCCGACGTATGAGGGCCGTCATAAATGTCCGGAATTCCGTCTCTGCTTTTTAGCATATGCTTCGCGAGACTTGCCACAGGCTTTGAGATGATATTGGATAAAACGGTGGACCCCAGCAGGGCAAACGCAAGGCAGAACAGGGCGACCAGCGCAATCAGCATGGTGATTTTCCTGTTTTCCGCCGTGAGCTCGTCCATCGGTATTTCACAGACTAGCTTCCATCCTGTCGCAGCAAAGGATTTGCCCAAAATCAGATAGCTTTCCCCGCCGATATCGCGGATTTCAGCGCTGTCCCCGCCGTCGTCCGGAATTGCGCTCGCGGATATGTCCCGCGCCTGCTTTAGCAGCTCTTCCTTGTTTCTTGAAGATATAACGGTACCGTTTTCATCAATAATAAAATATTTCCCGCCCCTTGTAGGCCCGATATCTGTAAACAGCGACGATATCTCATCTTCCCGGACATACAGGAGCAGATAGCCCGCCTTCTCAAAAGTTTTAATATTATTGACCGTCCTGGCAAGAGGAAGAAAGGCGGAACCCGCGTCGTCAGCCGCCCGATTTCTTCTCTGCATGGGAAACCATCTGTTTTTATAGCCGCTCTCCCGGTCAAGCCTGTTTATGATGTCCTCCGGCGGCTGGTTCGCAAAAGCCTCTTCCAGCTTGCTGTCCGAGCTGTATACTTTCCTATTTGCCGCATCGATATACGTGGCCGATTCCACCTCCGGGAAAATCAGCAGTCCCAGAGTCAGCCGGTTGTTGATTTCCCTGTAGCGCGTCAGGTCCGTCATGAGCCCGTCGTTGGTTTCCGTTCCCATGATTCCGGTTTTGTTAAGATCCAAGGTCAGAATATTAGAGCAATTCTCCGCATTTACAAGAATTTTATCGATTCCGGCAACGATCAGTTCAAGATTATCAGACACATTATTGATGGTTTTGTTGATGATCGTTGCCGTATATACCGAGTTGGAAACGTATCCCAAAAGCAGCAGCGGAACAAGAATAAGAGGTACATATACAGCGATGATCTTATTCCGTATCGGCTGTCTGTTGAAAAAAGCTTTTATTTTCGCAAATAAACGCATGATTACTCTCCCCGGCAGGAAGCCTGACTTTTTCCACGAGTGGTTTTCCCCACGAGTGTTTAATATAATTTTCTCTTATAAGAAGCTTCCGCCCGCTTCATTATATCCCTTGCTTCCTCCTCGGTAAACGCCCCGCCGGATCCGGGCCTGTCGTTACTTACCATGTAAAGCACTCCCTCGGGCCTCAGCGCTTCCAGCATCACGCCGAGTTCCCCGGCTTTCACATCGATTTGTATCAGTTTCCCTTTATCCTGTATTTTCTGAAGCATCGGAATCCAATGGGAAGCGGTCGGCTGCCCGGCGCCGTAAACCCACTGGATCCCTTTCAGCCGCGGTATTTCCAGAAGCCTGTCAAGATGCTTCAGGGCCCCTGGGCCGTCCAGGTGAAAAATCGACGCGTCCAGCCAATCGAGTTCCAGCTCCAGCTCGGGCAGAACAAATTCTTCAAACATCTTCGGGGAGATCAGGCATATAAAATCTGTGGAAGTTATATACCACCTGCCTGGATGCCATATGCCCGCCCAGTTTGAGGTGCCGTCCAGATTTTGTATGGCAATATTGTAAAGCCGGTCATATGCTTCTTTCAATACCTCCAGGACTTGGAAATTTGCCCTTTTGACTTCCTCGGGGAAATCGTATAAATCGGTGCTGAGGTTTTCCGGCCCCCGCATGGAAACAAGCGCGTCCATGCCGGCGTGCAGATCGGTTATACCCACGAAATAATCGCCCTTTGCGTCCTGCACCGCAAGCTCGGTCAACCTTTTGATCTTTTTCCACCATCGATTTTCTTCATCAAACTTCAAATGGTCGAACTTTTGCCAGTTATCCACAATATGAACCGACCAGCTGGTATACTCGCCGAACTCCAGGTCGCATCCCAGCATGGCTCCGATAATATCGGGTCCCAAGTTCGGGTTGAAGCACGGGTAGGCTTCGCCGCCGAACCAAGTATTTTCAAAGCTCTCCCTGGCCTTTTTCAGCACATACTCAAAATCCAGCCAGCGGTCGCGGACATTTTCCGGATCCTTAATAACGCTCTCTTTTGCGTCCTGCCTGCGTCCGGTTATTGAAATCAGCGGCCTGTCATGGTTTTCCCTGCTCCAATATTCGATGAATTTCTGTTTTGTTTTCTCCCAATCGGGTTTATAAAGCATGTAACAGCCCTCCCTGCGCGATGATTAAGTCACCGCGGCTCTTCTTGTATACGCCGTCTTATACCGCTATAATAATATATAAAAGAAATAATTGCACAAGATATTTTAACGGGATTATAAGGAATTTTAAAAAAATATTGAAAAAGAGGTTCGTCCATGGGAAAAATACTTGTACTAGCCGAGAAGCCTTCCGTCGGAAGGGATCTGGCCAAAGTCCTCAATTGCAGCCAAGGTGGCAAGGGCTGCCTTTCGGGAAATAAATATATCGTGACCTGGGCTCTGGGGCATTTGGTCACGTTAGCCGACCCGGAGGCCTACGGAGAGCAATATAAAACCTGGAGCCTTGAAACCCTGCCAATGCTGCCCGGCAAAATGGAGCTGGTGGTCATCCGGGAAACCGCGAAGCAATTCAGCGTCGTAAAAAGCCTGATGAAAAGGCCCGATATCGATGAATTGATCATTGCCACCGACTCGGGGCGCGAGGGAGAGCTTGTCGCAAGGTGGATCATTATGAAGGCCGGCTTCGGCAAGCCGATTAAGCGGCTGTGGATTTCGTCGCAGACGGATAAAGCCATTAAGGAGGGTTTCCGCAATCTCAGGCCGGGCCGCGAATACGACGACCTGTACCGGTCGGCCCAATGCCGCGCGGAAGCGGACTGGCTCATCGGGCTGAACGTTACGCGGGCCCTGACCTGCAAGCACAACGCCCAGCTTTCGGCCGGCAGGGTGCAGACGCCGACCCTGGCGATGGTGGTCGAAAGGGAGAATGAAATAAAAAGATTCGTTCCGAAGGACTACTGGACTATCAGCGCCAACGCGGCCGGAATCGACAACGGCATCAGCGGGTTTTCCATGCAGTGGCAGGATAAAAAAAGCGGTCAGACCAGGCTTTTCGACAAGCAGCGGGCCGATGAAATATTGTCAAAGATCAACGGCCGGACAGGCGCCGTCACAGAGGTAAAAAAGGAAGCAAAGGAAGAGCAGCCTCCGCTGGCTTACGACCTCACCGAACTGCAGCGGGATGCCAACCGGAAATACGGGTACTCCGCAAAGCAAACCCTTAACATCATGCAAAGGCTTTACGAAACATATAAAATCGTCACCTACCCCAGAACCGATTCGAGATATATTACAGAGGATATCGTGCCGACGCTTCGGGAGCGCCTGAAGAGCATCTCCGCCGGTCCTTATGCCGACGCGGCCCGGGCGTTGATCCGCGGGGAAATAAAAGCAACGAAAAGGTTGGTGGACAACAGCAGGGTAACCGACCACCACGCGATCATACCTACCGAACAGCCCGTAAATCTCGCGG
>ENA-UOOK01007036-UOOK01007036.1-fermentation-metagenome-genome-assembly--contig:-NODE-7036-length-10444-cov-17.318029_pt1 | contig 10444 bp, 12 predicted proteins | sample MGYA00245777_ERZ724023 | MGnify/ENA primary metagenome ERZ724023 (study PRJEB28704, sample SAMN03018312) | fermentation metagenome | biome: anthropogenic terrestrial biome; feature: soil... | reverse complement strand
CTGCCAGAAACATTACCACGCTTTGAGTACATCTGTCAACTTCAACGGCAACAGGTTTTTTTTCAGTACCCACAGCATCTATAATATAGCTTGCAACAGACATGGCATAATTTCTCAGTTCACTGAATGTAAGCTCTGTTTTTTCATCTGACACAGCTAACTTATCAGGAAACCTTTTTGCGCTTTTTTCTAAGTATTCAATTAAATTTAATGCCAAGGGGTATTCCTCCTTTTTGCTTATATTAACTTTACGATTATAACACATTTTAAATTCAATAACAATATCTTAGAACAAACAAAATACCCGCCAAGGATGAATCGCGACGGGCATTATTTAAATTAGTTTATTTCTCATTACCTTTAACCAGTTCAATTGCTTCCTTGCCGCTCATGTGCTCAATAGAAAGCTCTATCATGCTCATTGCAGCATACTCTTTATCAATGGCCTGGAGACGGCGTTCTTTATCATGATCCGGTGCATACTTTACAGCAAGAATATTGATTGCTTTTCTTATTTCCTCCTCATCTTTTAGAATACGAGCTTTTCCAAAAACAATAACACTTCGGAAATAAGTTGTATATTCGTCCGGCACAACCTGATCCTTATCAATTACGCAAAAAGATACTTTTTCATTTTTGGAAACAGCATCCAGCTTATGACCTGTTTTTGCACCATGAAAGTAAATTTTATTGTCATGATATACATAGCTGAGGGGAACAGCATAGGGATAATCATCATCTCCTGTTACAGCTAACACACCGGATGTTCCACGATTCAAAATCTTAATGCACTCATCTGATGGCAACGATTGCTTATTTCTGCGCATTTCTCTAAACATACAGATACCTCTTTCGTAAAATAATATTTTTAAATACTCACCCATTAAATGGTCCGGGAAAACACAAAGGCGATTATCGGGCGATAATTTTAAGAAGAGTATACCATAAAAATTTAAAATTTTCAATCATACCAGAAATATTAGAAATATTAGAAATATTACGACTGTGGAGCAACGCATATCCGGATGCATCCAGACAGCGGTGTAATTGAAATGAAAGACGGACATTGGCTTATTGGAGATTCTCTTTATAAATCCAATTTAAAGTCAGTCTCTTTCTGTCCTGCTTTTAACTATCCCGTATAAAACGACCTTGATAAAATACTTAATCCACCTATTCTGACGCTCACACATCAAAAGGTATATTTGTTCAATTAAAATAGTTCGGACTCCATTGAAATTCCTGTTGGCATAGTATTGTTTTAACGATATAATTTATGTGCTCTATAAAGTTAAATCCTACAATAGTTATGCACAGGCAGCTTCCTGGCGAATCCTGGTGCAAACTCTGGGATGCTGTATAGAAGACCTTTTTAAATAATCAATTGTGAGAGGGGAAAAGAAAGATGATTTATGAAGAAAACAAGTTGCAGTATGATGATTACTGTAGATTAAGAAAAAGTGTGGATTGGAACAATTTTTCAAAAGAACAAACTATACTGGCACTCAAAAGAAACCTTTATGATATAGTTGCAATTGATAATAAAACTGTTGTTGGCATGGGAAGATTAATAGGAGATGGATTATATTGTACAATTGTGGATATAGTGGTGATGCCTGAATATCAGTCAAAAGGAATTGGCAGCCATCTGATCAAAAGAATACTGGACTATGTGGATAACCAAACACCGCCTTGTGGACGTGTTAGCATCCATTTAATTGCGGAGAAAGGAAAGGAAGCCTTTTATGAAAAAATGGAATTCAGAAAAATACCTCATGAAAATTGTGGTTCAGGTATGAGGAAAGTTATATATAAAGGTGAAATCTGAAATAAATCTTCTTACAAACCTTATAAATTCTTTATAATCAAATCCTATAATATATGTAAATTTAAAAGGAGGATTTAAAATTGAATTTATCAGAAGGCAATAAAAAAGAATTTAAGGTGTTAACAGGATTTAAAATCAAAATTTTAGCTCTTGTTTTCATGTTTTTAGATCATGTCCACTACTTTTTTCAATTTACAGATAAAATTCCAATTGCATTTTCATGGATAGGCAGATTGTCAGCTGACCTGTTCCTGTTTACTATGATAGAAGGATAAGGGCAAAAGAAAAAGACTACAACTTTTTATGTCAGGAAAAAGGGATCAACTTCAAAATGGATATAACGGATTCAAGGAAAAATAATTTGATAGATAAATTTGATGCCAAATCCATAGAGCAGGTACTGGATAACTGTATATCCAATAGTATCAGATACACAGAGGAAGGCGGACATATTACACTGACTGTCCTATGTACAGATGAAGAAACAGAATTTTCCATTAAGGATACGGGGACAGGTTTTACTAACGAAAATTTAAAAAATTTATTTAATAAATTTTACAGAGGCGATAAATCACGTTCCTTTGAAACAGGTCATTCCGGTCTGGGAATGTATATTGCCAAAACCATTGTTGAAAAACATTCAGGTAATATTGAAGCTGAAAACAACAAACCAAAAGGAGCTGTTATCAGATTCAATATAAAACCAATCACTCCCTTTTAATATCTTCAACACAACTGTTTGCCGGCATGGGCAATTAATAGGAAATGTCACTTTTACTCTGTTTTTTTCTTAATCCACTGCGTAGCAAGAATTGAGATTAACAGGTATACCAACACCACAATAATCTCAAATGCAAAGCCGGAGTATGGATGAGGATATAGACCCATTGCCATATATGTCAGCAGTCTAATAGGAAAATATGCTGCAAGCCAAAGTGAAGCTACATAGAATTTGCAGTAGTATTTCCTTGCATTCTCATACTTGTCTGCATTCTCAGGTTTGTTTGCACTTCTACGATATCCAAGTTCGAAGCCGACAACCACAGCGATACTAAGTATAGTTCCTGCCAAAGAAAAAACAGCATTTTGAAGGATAAAGCAAGCAATCAGCTGATAAATTAAAATCATTACATTTATGCCCATTAAAACAATAAATGCCAATTGTCGATTAGCTTCATTTTTTGCCGTATTTTCGGTTTCTTTTACAACAGGCACGTCATGATCACTTTCATAATCATCGTTCAGAAGGTAATCGGTCGTAACACCAAATAACTTACTCAACTGCAGCACATTCGATACATCAGGCTGTGCAGTCCCAACTTCCCACCTAGAAATCGCCTGTCTTGAAACATTCAGTTTCTCAGCCAACTCTTCCTGTGACATACCATTATTCTTTCTAAGGTTTAATATCTTATCTGCTAATTTCATATGAAATCCTCCTCTTTATATTTTGGTAACTTCATTGTAGTAAAAAACTTATTTTGACACCACCACATCAACTTTACAATTCCGCAACTTGACTTTACATTGTTCAAAATCCCGATACAAAGGCAAACCTTCATCTTGACAAAATTCTGTCTGAAACAGCATCATATTATATTTTAAAGCTCATATCAGCAAAACTCTATGCTGTTGTTTCCCATTGATATCAACTTGAAATTCAAACTCGCTCACTTGGCTGTTAAGAGTTTTACGGCTTCCTCGTCATAATCATCAGGCTTCTCTAAATAATATTGTTCATATTTTATTATAACATAAATTTGCAGATAAAGATTCGTTATTGTATATACAAGAAATTCCCATCATGGCACAAGCCATGATGGTATTTACCTATTAAAAGTTATTTTTAAAAGCAGATATATTCAATGTGTCTGTATATTGATATTATTGGGCTATCCGTATATAATTACAGATAAAAAGGGTAAAAAAACGCGTAAAGGTCTGTTGACAGACGGCGTAATCGCAAAATAAAGGGCGGTGAAAACAAATGAAACATATTTTCTTTGTTGAAGATGATTTGAGTTTAATTAGTGGTTTATCTTTTGCTATCAAAAAGCAGGGATATGAAATAGATGTTGCCCGTACAAGCCTTGAAGCAGAAACATTATGGACAAATGAGAAATATGATTTGGTGATTTTGGACGTGTCGCTTCCCGATGGCTCCGGCTATGATTTATGCAGAAAAATTCGTAAAACATCAAAAGTGCCGATTATGTTTCTTACTGCGGCAGATGAGGAAACAGACATTATAATGGGACTGGATATGGGAGGCGACGACTATATCACAAAGCCTTTCAAACTGGCGGTGTTTCTATCGAGAATAAATGCTCTGCTTCGCAGAAGTGACAATTTTAATCAGGCAGATACTGAATTAAATTCTAATGGTATAAAAGTACATCTGCTAAAAGGAGAAGCTTATAAAAAAGGAGAAAAGCTTGATTTAACAGCAAGTGAGTATAAATTGTTATGCCTGTTTATGGAAAATCCGGATATTGTTCTTTCATCTGAACAGATTTTAAGTAAACTATGGGACTGTGATGAAAACTATATAAATAACAATACTCTTACTGTATATATACGCAGACTCCGTACAAAAATCGAAGATAACCCTGGAAACCCTCAAAAAATAATGACGGTTCGTCGCATGGGATATAAATGGAATACTGTGGATTGAGGTGTATGATGAAAATACTGGCAAACAGAAAAATTAAATTACTATTCAGTTGGATACTGCTGTTAATATTTGTATTTACCCTTCTTTCCGCTACTTTCATAGGTTTAGAATTTGAAAATGCCGCTCTATGTATATTGGCATGTTCCTTGTGCATGAGTATTGCGATATTGTTAATATGTTATAAATATTTCCGGGAACAAAATATAATCATGGAAAATGCCGTAACCCAAATCAAAGAATATATTTACGGAAATCAAAATACACGTATTGAATGTGACGATGAAGGCGAGTTATACAGGCTGTTCCATGAAGTGAATTCTTTAGTTTCTATATTGAATGCACACTGAAAATCAACAGAACAGCAGCGAGGTTATCGCTCTGTTGAAAGAAGCCTCCAAAAAATATGAACAGACAATTATTATGATTACTCATAACCGCAGCATAGCCCAAACCTCAGACCGTATATTGCAAGTATCAGACGGTTTATTGAGCGATTTTGGGAGGTGCCGCGAATGAAAAGTTATTTAAGTCTTATCCCGATTTCTGTAAAAGTACACAGACGACAGAACCGTATGACACTTCTATGTATCATCTTTGCCGTATTCTTAGTAACAGCTGTTTTCAGTATGGCAGATATGGGTGTTAGAATGGAACAGACAAGATTGCTGAATAAACATGGCAGTAGTCTAACACCTCAAAACTTGAGCGACAGTACAATGGGACAATCAATCTATCTGATAGCTGCGGTATTATTTGTACTGATACTGATAGCGGGAGTGCTGATGATCTCAAGCAGTATAAACAGTAATGTAGCTCAAAGAACAAAATTTTTCGGAATGATGCGCTGTATCGGAATGAGCAAACAGCAAATTATCCGTTTTGTAAGACTGGAAGCTCTTAACTGGTGCAAAATTGCGGTTCCGATAGGCGTTGTACTTGGGATTGTAATCACATGGAGCTTATGTGCTGCTTTGCGGTTCATTGTCGGCGAAGAATTTTCCAATATCCCTCTCTTTGGAATTAGCATAACCGGCATTATCAGCGGAATTGTTGTGGGTATTGTTACGGTACTGATTGCCGCAAGGTCTCCGGCAAAACGGGCAGCAAAAGTATCTCCTGTTACAGCAGTTTCAGGAAATTCAGAGAGTACAAAAAGTATACATCATGCAGTAAATACACACACTTTCAAAATTGAGACTGTTCTTGGAGTTCATCATGCAGTATCAGCAAAGAAAAACCTAATACTTATGACAGGTTCATTTGCCCTTAGTATTATTCTTTTTTTAAGTTTTTCGGTTTTGATAGATTTTATTGACTGCCTTATGCCCCAATCATTCAGTACTTCTGATATTTACATTTCAAGCAGTGACAGCTCTAATTCAATAGACGCTGAGTTGCTTGACACAATTAGCAGTATGGAAGGTGTAAAACGTGTTTTCGGACGCAGGAACTATTTTGACGCTCCCACAGAATTAAATAAGGATAATATATTTTCAAGTACAATTGATATTATTTCTTATGATGAATTTGATTTAGATTGCCTTACAAAGGATGACATGCTGAAAAAGGGCAGCGATGTTTCAAAGGTGTATGGAGATAGTAACTATGTCCTTGCCACTTGGGACAAAGATAGCCCTTTGGAGATTGGCGATAAAATATGGGTAGGCAATGAAGGCCTTGAAATTGCAGGTTTGTTGAAATACGACCCTTTCAGTAGCAACGGCCTCACAAACGGTAAAATAACGCTTATTACTTCCGGCGATACATTTTTCCGTCTAACTGGTATAACTGATTATTCACTTATCATGGTACAGACAACAAAAGATGCAACAAACGAAGAAGTTACAGCAATTAACAACATATTAGATGAAAACTGTACGTTTAGCGACAGACGCGACCAGCGCACTACCGGAACATATATAGCATTTGTGCTCTGTGTATATGGATTTTTGTCAATTATTACTTTGGTTACGGTATTGAATATTGTCAACAGCATTTCTATGAGTGTATCTGCAAAAACAAAGCAGTACGGCGCAATGAGGGCAGTTGGAATGGACAAACGGCAAATAACAAAAATGATAGCTGCCGAAGCTTTTACCTATGCTATATCTGGCTGTATTGTCGGCTGTGCGGTTGGCTTGTTAATTAGCAAATTGCTATACGACAGTCTCATTACTTCTCATTTCAGCTACGCTATTTGGAGTGTGCCTGTCACACCTCTGCTGATTATACTTTTATTTGTTTTTCTTTCAGCTATTGCTGCGGTTTATGCTCCGTCAAAGCGAATACAGAAGTTGGCAATAACTGATACACTAAATGAATTGTAATGGATTATTAGAAAACCTGCGTAAACACTTTGTTTACGTAGGCTTGTTGTTGTGTAATTAGTACAAAATGGATGCAAACACCTTGGAATAGTATACTTAATGATACAAGTAATCAGTAATTTGCCCAAGAATAATTTCAGCACATTGTTCTGGAGTGTGTTGATGCGTATCAACAATAATATCATATCTTACATCTTTTGCCATGATACTATTTTGTTCATCTGACTGATTGACTCCCCTATCTCCACGTTCAATATTTCTTTGCCTGCATATTTCTAATGGACAAAACACTTCAACAATTTTTAATGGAGTATTCTCCATAATAGCTGTGAGTCTTTTGTAATGGGGTCTTAGTTCATCTATATCAAGCAACATACCGTCAAATATAACATTAATTCCATTATCAGACATCATTTTTGCTGTCTGATAGGCTTGGATAATAGCTTCGCTCAAATATCTCCAATAATCTTGCTGCAAGAACTTCATACTAATCATCTGCTGAAAAGTATCATTTGAAAATGCATAAAAATTAACATCCGCTTTTTCTTGTATTGCTTTTGCAAGAGTTGTTTTCCCTGTACTTGTCACTCCATTTAGAAAGAGTACAATCCCCTTTGACATCAAAATCACCTCGCACACATATAAACACTGTTCATAGGGGTACGTCATATCCCTATGAATGTGTTCCTTTGATTTACTCAGGATTGTTGTTGAATCATCAGTACAAAACAGATGGCCAAAACGGCTAAGGGATTTCATCAAGATCAAATCTACTTTTCCATTTATGCAATCATTAATTAATCGCTGAATTTCATCTCGGTTGTCTATTCTTGTGCCAGATCCCTGTTCAGCATAAATACCGGCAAAATCCCAAGCCGGATTATCACAGATTTTTTGCGTATAGTAAGCTACTTGTGATTTTAAACTTTGCCTTTGTTCCTCATACTCTGTGCTGACACGGCAATAGGCAGCAACCATTAACCTTTTATTAGATTGATTCTCTGTTGCCGGGATAGTAGTAATTTGTTTACTCATTTCCAAACCTCCTTAACGCAAAAATGCAGCACCCGCTTGGGTACTGCAAGCTTCAATACTATTTTACATATGAAAAAAGCTACATTCTCATTGGCTTATTACCAACAAAAATATAGCTTATAACTTGCGAGCCACGTCAAATCTGGATATCATCCTATTTTCAGATAGGGATTTGAACTATCATCATTTGGAACATTTCAACTTCTATGATGCTACCGTTAGCTATGCTCAATTATGAAATCAAGCAGTGCTTTTTCCTCTATCGAACCGTCAGCAAGGCGTAGTCCGAGATCAATAAGCTCAGCGTCTGTGCAAATGAGTTTAATTCCGTTGACTTCCAAAAACGAAACCATAGCAAGAATGCCGATTCTTTTATTTCCATCAACAAAAGGGTGGTTTTTTATTAGCCCAAATGCCAGTCTTGCAGCTTTGCTTTGAATCGTAGGGTAGTTTGAAAAGCTGTTGAAAGTAATAAACGGGGCTTCAAGAGCCGAATCGAGCAAGCCCATATCTCGAACACCTCCCGCTCCGCCGCTATATTTTATCAGTATTTCATGCAAAATGATTACTTGCTGTTTTGTGAGCTTTTTCATTTAGCAAGTTCCTTAAATGCCTCTAAGTGCCGCTTGACAATACTTTCTCCGATTTCGTGTATCGTCGCATCATCAGCAAACTCATCATTTTGAAACTGACTGTACTCCAAAAGCACATATCGGGGAGTATTGTTTTTCAAAATAACAGCTGCGCCACTTTTATCAACAAGCCTTGCAACTCGCGAAAAGTTTTGATTTGCTTCCGTGATGGAAACCAGATTATTGGTGTTTATCTGCATGAGTGATTCCTCCATTCTGTTTTGTTACTATTATTATACGCCGATTTTAGGATAAATACAACCTAAATGCAAATTTCCATAGAACAAAAAATGTCAGGTATGAGTTCAAGCCCTCAAACCTGACATTTCTTTGGCGGAGGCGGTGAGATCCGAACTCACGTGCCCGTGAGGACAACCTGATTTCAAGTTATTTGAGGGCAAGTTTCGATGAGGATATTGAGGTAACTTTGAGTCAACATAGTATCGAGCAAACCATGACGGGCATTTTCTTATTTAAAAGGAAAGAGCAGAGGTTCAATTCCATTGCTCTGACAATAGGAACTCACGGATATATAAGATATAATTTTTTAATATCAACAAGTGGGGAATCCTATATTCCTGCGGACGAGCACGATGCAAAACGCCATCGGCAGCTTCTGGAGCAATATGGTGTAAGCAATGCCAAGGCTTATATGTCGCAGTTTTACCCGCAGATTAAGCGTGAAATTATAGCAAGGAAACAGAAAAGTATCTTTTAGGCTAATTGGCTTCACCGTTCCAGTTTCTTAGTAACAGGTTCGGTACAGCAGACGCCAATTCGCAGTTAAGAAAAGCAGAGCCCAATGTGCGCCTTCCTATCCGTCTTGAAAAATTAAAACATGAAGTGCTATTTCGCCAAAGCAGGGATCTGACAATTCCATGAATTATCCTCATTGTTGATATATCCAGTAAATTGATAAACAGGCTGATAAAATCCTTTTGTATCGTAAACATAAGCGAGATTATATTTTTTCACCCATAGGGTATCTCCCTGATGGAAAGGGACATATTGTTCAAAGTTTCCATCTTCAACCTGTTTAAAGGCTGCTTTGGGAGAAATAATTTCTTCTGTTGCTACATATTCATTCCAGCTAATTCCGTAGTGCATTGAAGCAAGCTCCAAATTGCTATCAAACTGCATTAAGATAGATCCGGATGTGAATGCGGTTTTGGCAATTGACAGGTCGTTCTCTTCCGATGCATCCCATCGAAGTGTATCGTTGTTTTGTATACTGGAAACAGCGGCAGCAGGAAGCAGCCCACTTTCTTTTAGCCAGTTTTTATAAAAGTCTCTATATTTCTTCGCTGTTTCCTCTGTCAATTTGGCGGCATCATGCCACGTTGTGTAGCGCCAATGTCCTGTCCTAAAAAAGAAGCTGAGTTGAACATCTTCACTATTGGAACTTTTGCCCGTGTAGACACGATTTTCGCCTTCACGTCGTTGAATACCAGAAAAGGTAACATCCTCCAATCCGGTAAGTTTAGCAATAATTCGTTCTATATAATTCTCATCCTCCGTATAGGTGTTTTTGTAGATGGAAGCCATAGCCGGTTGATCTGCTAAAGAGAGGTCAGTTGTAATCTGAATCTTTGACATATCCTGCTTTACCGCAGAAAGAATAGGCATATTTCCGTAAGGCTTCTGCTCGTAAGCAAGCGACACGGCACCAATTATTATTCCAATGACGCAAGGGAAAATTAATACTTTACCGATGTGAACAAAACGAACGCGTTTTCCCCTAATAATGGAGAGCACTGCCATTATACAAAAATATCCAAATAAGCTTCCAATGCAGTTGTGGAATAAATCATCAAGTTCGAATATCCCTGTTCCCGTCAATAATTGTACGATTTCAATACAGACTGTCAGCCCGATGGACATGAAAAGAATTACCTTGAACTTCTCTGCTTTCTTCCAGAAAAGCGGCAATAAAAATCCCAACGGTGTA
>ENA-UOOK01007035-UOOK01007035.1-fermentation-metagenome-genome-assembly--contig:-NODE-7035-length-10446-cov-4.561736_pt1 | contig 10446 bp, 13 predicted proteins | sample MGYA00245777_ERZ724023 | MGnify/ENA primary metagenome ERZ724023 (study PRJEB28704, sample SAMN03018312) | fermentation metagenome | biome: anthropogenic terrestrial biome; feature: soil; material... | reverse complement strand
TCTGTTTCATCAATATAATCTACTAGCATTTTTATTATTGATATTACTTCTCTATAATCAGCCTGTATAACTCTAGATACTTTTAGTCTAAAATTTCTACTAATTTTCTTTAGTTCCTTTTTATTTATTTCCATCTTGTATACCTCCACAGAATGGGCAATAGCTACCTGCAAATCTTGCACTTGTAATTATTTTAGCATCTTTTGGGCAACATTTATAATGTTGAATTTCGAGCATTTCAATACTACTAATTAAAGGATCTTCTGGTTTTAATTCAGGTGTTTTTCCGTTTTTAAAAGTAATACTAATATTACCGTATTTACCTTCAAATCCTTTAAAACCATTATATACTTTTTTATTTATTGTAATTTAAAGCAATTAATATTCGGGAGGTATTAAAATGACGAATAACATAAATTTAAATTTATTGAACAAAAGCTTGGACGGGCTTTGGCTAAGGCAGCAAACGACTATGGAAAATATAGCAAACTATTCAACTCCGGGATACAAAAGCAAGATTGTCGATTTCGAAAATATTTTAAAAGCGAATTTGAAAAATACTTACGGAAAGAAATCATCGGAAATAAACGATAAAATTCAATCCGGCAATATGGTAATTGAAGAAAATGAAAACCATTCAATGCGTTTAGACGGCAATAATGTGGATATGGAAAAAGAAAATCTCCGGCTTGCAAAGACACAATTTCAATATATGTATACCGTTACGGAAATTAATTCTTATTTTTCAAAATTGAAATCCGTAATTTCGGAAGGAAAAAAATAATTAAAGGAGAAAAAATATGTCTTTTTTACAATCACTTAACATAAGCGGGTCGGGACTTACGGCACAAAGACTAAGGATGGACGTAATATCCGAAAACATGGCAAACATGGATACCACAAGAACCGAAAACGGCGGTCCTTACAGAAGAAAAATGGTCGTTTTTTCAACTGACGGTAATTTTAAAAATATGATGATTAAAAATTTAAACGAATATGAAGCGGGAAGAGTGGAGGTTTCCGAAATAGCGGAAGATTTAAGCGAATTCAAGATGACGTACAATCCCGAGCACCCAGATGCGGATGAAAACGGCTACGTCAGCATGCCTAACGTGGATTCGCTTAAAGAAACAGTGGATATGATGGAAGCCTACAGAGCATATCAGGCAAACATTACCGCTCTTAACACGATGAAGCAAATGGCGCTAAAGGCACTGGAAATAGGGAGGTAGTTATGTTTATTGAACCCATTGCACCCATTAAGGGAATACAAGTTAATGAGCTGAATAAAGCTTCAAATGAAAAAAAGAATATCTCATTTAAGTCTATATTTGAAAATGCAATCGACGATTACAAAAATGCTGAAGCAGAAGTGGATAAGGATATTTACAAATTGGCTGTGGGAGAAACGGATGATTTGCACAGCCTTATGATAAATGCCCAAAAGGCGGAAATTTCTTTGGATCTGGTTATTCAGCTTAGAAATAAAGCTTTGGATGCTTACAATGAAATAATGCGTATGGGAGTTTAATATAATTTTCATACATAATCTTAGGAGCTATAAATGGCAGAGCAATTAAAAAACATATGGAACAATGTGATTGAGTTTTGGGGGAAATTAAGCAGCAAGAAAAGAAAAATAATATTGGGCGGACTTATAGTATTGGTTATAGGCGCTGTTATAATTACCTTTTTATTGAATCACAAGGAATATACAGTTCTTTTCAGAAATATGGATGAGGCTGAAACGTCGGAAGTTATGCAGCTTCTTCAAAAAAGCAATGTGGACTATAAATACCAAGGTGGCGGAAATATACTTATACCCAAAAAACAAGAAAATGCTTTGAGGATGCAATTAGCCCAAGCCGGTCATCCACGAACAGGCATAAATTATGAAGTGTTCACTGAAAATATAGACTTTATGACCACGGATTATGAAAAGCGCAAATATGAAATTTTTCAGCTGCAGGAAAGATTGCAGGGTTCCATAGAAACTATCGGCGGCGTAGAAAGTGCAATAGTGACAATAAACGTACCTGAAGAAAAAAATTTTGCATGGGAAACAGATAAGAAAGAGTCCTCTGCCTCCGTAAAAATAAATTTAAAAAGCGGATATTCTTTATCTCCTTCACAAGCAAACGGAATAATGCAGCTTTTAGTCAAAAGCATTGAAGGCTTAAAGGAAGAAAACGTAGCAATAGTTGATACTGACGGAAACAGCTTGAACATGAGCAATGAAATGAAACAAACAAATACTATAAAACTCAAGCTTGAAATAGAAAGAGAATTTGAAAAGGAAACCGAAAGAAATGTAACCGAATTTTTAACAAAAATTTACGGTCCGGAAAATGTTCAGGTATCCGCAAAATGTACTATTAATTTTGATAAGAAAATAAGCGAAATTTTGCAATATTTACCGGATGAAGAAACAAACTTGGGAGTCCCCGGCGATACCCATAATGAAAGGGAAATTACAGGACCGGGAGAAACAGTTGGAGGAGTTCCCGGAACCGAAGCCAATGCGGAAATACCTACATATCCGGGTGTTATTGTCAACGGAGAAAACATATTTTTCAGAGATTCAAGCACAATTAATTACTTGGTAAGCCAGCTTAAGGAGCAAATTGAGCACAACCCGGGAACGATAGATAAACTTACGGTAGCTGCTGTAATCAACAAAGCAAATATGCGTGAGGTTGAATTGGAGAATATTAAAGAACTGATAGCTTTTTCAGCAGGTATCGGAATTGAAAATATCGCCCTGAGCAATATGGTATTCTATGATCCAAAAACATCCTCGGTTCCGGTTATATCAACCGATACAGCCGAAGATGCAACAGAGCTGAAAGATTTGCTCATCTATGGCGGAGCTGCATTGGTCTTAACAGCGATTTTAGCATTTATAATAATCCTAATAATAAATAAAAGAAAAAAGAAAAAGGTATCTGATATTCCCGAAGCAGCATTAAGCTCAGATTCATCGGAATATTCATGGGATGATATCAAGGATGGAATTAAAGTTCAGGAAACCCAGGAGCAGGCTATAAAGAAGCAGCTTAAAGATTTCACGAAAACAAATCCTGAAATAGCGGCACAGCTTATCAGAACTTGGCTTAAGGGAGATGATTAATATGGCGGAAAAGTTAACAGGCAAGCAAAGAGCTGCAGCTATTATTATTTCCCTTGGTGCGGACGATGCATCAAAAATCTACAAATTCCTGAAGGAAGATGAAATAGAACAACTTACATATGAAATTTCAAGACTGCAGCACTTAAGTCCGGAAACCATGGAAGACACTCTTAAGGATTTTTATGATTTATGCCTTACACAAAAAGTTATAACAGAGGGTGGATTGGAATATGCGAGAAATGTGCTTGAAAAAGCTTTCGGTTCACAAACAGCAGCAAGCCTTTTGGAAAGGGTGACAAAGACTCTTCGTTCCAAATCATTTGACTTTATAAGAAAAGCTGATTATAAGAATCTTTTGACAATTATACAAAATGAGCATCCCCAGACAATAGCCCTTATATTGTCTTATTCAAGGGCAGATCAGGCATCCGCCGTTATTGCCGAGCTGCCAAAGGAAAAAAGAATAGATGTGGTTGAAAGAATTGCAAAGATGGACCGTACATCGCCGGAGATCATAGGATATGTGGAAGATGAATTGGAAAAGAAATTTAATTCAATGGTATCGGTTGATTTCACCGAAATAGGCGGTATAAACTATGTTGCCGATATTATGAACAATATGGACAGAGGAAATGAAAAATATATATTTGACGAACTGAACAAAAAGGATGCGAAGCTTTCAGATGAAATAAGAATGAGGATGTTTATATTTGAAGATATTGTAACATTGGATTCCATGAGCATTCAAAGATTTCTGCGTGAAATTGACAGCAAGGATCTCGTATTGTCAATCAAAGGTTCAAATAAAGAAGTTTCAGATGTTTTATTCAGCAATATGTCGTCGAAAATGGCTGAAACAATCAAGTCTGAATTGGAATATACCCGCAATGTGCGCCTGAGAGATGTTGAAGAAGCACAGCAAAGAATAGTATCGGTAATCAGGCGACTTGAAGAAGAAGGTGAATTGGTAATAGCAAAAGGCGGAAAGGATGATATTCTTGTCTAATATAATTAAAGCGGATTATGTGTTTTATGATGCGGCAGTTCAGGCAGTTTCCCAAGAGCAAAAGGTTATAAGCACTCCAAGGAAAGACTTGTTTGAAATATACAATCAAAGAGAAATCATATTAAAAGCGGCTGAAGACGAAGCAATGAAAATATTAAATTCGGCAAAGTCAAAGGCTGAAGCGGAAACCGCACAATATAAGAAGAAGGCATATGAAGAAGGATATAACGAGGGAATAGAAACAGGAAGGAAAAAGGGCTATGAGGAAGGATATGAAACAGGATATGAGAAGGTTTCAAAAATCCTTCAGGATGCAAACAAAGAAAAGGTCAGAGAATTAATTGAAATGATGGATAAGATAGAAAGCGAGAAACAAAAAATCATTACAAAATATGAAGAAGGGTTAACTAGTCTATCCATAGATATAGCTGAAAAGATAATAAGAAATGAAATTGACACAAAGGACAGTATTGTAGCGGGAATAATCAGAAGCGTTATAAACGATTACCGCAACGTGGAATGGATGAAGATTTATATTTCGGACAAGGATGACACTATAGCAATTCAGGCAGACAAAGAATTGATAAGCGCTCTTAAGAAAATATCCAAGGATGTAAAAATTGAAGTTTTAGACAAATTAGGTAAGGGAAGCGCCATCATTGAAACAGGAGACGGAATTGTAGAAGCAAGCATAGACACACAGTTAAAAAATCTTAAGGAAATGGTATTGAATAAAAATGCAGGTTAAGGATGAATTTCGATATATTCGCGACACATTGGCAAGAGAAAATTTCTGTACATATATAGGGAAAGTGAAAAAAATATCCGGCATGATGATTGAAGCATCAGGCAACAGATACAGCATCGGTGAGGTATGTGAAATAAGCACGGATTCAGCCGGAAAGACGGTACGGGCTGAAGTTGTGGGTTTAAATGACGGCAGGGTATTGCTCATGCCCTATGAGGATATTAAAGGAATAGGCTTGGGAAATACGGTGGCTGCCACAAACAATAAGCTGAAGATACCCGTGGGTGACTTCCTTATAGGAAGAACTGTCAATGCAATGGGACAACCCATTGATGACGATGAAAAATTTATAAGCAGCGAATACTGCTATGTGGATAATGAATATATAAATCCTTTGTCGAGACCGAGGATAAGCGAAACATTAAGCTTCGGAGTAAAGGCAATAGACGGCATTTTAACAATCGGAAAGGGTCAGCGTATGGGAATATTTTCGGGAAGCGGCGTCGGAAAAAGCACACTTCTCGGAATGGTTGCAAAAAATGTTAAAGCAGACATAAATGTTATTGCATTAGTAGGAGAAAGAGGAAGAGAAGTAAGGGAATTCATTGAAAAAGATTTGGGAGAAGAAGGGTTAAAACGTTCCGTATTGGTAATAGCAACCTCAGACCAGCCTGCAATGCTCAGGGTGAAATGTGCATTGACGGCAACCACCATAGCCGAATATTTCAAGGACAAGGGAATGGATGTTCTCCTGATGATGGACTCTTTAACAAGATTTGCAATGGCTCAGAGGGAAATAGGCTTAGCTACGGGGGAGCCTCCCGTATCCAGGGGATATACGCCGTCAATTTACGCTGAGCTGCCAAAGCTTTTGGAAAGAAGCGGAAACTTTGCCAAGGGATCCATAACCGGCATTTACACAGTACTGGTGGAAGGAGACGACACCAATGAACCTATATCGGATACAGTGAGGGGTATAGTTGACGGGCACATAGTGTTAACGAGAAAATTAGCAAACTCAAATCATTATCCGGCAATTGACATCAATGCAAGTATTTCAAGGCTTATGAATGACATTGCATCGGAAGAACACAATAACAAAGCTAAAAAATTAAGGGATATTTTGGCTGAATACTATGCAAATTATGATTTGATTACCATAGGAGCATATAAAAAGGGAACAAATAAAAAATTAGATGAAGCAATAGAAAAAATAGATGGGGTAAATGCATTTTTGAAACAGGGAGTAAACGATAAATATACCTTTGATGAAATCATTGATTTAATGGACAAGATTTGAAGGATGACAACTTGATGAGAATAGTAATAATGAAAGAGGGAAAAAATGAAAAAATTCAGCTTTTCACTGCAAAAAATTTTAGAAATAAAGGAACAGCTTTTAAAAAATTTAAAAAATGAGCTTGGGAACCTTAATAATGAATGCGGATATGTAGAAGTCCATATAAAAAATTTACATGTGAAATTTAAAAATATTGATAATGAGTATGTTGAAAAGTCCTACAAATGCATATCCACAGGTGAAATACGGTACTATAAAATGCTGATGGAAAGTATTCTAAAGGAAATTGAGAACAAAGAAGAAGAAAGAGAAGTATTATTGAAGAAAATTGCAGCGAAAAGACAGGAAATAATAAATTTGAATATTGAAATTTCAAGCTTGGAAAAACTTAAAGAAAAAGAAATGGAAAAATATAATAAAGAATACATGAAAAAAGAAGAAATCTATATTGAAGAATTTGTTTCTAATAAGAGTATATCCGGCAAATTTGCTGTTTAAGGAGGTGAAAAAAATGAATATTAACAACCTGACCATGAGCCATGAGCCGCAGAATATTGTGAGAAATACATTTAATGGGGAGAAGGTGAGCTTTGCAAATATGCTTATTGATGCGCCGGGAAACTTCCGCTCATGCCTGCTGCTTGGAAAAAGTAAAAACAGTCTGCCTGCAGACAACGACGCTTTAATATTAAATGAAACAGATTACATGGCGGACAGTGAAGACTGTAAAAAAATCGATTACGGAAATCTGTGCGGTATGTGGGATGTTTTCTTCCAATTAGTGAATCCTCCTCCGGATGATATGAGCCAAGGTGTTGGAGAAATATCAACATTTGAAAGTCAAATTCCATACGCAGGTGCAAATACAAGCAGACTTAAGGACTTCGTCTCTGCAGACAAAACATTGCTTGAAAATGTGACATCAGAAAAGCCGATATTTGAAAATGTGGCAGCAGAACAACCGGCTATGAGAAATATGATTGCACAAAAACCTATGTTTGAAAGTTTGACAGAAGAAAAAGAAATACAAAAAGACATTGCATTGGAAAAGCCAACACTTGAAAGCAAGGCAGAAAACTTTCCGGAAACAGTTTTAAGGTATATGCCATCCTCTGAGAACAAAATAATCCCTGTAACCGACGAATCCTCTGAAATAAGGGGGAAAATACTGTCACAGGTAAGGGACAAAATAATCATCACTGCAGAAAAAGATATGAGCGGAGGTACAAAAATAATAAGCATGCAGCTTCAGCCACAAAATTTAGGCAAGATAGATATTAAGCTGATTTATGAAAATGAAAGGCTGACAGTGGAAATTAAAGCATTAAACGAAGAAACTCAAAAAATACTATCTTCAAACACCCATGAGCTGAAAGAAATGCTTGGTAAAACTTTATCCGTAAAAATACTAGTGAAATCATTTGATGAATCCGATAATAACCGTTATAACCAAAATGCTCATGGAAGCGAGCAGCCCTATTTCCATCAGGGACAGGAGCAAAATCAAGGCAATCGACAGCAAAAAAATTATTATAACAGGAATGTAAAAAAAGCTGAAAAAGGTATATTTTCAGAGCTTATAAACTCAAGTTCTTTAAAGGAGGATCTAATTGGAAGTTAATGCTTACGGAAGCTATAATATAAATGGTGCAGATTATGACTTGAATGCCCAAAAGAGTAACGGAGCCTTAAGCATGCAGGATTTTTTAAATTTACTTGTGGCTCAGATATCTAATCAGGATGTAATGAATCCCATGGACAACACAGAATTTGTGGCACAGTTAGCCCAATTTTCATCGCTGCAGGCTATGACGGATTTAACTGAATTGGCAATGCAGGCACAAGCAACATCTCTCATAGGAAAAGACGTTGTGGTAGCCTATTACAACAAATCAGGAGAATTGGCGGTTGAGGAAGGCATTGTTCAGAAAGTTGCAATACACAGCGGAACTTCAAAGCTGTATGTAAATGATATGGAATTTAATTATTCAAATGTAATGGAGGTCAAAGAAGCTTCTGCGTCTGAATGAGAGAAAGAAAAAATAAAAAAGGAGAATGAAATATTATGATGAAAGCACTTTACTCCGGTGTTTCCGGAATGAGAAGCCATCAGGTGCAAATGGATGTAATAGGTAACAACATTGCAAACGTAAATACATACGGATTTAAAACACAAAGGGCAACATTCAGAGACGTATATTACCAGACCTTGAAAAGCCCCGGAGCACCGGGAGACGACAGGGGGGGGACGAATGCGTCACAGGTAGGGTATGGCTCCCAAATAGGCTCCATAGACACGATTCATACAATAACGGGATATTCGCCTACGAATAAAGAAACAGACGTGTATATAAACGGAGACGGGTATTTGGCGGTTATGAATTCAAACGGAGATACTCTTTATACGCGCCTTGGGGCTTTGTATTTTGACGAAAGCGGTAATTTAGTTGACGTAAACGGCTCCCGTGTTTTAGGACTTGATAACGACGGGGGAAATGAGTATAAAACCAAGACAGTTGACGGGAAAACAGTAATAGATTTTGACAATGTGGATGTAATAAAGATAAATAATTATAAAGATTTCGATAATATTAAAATAAACAGCGACGGCACAATCACAGCTGTGGACACTGATGATAAAATTGTTACAATCGGCGCAATTCCCGTTTATAAAATACCAAATCAGGATGCGTTGATTTTGGAAGGAAATTCATATTATTCGGTGGGAAATAATGCGGGAACTCCGATTGCCAATACTGCCGGTTCAGGAGGAACAGGAGGCTTGGTAACCGGTGCCCTTGAAATGTCCAATGTAGATTTGGCAAATGAATTTTCGTCCATGATTATTACCCAAAGAGGATTTCAGGCTAATACAAAAATAATATCCGTAGTTGACCAGATGCTTGAAGAGCTGGTTAACCTAAAGAGATAAAGTAAAGAGGGCGAAGAATCTCAGGTTTTCGAAAGATGAGATCCTTCGCTGACGCTCAGAATGACAATGAGCTTTAAAATAATTAATTATGCACATAAACCTTCGTGGATTGTGGATATAGTTAATCATTTTATAACAAGGAGAGGAGAAAATATGATAGAAGTTGTTGGAATCAACGGAGACGCTTTTTTAATCAATGCAGCCTTGATAGAAAAGATAGAATTTATTCCGGAAACAAAAATTACATTAACAACAGGAAAGTATTATTTAGTCAAAGATAAAAAGGAGGATATTGTAAATAAAATAATTAAATTCAATCAGAAAATAATAAAAGGCGTTACTGCCATAGAGTAGAGGGGAATGACATGAATATATCGTTTTTAATAGGTTTGCTGGCAGGATTCGGATTGGTAATTTACGGGATAATGGGCAGCGGTTCCAGCATTGCTCAGGTATTGACAAGCTTTATTGACATACCGAGTGTTTATATCACTTTTGGAGGGTCAATAGCGGCAACCGTAATGTCCGTTCCTGTCAAGTATTTAAGAGATGTGCCAAAAAACCTAAAAGTATTAATGAAAAAAGAAAAAATTAACCTGAATAATTATATCGATACAATAGAGGAGCTTGCCAAGGAAGCGAGGCTTAAGGGTCTTTTGGTTCTTGAGGAAAAGGTAAAGAGTATGGATTTGCAGGATGAATTTTTAGAATACTGCGTTATGCTTATAATAGATGCTATTGAGCCTACAAAAGTAAAAGCTCAGATTGAAAATGAAATAGACTGCATAGAAGCAAGACATTCATCTGCCTGGAAGGTATTTGATACATTGGGTTCCTTCGGACCTTCCTTCGGAATGTTAGGAACATTAATAGGACTTATAAATATGCTTGCAAACATGGATACGTCTCAGGGTGCCGACGCATTGGGCAAGGGTATGTCCGTTGCCCTTGTTACAACCTTTTACGGCTCTGTTCTTACAAACATGATATGTGCACCCATATCCAACAGATTAAAGGCAAAGCATGAGGAAGAAATGATTGTGAAGGAATTGATTATGGAGGGTGTTTTATCCATACAATCCGGTGAAAATCCAAAGTATATAAGAGAAAAATTAAATTCATATATAACATATAGGGAAAGAGATGCCGAAGGTGAAGATGAAGGCGGAAAACCCAAAAGAAGATTTAAGAGAAAAAAAGAAGCCAATGTGTAAAAGAAATGGATAGTGGTGATTATGGCAAGAAGAAAAAAAGCGGATACAAGCGGAGGAGGAGCAAGCTGGATGGAAACATACAGCGATATGGTAACGTTGCTGTTGACATTTTTTGT
>ENA-UOOK01007034-UOOK01007034.1-fermentation-metagenome-genome-assembly--contig:-NODE-7034-length-10449-cov-8.575524_pt1 | contig 10449 bp, 8 predicted proteins | sample MGYA00245777_ERZ724023 | MGnify/ENA primary metagenome ERZ724023 (study PRJEB28704, sample SAMN03018312) | fermentation metagenome | biome: anthropogenic terrestrial biome; feature: soil; material... | reverse complement strand
TAATTTACTGCCTCCGCTATGATTTTCATAGATGGTCCTGGCTGGGCGCTTACTTGGATACAGCCCATGCGGCCCTGAAGGATTACAATGGTGAAGTTCAGGGCAATGCCAAGTTTCAGGAGTTCCGTACACTTTATCATCAGTTGATGATTGCCAGCAGCATGAAAGTACTATTGCCGCCGGTGCTGACTGGATTATTCTGCTTGTTGTTGATTTTGGCGATGATTTCCACCGACGATACCCGTATATTCAGCACCGCGTTGACCTTCACTCAAGACGTGATTCTGCCATTTATGAAAAAAGCTCCGACAATGAAACAACATCTGTGGATGTTGCGTATAGTTTCTATCGGTGTAGGAATATTTTTTGGTGTCGGCAGTTCCTTTATGGCGCAACTTGACTACATTCAGTTGTTTATGTCGATTATGACCATGATGTGGCTCGGTGGTTGCGCGCCAGTGATGCTTTTCGGGCTTTACAGCCGTTTTGGTAACTCTTCTGGCGCATTTGCATCGGTGCTTTCTGGAATGCTTCTTGCATTGGGGGGCATTTTCCTGCAAAGAAACTGGGCGGATATAGTTTATCCGTTTTTGGATAAATATGGATGGGTTAATCCCATAGGGGCTTTTTTACGCGGAGCATCTGAACCGCTTAATCCCTATGTTGTATGGGAGATGAATCCCGTAAAATTTCCAGTCAATAGCTACGAATTGACTTTGATAACGATGCTGTTTACGCTGATTATGTTTTGCGTGTTTTCTATTCTCACTCAGAGAAAACCATTCAATCTGGAACGAATGTTGCATCGTGGTATCTATAGCGTTGATGGAAAACCAGTAGAAAAATTACAGTGGACATTTAAAAATATCGCCTCCAAACTTTTGGGGATCACTTCGGAGTATTCCCGCGGAGACCGGGTGATTGCCTGGGCAATGCTTTTCTATGCGCTGGTCTATGAATTTATATTCTGCTTCATTTTGGTGCTTGTCTGGAATATGATTTCACCATGGAGTACGGAAGGCTGGGGAACTTTCTTCCTCATCAGGTCTCTGATAATCCCCTGCGTGGTAGCGATTATTACGATTGTCTGGTTCGGCACCGGTGGAATCATTGATATGATAAATCTGTTTCGCGACCTGAAACAGCGAGAAATAGATGATTTGGATAACGGGCAGGTCGAAGGTAATGTTTCTCTTTCCGACAAAATAGCTTTTGAAAAATTGGAACATGAACAACAAGAAAAATAAATTTAAAGATCTCTGGATTCCCGATACCTTTGTAGGCCTGAACTTAAAAATATACTGTTTTAATGAAGCAAGCCAAATATTTTTTATTTGGGGAACCTGATTCAGACGGACCGCTCCTTTCAAACCCTACGATACGAGTAGTTGGCCGATCAGGTTCCCCGTTTTTCACCTATACAGACTGATATACCGCTATAGAGACATCAAAACTGATAGGCAAAATCGGGCAAAATAATTCGAACTTTTCGAGCTTAACGGGATTGCTGTCATTGTCATTCTTGCAATTTCAAGTATTGTTTGGTTGATTGTCCGGGTATTCTTGGCTATTCTGAGCCGGCTGCCAGCCCCATTTCAATGGCGCGTCGGCAGTATAACCGGCGGTGATGAAATAAAACTTCAGCCGGATCGCTTTTTCGGGAGGAACATGGATAAACAGGCGGTAAGCATGGTCGGTCCTTATCAATTGATAACCATCGCGGGAATCTTCGCGCAAAGGAATACCATTGAGCCTGATATCCAGCATCTTGACTTCGAATTTCGGATTGATCTGAATATCGTTGGCGAAACTGATGCCGAATTCGGTGGTGACGTGTTCCGGCATGGAGGACAGATCAATTTCATCCAGGGCGGAAATGTGCTTTTCCGGGCCAAGAGCAATAAATTCTCTGATGATATCATAATCAATATCTTCATTACTGATCTTACAGTCAAAAAAATCGCTTATACCATATCTGCCCAATGGCCCGGGCATCTTGTCGCCAAAAGCATGTTTATACCCGGAACGGCCAAGAGTAATCAGTTTGGCGAAATGGTATGTAAACCGTGGTGTCAGGCAAAATGTCTTTATGCCTTCAACCTGACCCCACAACTCACAGCGGCTTCGGCGTTTTTCGCCGGGAGTGGTCCCCCACGCGCAGACACTCAGGCCGCTGAAATCGGTGACGATGTTGTCCACGGGTAGACTGTGGTTCTGGTCTACCGGTGGATTCAGGGCGTAATCCAGCAGGCCGCGAATGGCGTTTACCGCCATTTCCTCATAGGCGATTTCCATCATGATCGGCATGGTATGGTACTTTATATATGGATACATGTCGGTATAGAACATATCTCCGGAGCGGCGAAAGCGAAATGGAAACGCCTGGCGGGCTTCTCCGGTGGAATGAAGGCGCTGGATATTTTCTTCCATCGGAAATGCGGAGGTATCTCCATGGTTCATGATGAACCGGTGCATTGCGTCGAGCAGGCGTCCGCTCCAGGGCGTCAATGCGTGGTTACTGCCGGCTGAACCAAAATACTGGATCATGATTTCACCATTTATGGTGCGGCCCACGCCATGGAAATCCAGCAATATTTCCGGTTGGAAATCATCCATGAATTTGCAGAATGCGGCAATTTCCGGGCATTTCTCCAACCCTTCGAATTTCAATTCGGAAACATTCCAGTGATAATCCGGAGTTCTACCGGTGTATGGATCGATTCCGGCGCTGTTTTGCGGATGCGAATAGCCTTCCTGGCGGAAATAGCCAAAGGGATTTCCACAGGGCATTATTGCGATCTCGACATGTTTACGGTACCCGGCTGCCGCCGATGAAACCATGTATTCCGCGAGTTTCATCGCCGCATGAAGGGCCGAGCGTTCCCCGCCGGAATGGTGAGCCGTGATTGCAATGTGAAATTTTCGATCCGGGGGAATCTCGAAATCGGTGATTCGTATTTCGAACAGGGGATCGTCTTCCAGGCTTCGCCCCCACTCTCTCAATTCGGCAAACGGCGTTTCCGCCCAGCGGGAAAGCGCATTTTGATAAACGAGCCAGTCAATCACCGGCGATTCATTCAGCCATGGGCGCGGCATGGCCGCCAGATTATCTTTTAATTCCTTCAGTTGCGGTTTCATTTTTTCACGTTCCATTTTATATCGGTGAGCCACAGGCGTGTTGCGGCATCGGCTACCCCTATAACCCATTCGAGTTTGTCTTTGCCGGTAATCGGGGCTATGCCCACCAGAAGCTCGTGGACGCCCGCCGCCAAAGTAAGTTTTTTACTCTGATTCAACGGGTAGCGGTGGAAGCTCGGCGCCATCCGTCCGCCTTCGCGTCCGAACGCATATTCGCCGTCAATCCACACACGGGTATTTTCCGGTGAGTTGAACATGACAATTACATTTTTTCTTTCCGGAATGGCAAAGCGGAACCGCATCATATACAAAGAATTGAGTGGCACCTCATCCGCATTGATACTGTTATGGAAGCCGTTGAATTCACGAATGATGAAATTATCCGGCAAACACGGCGAAAACCGGTTTTCATCCGCGGCGAACCATGGTGAAAAGATTGCGCATTCGGCTTGAAGTTTCAGCGTGTCCGGCCAATGAAAAGGCAGGGTTTCGGGCGCTTGCAGCATCGGCTTTTTATCCGCGATCGCCATGATCATATCGCACAGTTCACCCAATGTTTCCGGCGGTGTGATTCCGACGATTTCCTTGCTGACCAGCAGCCGGTCGCCGATATATGCCAGCCATTTTTCCGGAATGCCGTCCGGATTGATGATCCCGTATAACGCGCCGGCCGTGGCCGCGGTACAATCGGCGTCCTTGCCGCAGTTGCACGCGATGCAGACGGTCGCCCCGAAATCTCCTTTTCCGTGCAACAGTCCCAGAAGGGCAAACGGCAGGTTCATCACCGCATCGGTAAAATTTTCGCTGCCCCATTTATCGAGAATGCGGGAACGCACGATCAGGGAATCGGTGCATTCTTCGCACCATTTGACCGTATCGCGAATGGCGCGCGCCAGCCTGCTGTCCGCAGGAATGACACTTAATCCCGCATTGATAATTTTGATGAGATCATTTTCAATGAACGCCATACTTTCGGCGGCGGCCAGGAATTGGGCGGCATAAATACCGTCGCCGGTATGATCGACACAGGCGTCTTCGCGGGCATAGCGGGCGGCCAGTTCCGGATTGCCGGGCGCCAGACATGCCCAGATTTCGCTGCGGATCGCCGCGCCGAGGCCGTCTTTGAACCAATTATCACAAACACCCGAATGAGGCGGCATGACGCCATGGTGCAGATTGCGAATGGCAAAGCCGTATTCGTCATAGCAGAACTCGACATGTTCAAGCCAGGCGCGGGCGAAAATCTCGCGGTTGATGACCGGGTTTTCCATTTTCGCCAGCACACAGGCCCATAAAACCTGCAAGTCAAGATCGTCATTCGGAATCATATCCGTCGGAACGGGATCATAAAACGTCAAGGCAAGCGGCCCTTCGCATCCTTCATACGGCTGTCCCAGTGTTCCCCCGGCGGCTTTGCCCAGCCAACAACCCAGAATTTTTTTACGGTCCGACATAGTTTTACTCCATGGTGATGACGATTTTGTTGGACAAGGCCGGCTGTTCGAACCGCATCCGGAACGCCTCCTGGATTTTTTCCAGAGGGAACGTATGCGAAACCAGGGGTTTCAGGTCAATATTTCCTTCTTTGAGGAAGCTCAGGTTTTCCGGGTATTCCGGCGGATTGAAATAGAAGGACCAGACCAATGTACGTTCATAATATTCCGGCAATGTATATTGCCCGTCCAGTCCGACAAAAGTACAGATTTCCGCCTCGCTGCGGGTGGTTTCGAAAACCTGGACTGTGGCCTTGTCATTGCGCACGTAGGTATACGCCTTGTCCGCGCCGGTGCCGTTGGTCAGGGCGCGGATGTTGGCGGCAAGTTCCGGGTCGGATGCATTCAAGACATGAGCCGCGCCCAGCTCAAGCGCTTTGTCGAGCCGTTCTTTGACGGTGTCCAATGCAATGATGTTCCGGACCCCGGCGGCGCGCAGGAACATGACCTGCAGCAACCCCAGCGGCCCCATCCCCCATACGCAGACATTGTCTTCCGTGCGGGGCGGCAGCCGCCGCATCCCGTGCAACGGCACGCCGATGGCATCCGACAACATTGACGCCGTGGTGAAATCGTATTCATCCGGACACGGAAAAAGCAATGCCTCCGGAAATACCGCGTATTCTTGAAAACCGCCTTCGATAAATCCTTTGGCGCCGCACAGAGTCGGCTTGCCGTCCCGGCAGTAAGCGCATTTGCCGCAGCCGAGAATCGCATAGCAGACCACACGGTCGCCAATCTTATATTTGCCGTCTTCCGGAGCCTGTACGATGACTCCTGCGGACTCATGTCCGTGCACGGCTTCATTTTCCCATGGCTCCATGTTCCACCAGGTATCCGATCCACAAATCGCGCAAGCTTTGATCTGAACCAGATATTCGTTTGGAGCCGGTTGAGGTATGGCGGTTTCTTTGATCGTCATTTCTTTGAGTCCGGTATGAATGGCTGATTTCATTGATTCATCTCCTTGCGATATATTTGTTCAATAATTTCAATATCTTTTTCCGCATCGTCCAGATCGGAATAAACTTCGCCCGACTGCAAGCGCCCGATGAACGTTTCCGCCTGTGCCCGGAATGCCCATTGGTGATTGTCCTGCAGTGTCAACTGTTGTTTACTGTCGCCATTTTCCGAGTAAATTTCGATGAGGGAAGTCGCCTGGCGGTCCAACGGCGGCGGCGTCAGAATCCGTACCGAGGCATTTTCAAAATACAGCTCGGTAACTTCATCCCAACGATACATGCGGAAGTTCAGGCTGAACTCCATGGAACCGGAGAAACCGTCGAAATCGAAGTCAATCAAACGTACTCCTGCCTGGTTCCGCACGGCGGTTACCAAGGGCGTCTTCTCCGCCAAATAGCGTATCAGGTTAACAGTGTGGCATCCGGTATCCAGTAATCCGTAGTACGGATTTTCAAACGAATAAAATACGGCGTCGCGCGTATTCCGTATCCAGCCTGGCCCCGAATCAAGAACCGCCGCATCAAATGAGGGAAGCTGCTCCGTGGATACGCACTTGCACAGATCGTTGACCGCCGCGTTCCAATGCTTGCCGACAAATGAATGAGCGCGGATAAACGTCAACTTACCCCAAGCACCATCCTGCTGCAGCTTCTTGTAAAAATGCAGATTGTTGTCGTGCCGTTTCATATAACCGATGCTGACGGTTCGATTTGATTTGGCTTGGAGTTCCGCCAAGGCGCGAACGCTTTCCGCAGCCATGGCGGCGGGCTTTTCGCAGAAAATGTGTTTGCCTGCCTGCAATGCCGCCCGGATGTCGGCCGCGTGGAACTGAACCGGCGTCAAAATAAAAACCGCATCGAAATCTTCCTTTAAAAATTCTTCACGAGACTCATATGCTCCAGAGATATCCCATGTTTTTGCGACTTCCACGGCCAACGTCGGACGAGCATCGCAAACGGCGGTGATTTCCACCGTATCCAGTGATTTCAATGCGGGAATATGCGCGACCTGTGCCATGTATCCGCAGCCGAGAATACCGATTTTTGATTTTGTCATAAGAAGTTCCTTGTGGTAATAAGGTGAATTTTTCAGAAACGACATGAGAAAAACGGCTCCGCCGTATTGAACGGAAAGACCGGAAGCCCTTCTTTATTGCAAAGATTGGGGTGCGGATCGTTGTTCCAGGCATAACGCACATAAAGCGGCTTTTCGATTGAGGGATGCGTTACGATGACTTTATCATTCTCCAGTGACGCATCAGCTTTGACAAATTTCTTATCGGCTCCGGCAATTTCGAACTCCGCCAGCGTCTTGCCGTCGCGGGTCGTCAAGCCGGAACCGGTATTGTCAAAATCGACCGCCACTTTGTTGCCTTTGATATCCTGGGAACGGTACGTGGGGCCGGAAGCGATCAATGTTTTTTTCCCATATGTTTCATACAGGGCCAGCCGGGCCAGCCGGTACCCGACATCCCATTTGTTTTTCGGGTGATATTCACTGGCGTCACCAATATCTACTGTCGCAATCAATCTGGACTTGGAAGTTTGCCTGACAGCTTTATATTGCTGTATCCAGAACTCCGGCAACGCGGCATTTTTTGCATCCAGGCAAGGCGCCAGTTGAACGATGTAAAACGGAAAATTTCCCTGTCCCCAAAGTTTGCGCCAACTCTCAATCAGGGCTTGTTGCTTTGCCGTATATTCCCGGTCCCCCGCCAGCACATTGGTTTCCCCCTGATACCAGATCACACCCTTGAAAGCAAACGGAATGATTGGCTGGATTGCGTGATGATACAAAGATGCCGGCTTGACTGCCAGCATATTTGTGAGAACGCCGTCATACCGTTCGCGGGGGAGTGTTCCGTTTTGCATATAAACACGCTTGACGAAACCTCCATAGACGCCATTGCAGTAATCCAGAAGCACGGACTCTTTTTCCCGGTCGGAATATTTTTGATAGTTTCTATAAAAATCCTGGAAAACGTTCAACTCGTCAAGATATCCCTTCCATTCGGCGCGCGCGGCAAAAGCTTCCGGCGGCATCCAGGATTCAATGGAGGAGGAACCGCAGGAAACATTGACCAGACCGATGGGAATTTTCAATTCGCGTTGCAGCATGTCGCCGAAATACCAGGCGGTCCGAGAAAAACGCCTCGCGGTCCGGGAACTGCATTCCCGCCAATGGGAATATGGAAATGTCGGCGCGGCATCGGGCAGCGGGTTGATTTTGCCCACCCCGTTTTCATCGATGAACCGGACCAGGGGGTTGTCGATTTTTGCCAGCTCCGCGGCGATTTCGCCGCCGGGCGGATATGGGGAGTCCAACGCATACGCGAAATGATCCGCCATATTGGATTGTCCGGAACACAGCCAGACATCGCCGACGAGAATATTGCTGAAACTTTTTTGTGTGGAATGTGTTGTAATCATCATCCGGTCTGGAACTAAAGAGACCTTCAGAGGATCGAGTCGCAGTATCCATTTCCCGTCAGAAGCGGCAATCGTTTCTTTTATTTGCTCTTTGAACCGGACCGTAACCTTATCGCCGGGAGATGCCCGTCCCCATATCGGGACTGGAATATCCCGTTGCAATACCATATTGTCACTGAATATCTTCGACATGTTCAATTCCGCTTTCACGTTTATTATGAACACCGTACTCATAAACAGCATAATCAGTATCTTCATAAATCATAATATCCCTTAATTTATTTGGTTTCCTTAACTAGTTTAATCGCGATTCGATATATTGTCAAGTACAGTAAATTATTTTTCTCGCATTTTTTATGAAAAATTCCGCACAGACTATTGACAATTCAAAAAAAGGTATTAAACTAGTAAAAGAAAAACAAAATTAAGATTATTTATGAAAACAATAACCAAGTCATACTCTTTAGCGCGGATTGCGGACGAATTGGGCGTCAGCAAAACGGCGGTATCATTCGTGATGAACGGAACCGCGCGGGACAAGGGAATCAGCGAGAAACTCGAACAGCGCGTCAGTAAATTCTGCCGCCAAGTTGGCTATCGTCCCAATATCCACGCGCAACGGATGAACAGCCAATATGTGAATAACATCGGGATTCTAATCGATAAAGCCGCCGCCAAAGATGAAGTTTCGTCGTTCAGTGAATATAATATCTCGAAAATCATCAGCGGAATTGCCGAAGCTGCGGACGCGGCGGGGTATCGATTCAGTTTTCAGTTTTACATAGAGGGCATGAAGCAGGAGAACGTTTTTGAATGGTTCAAAAACAAAGAGATTGACGGATTGATTTATTACGGTTTCGGCATGCCCGCCGATTGGATTCAACGGATTCACGATGAAAAACTCAAAGTCGTCGGCATCGGCGTCAATCCAGACCTGAAAATACCGTGCGTCAATGTGGATAATTACGAGGCGTCCTTCAAGCTGACCCGTCATTTCATCAACGGCGGACATCAAAAGTTCCTGTATCTGGGCAGCAGCCTTACCTCTTTTCCTGGCTATGAACGTTACCGGGGATTTCGGGATGCCTTGAAGCAGGAAAATATCGATTTCCCCGAAGATAACTTTTTTATTGCCGGTTTCAACCGCAAAATTGCTGAGGATTATATCCGCGAACGCTGGATGAACGGATTGCTGAAAGAAGATATCATCATGTGTGCGAATGACAACATGGCGGTCGGGGTAATCGCGGTTCTGAATGAGGCGGGAATCCGCATACCCCGCCAGATCGCGGTGGCCGGAGCGGACAATATCAATATAGGCGCGTTTATCACGCCATCCCTGACAACCTTTGATTATCTGCCTTTTGAGCAAGGGAAAGCGGCTTTCGCGCTTCTCCACAATATCATGAAGGATAATCAACAAGTGGAAAACATAACCTTGAAAACAGTATTGCATTTGAGAAATTCCGGATAAAAATCCACCTAATAAAGAAAGAACTTGAGCAATGAACAATAATTCATCCCAAAAAAAACGAATATTTCACAAGAGCCGATGTGACTTTCCGTATCCCAACAGTTTCACATTAATTGAACTTCTTGTTGTGATTGCAATCATCGCGATCCTCGCCGCCATGCTGTTGCCGGCGTTGAATGCCGCCCGCGAAAAGGCGCGCACCTCCAACTGCAGCACGAAAATCAAGCAGTTGGCGCAGGCTAACAGCCTGTATGCCGACGATTACGCCGATTATATGGTTCCCTGTCAGAATGTAGTGGGTACGGTGGGTCGGTGGTGGCCCTATAGTCTGATGCCTTATCTCGGGCTGAACGCCGTCGCCGTTTTGACCGATTTTGATGCTGGCGCCAAATGGCAACTCAAAATTCTGGCTTGCGACTCCGGCGATTTTAAAACCGGAAGATTAACCAACTATGTCTACCCCATGAATCTCGGCTATGACACGTACAGCTACGCCGTCGAGTACATCAATAGAACCCGAGGCAAATGCCGACAACCGTCCAAACAGGGCTTCCTCACCGACGGCAATAGCGATAAGATAGGCTACGACGCCATGTTTACGGAAAGCACACGAGATTCTTATCTGGACTATCGCCGGCACAATCTGCGATTGAACGTCGGCTACGTCGACGGCCACGTCTCGGCTCTTCGCGGCGCGACAGAGGTCATGAGCGTCACTTCGATAGCCGACAACTCGCTTTACGGCACTCTGTATATTTTCAGCAACAACGGATGGAAAAAATAACCACAAGGAAAGCTTAAAAATGAGACACTTCTTCATCATGCTGACAATCGGATTCCTCCTTCAGGCCGCCGCTGACGAATATACAATGGGCCGTTATAAACTTGAGACCGGCACCGGCGGCGCATTCACCGTTTACCACGACGGCAACATGTTGGGAAAACAGAACGC
>ENA-UOOK01007033-UOOK01007033.1-fermentation-metagenome-genome-assembly--contig:-NODE-7033-length-10450-cov-5.626263_pt1 | contig 10450 bp, 14 predicted proteins | sample MGYA00245777_ERZ724023 | MGnify/ENA primary metagenome ERZ724023 (study PRJEB28704, sample SAMN03018312) | fermentation metagenome | biome: anthropogenic terrestrial biome; feature: soil; material... | reverse complement strand
AGGGTATATCCCCCTCTCGGAGTAGGGTAGGAGCTAAAAAGGGTAGGGTGGGTAGGCATATACCATAATGGTATAATTAAGAATGAGATTTAGTGCAGTTATTCTAGCAGGTGGTAAGGGTGAGAGGTTTAAGTCCTCTGTTTCTAAACAACTAATGAGCCTTAATGGTAAACCAGTGCTTCAATACTGTTTAGATGTAATAGAGCCTTTAGTAGACGAGGTCATAGTCGTTTCTAGTTCTCAATATAAAGATTACAAGTGTGTTCCTGGTGGCACAACCCGAAGTGAGAGTGCTTACAATGGGGTTATGGCAACAACGGGGGACTTTGTTATTATCCACGAGGGGGCTAGACCCTTTCTAAGAACAGAGACTATACAGCAGATAAAAGAGTTGCTACTTTGTGGTAATGATTGTGTTGATACCGTTAGCCCTATTATAGATGGTTATGTCCACAATGGAGTGTCTAAAAGTAAAGTAGGAAGATTCCTAGGACTAACCCCTGAGGCTTTTAGAAGAGATGTGCTTGTAGAATCTTTTGCACAAACGACGAAGAGAGACTGGATGGATGAGATAACCATGGTTCAAACTATAAAGCCCGAAGTAAACATAGCTTTTATTGAGGGTCAATCTTTTAATAGTAAGATAACTTTTGAAGACGACTTGGCATATAGCGAGGGTATAATGAAGTTTTGGAATAAGTCTATCACTACTATTCCAGACCTAAGTAAAAAGGTTTTAGTCTTTGGGGGAAGTGGTGGTATAGGTTCGGCTTGTATAAGAAGACTACCAAATTACTATGCCCCTAAACATAAGGAAATAGACCTTTCTACGAATAACTGGGAAATTGATCTAAAGGAATACAGTGCGATTATCCATAGTGCTGGAGAGTATGCGAATCAGAAGAAGATAATGGAAGTCAATTTTAACAGTTGTGTAAGACTAGTAGAAATGGCAGAAAAGCAAAACTGGAAGGGAAATATAGTATTCTTATCCTCTTCCTGTGCTACTTATGGAAGAAAAGGAATACCCCTTTACTCAGCCTCTAAGTCTGCACTTAATGCCTACATTGAATCAAGACACGAAGAGTTGGCTAATAAGGGAATCTATCTTAATGCTATTGCCCCTGCTAAGGTAGACACTAAACTACAAACGGCAATCAATCCTGACACTCCTAAGTCTAGTATGTTGTCTCCTGATTATGTAGCCGATTATGTCTTACGATATACCGATACAAAAGTATCAGGTCATATAATTTATTTACGAGTTGGGTTTAATGACTGAGGAGCAGAAAGTAGAACAGATTAAAAATACCAAGTATCTCATAGGCGTATTAAGAGAATTAGGTATAGAACCCTTTCTATGGGCTGGGAGTTTACTAGGGGCTATTAGGGGAAAAGATATTATAGACGGAGATAGTGATATGGATATAGCATATATCAGTAAGTATACAAAGGGAGAAGACATAGAAAGAGAGGCTCAGGAGTTATATAGAAAACTACACGAACAAGGATTGTTGTATAACTATTTTGATGGAGATAACCAGATAAGAAAACCACAAGACGGGATATTCTCAATACTAGGACAGGCTCATATAGGGAAGTTAGAACCCTATTTAGACCTATTTACAATGTGGATATCAGGGGAAGACTGGTTTGATACCTGGTTTGGACCTGTTGCTAAGAATGTAGACACTACTATTGTTGAAGATAGTGTAGAACTTCATGGGGTAAAGTTTCCTGCATTAAAAGACCCAGAATGGATACTGCGAATGCTCTATGGAGATGACTGGAAGACCCCAAGGAATGATAAGGGTACAAATAGACACTCATTTAGGCAAACATTGAAGTTATACAAGCAGAATATTAGGTAGTGGTATAATATAGAATAGGCTGTAATTAAGTTTTGATTACAAGTTATGGCGAAGTTTACAAGCCCACTAGGAAACGAGTTATGGATTACACAAACCTATCACACGGGAGGAAATAATACCGCTATTGACCTATCTGCCAATGCCGATGTCCCTGTTTATGCACTTGCTGATGGAATCGTAACATACAGAAGCTCAGGTGCAGGAAGTTATTGTATCCAAACAGTATCGGATTCTACTTTGAAGATTTATTATGTTCACACCTACAAATGGGTAGGTGCTAACACCTTTGTTAAAAAGGGTGATGTAGTTTGCTATATAGCACCAACCTCCCTTAATGGTGGCTATCCTACTCATTTACATCTTGGATTACAAGCAGGAAAAGAAATAATGGACTATTTTGATAGAAGTATTGTATTTAGAACAAAATATCAAGCAATTAAAGATATATGGTTCAAGGGTGAAGATTTAGATTGGAGTAAGTTTAGAGACCTAAGCTATATAGGGTTTAAGATAGGAGATAAAATACAGATTACAGGAGAACAGAATATCCGACAAGGAAGTGGTACAAGTTATGCTATCACAGGAGATACAGAAATAGGAGAGATTTATGAGATTGAAGATGGACCTAGAACTTCAGATGGGTACGATTGGTACGATCTAAAGAATAACAACTGGGTTGCAGATGTAGGGAAATTCCAGATATTTACACAAGAAGAAACCCCCATTGATTATCAAAAGGAGATAGACAGGCTACTGGAGGTAAACAGGGGCCTTAGCGTGGCTCTAGGGGCCTCAGAAGACCTATTAAAGACTAGGGATGGGGAGTTGTCAGAGGCACGAGGGACAATAAAATTATTGGAGGCTAACCTTGAAGAGGCTAAAAATGATTATGCTAACATGGAGGAAAATTATACCAAAGTCCTTGAAGCAAAGGAGAGGATAGAACAGGAGAAGTTAGTGGCCCAAGAAGAGTTGGACATATTAAGACAGAAGACTGCAAGCTGGGAGTATAGACTTGCAGATATTTTACATGGATTCTTTAACAAGAATTAGTTAAATTTAGTTTAGTAAGTTATGGAGAATTTAATAGTTGCGGAATTGGAGAAAATAAAAAATCCAATAATAAAAGCCTTCGCTTTTAGGTTCTACAATGTCTTTAAGAGTGTCATTTTACCTTTGGTACTAGGTACTATTCTTTATGAGTTAAAGGAGCATGGTAATTTTACAGGCTTAATGGAAGAAAAAGTATGGCAAGAGGTTTTGTTTACGATTGTATTAACAATAGTTGGCTCTGCTGTTGCTGGGTTTGATAAAGTAGCAAGAATGGAGAGTAAATAATTCAAACGAGGATAAAATAAAATGAATACTGCCACAAAGAAACAACCCCTATGGGTCAAACTTGGTAAAAAAGAGAAAAGGGGAAGACCAAAAGGAAGCAAAAATAAAAAGAGAGGACCAATAGTTAAAATAAATATTCCTAGTGCCATGACGCCAGAAAACAAAGGAAGAGAGGGTTTGTATACTTCAGGGGATGAGAATAGTTTTGAGTCGATTAAAGATATTAGAATAAAACAACTTGGAAAGGGTGAGGTGAGTATAAGCTATCCTGATAGATTTATTACAGAATTGACCTTTGATGAGCTTCATGGGGAAATGGTAAGAAGATCTGAACTTAGACAGCTTGTAGAGAACAAAGAATATAATACAAGAATAGAGATAGAGACTGATAGCCCTATTGCTATCGGTTGGTTTGCAGATACGCATATAGCGGGTCAAGATGTAGACTATGAGAGATTAAGATGGGAAGTAGAAGAGATTAAACTTAATCCATATATGAGAGTTTTTCTCGGTGGCGACCTCGTTGATGGTTTTGTCTGGAACCCAGCACAGTTTACCGATATCGCCAATCTTAATGAGCAAGACCTATACCTACATAAAATGCTTGAGTATATGGGATATGACAAGATACTGGGGGGGGTAATGGGGAGTCATGAGAAATGGTCAAGAAGAACAGGGCTAGATTCCTATAAAGACATTAGAAAGAATATACCAATCTTTGATGGAACAGGAACGGTAGACTTAGTAATCAATGGCATAACCTATACAGGGGCAATTCTACACGAAGCAAAAGGAAATAGTTATTTTAACCCTAATCATGCACAAAAAAGATTTATCATGGAGAATGAGGGCTACGACTTTGTAATGACAGCCCATACTCACGCAGGTGCAGAACAATCTCAAGTAAGACAGACCGCAAAGGGTAGTAAAAAGGTTGTCTTCTTGTCAGGTAAGACATTCAAGAGAACTGATGACTTCTTAGATACAAAAGGATTTAAGAGAAAAGAAGGTGAAGCCTTAGGAACTAACTGGATATTGTTCAATCACAAACAGAAAATGATGATACCTCTATCAAGTACAGCAGAAGTATTAGAAATTATGGGGAGTATTTAGTGATATAGTTCGTTAAAAATCCAACTAGAGGAGGTGTGATGTGTCCAAGAAGGCGAAGTTTGATTGGAAGCACGAGATTAAAGTGTTACAAGGGTATATATGCCCAGTATGTGGATTAAAAGGTACAGACAGTACACTCCAGATACACCATTGTAAGAACAAATGCAGAGGAGGTGATAATTCAATATCTAATTGCGTAGCAGTCCATGACAAGTGCCATAAGTCCATTCACCAGAAGTATGGGAACGATTATTACGACCCAAGGCAAGGCTAGTTGGTAGAGAGAGGGTATTGTATATATCCATTTTGGTATGAATATCCTCTCTTTTAGTTTTGTAAACTAATTTGTAAAGATAATTGACATGGTAAAGAGAACTAAAGGAACTCTATGTACACCAGCAACAGTCCACAGACAGCGTTGCGAGGTGTACTCGTAATTGAGAATTGTAGGATACATAAGACCTATTGCTCAATGGAATATTGGAAAACAAGCAGAATGGTCCGACAGAAAAATGTTCAAGATGAAGAATATATGATATAGTAATCTAAGGCTTTTAACTAAATTTAGTTGAAGCCCCAATCTGATATAGCAGTCCCCAGAAATGGGGATTGTTTTAATAACCCTATAAAGAAATACTACATCCCCTTGACACCCCTATTTACTAGGTATAAATTAGAAGTATGAGGAGTAAAAGTGAGACATATTCTTTAGATAAATTAGTTGAGTAATCCTGTGGGCGAGTAGGTCGGTCTCAACTTCCCTACTCCCCTACAAGATTAAGAAAGTTGACATGGATACTGCCATGAGAATCAAAGGAGGATATATCCTACTATCAAGAAAACTAGATTCTAGCGAGGTTATGAAGTTTCCACCTGCCACTAGGGAGTTGTGGTTGTATATCCTAAGGAAAGTTAACCACTGCGATTACAAGAATATCAAAAGAGGAGAAAATCTATTCCAATATAAAAAGATCCAAGATGACCTATGCTGGTATGCAGGATATAGAAAAATTACCTACACTAAAAGTGAGGTTGCGAAATCTATACGAAGGCTACACGAGGCTGGTATGATAGCAACTGCGAAAGAAACACGAGGGGTGATGATTAAGGTGCTTCAATACGACCTTTATCAAGACCCTAAAAGCTACGAAAGAAACAACGAAAGCAACAGCAATGGCTTACGAAAGCAACGAAGTGGTTCCACTATATACAAGAATGTATACAAGAATGAATACAAGAATGTAAATACAAATATACCCAAGGGGGACATAGGGGACAAGCCCCAGAGTTATGGTAGTCCTGACATTACAAAGCTACAGAACTTCCTAAAGGAACACTACCCTATACCACTAGAGGGAATTACAGATAGAAGAAGACTACACAATGTCATACAGGTTCTAACTAAGAGAAAGAATCAGGACGAATGGATGGATGATGACTGGAGAAAGAACTTCAATACTTTTATCAATCTGTACATACCGAACACAAAAGAAGGATATTATGCTAGAAGTGTGTACAAGTTGTTAGATAAGATAAAACTCTGGCGAGAATATAGGGGGAAGCTTAATTAAGTTTAGTTATATATTTTAATGGAAGAACAAAAAGAGGAAATGTTAGTAAGCACAGATCTAGGGTTAATCAGTAAAGAGAATGCTAACTGGTTATACTCTCAAAGGGTGCTAGGTAGAAAGGGACAGATATTAGCAATAATGGTTCCTGGTATATCTCAAAAGTTAGTTTATCTCTATTCCTATTTAAGACTTTTAACTGATGACATTAAGAGTGAAGCCCCTACACTGCCACATGGGGTAACCTTAGACTTTAACGATTGTTTAACAATAGCAAGAACAGGAAGACTAGAGAGACCCTATACTTTAGAGGGTGAAGAGTTTAAGTATATTGTTAATCACTCGGTTGTAGAAGATATACAAAGAGCTGGGAAAGAAGCCTTTATTAAAAATCAACCTAAGACTAATTCTAAGTATGATATTTTAGATAACTAATAAAATGGAACTAAGCGAACAACAAAGATTAAGTTTTAGAAAGACATCGGAGTATCAGCAAATGAAGAGTATGCTTCCAGCTTGTGATGAGATTTACAAACTTGTATTTAATGCCACAGAGATTAAAAGAACTCAAGACTCAGCCCTAGATATGGACTTGGGAATAGATGTTATTCTCACCCTACCTAGTGGATCAATTCTAACAGGTCAAGAGAAAGTCCTAAGTCATCAGTTTGAACGCCACAACACCCTTACAATGGAGTTCTATCAGAACAGAGACACCAAAGAAAAGGGAGAATTCTTTAAGATAGCAAGTCAGTTCTACCTATCAGGATACATCAATGAGCAACAGAATGCTTTTATCTCTTGGCATATAATCAACCTTTGTAATCTAATCCAGTGGCTAGGAAAATACCCAACAAGTCAATTAGAGAAAAAGACCATACCCTCTACAGGATATGCTTCGTTTATAGCTATTCCCTACAAGAATATACCAGCAGAGTGCATTCTTGCTAAAAGTGAATAATATTACAGGCTATTGACAGTAAGTGATAAATGATATAATATAGTTAATATATAAATTAAACTACCTAAAAATATATGGTAAATATACACACAGTTCTTAACAAGAGGGGCCACGGTGCTGTTCTTGATTTAAGAGAAGTTGGCGTAGGCGAGACGAGTTATGTTCTTTTGACCACAGGGAGTGGAGATCCAAAAGACACAAAGGCGATAATAGAGGTTTGCAATATAACTAAAGCAAAGAAGTTGTTTAACAGTTTATTGCACACATTGATTACGAATGACTATAAATTGATTAAGGCTTAATAGAATGGAAAAACAAAAAGATTACTCAGTAGAAGAAAAATTAAAGTACCCCATTCCTTACAAATGGAAGATACAGAGTTTTAACAAAGCGAAGACTAAAGCAACTTGTGTAGCATATATAGACGCAAGGGATGTAATGGACTTATTAGATAAGGCGGTAGGTATTGACGGTTGGAGTGATAGTTATAGGAGAGATAGCAATGGGAGATTGATATGCAGATTAGAACTTTATATAGGGAGTTGGATAGGGAAAGAAGATACTGGAACGGAAAGTGACAACGAGGGAGAGAAGGGAGAATTTAGTGATGCTTTTAAGAGAGCTGCGGTTAAATGGGGAGTAGGTAGATTCTTATATGATTTAGATGTTAAATATTTAGATGTAAAAGTAAACGGGGATTTTAAGGAGTATTACTATAATGGGGAGAAGGTGAATCAATATAAATTAACAGAGTTCTTTAAGACTCACTAATTTAACTTTAGAGGATATTAAAATGTTTGAAGATATAAAAAGCGGAACAGTAGTAAATGGAATTAAGGTCATACATGTAAAGACAAAAAGTCCCAGAGAACAGTTTCTATATAATTCTACTTATGGAAGAACTAGGGAAATATTAGCAAGAGATTATGCAAAAGAGAAAGCAACTAAAAGAATGTTAGTAGAAAGGGACTCAATGGTTAAGAGAATGTTCAACGAGTACGAAGCATATAAATCTATCAAATAAAAATATGAAGGAAATAAACATAAAAAGTAGAGTAAACAAGATAGGCAAGTGGTCTAAAGGTATAGGAAAAAAGATAATGAGCATTGACCTAATAGATGGGCAAGGAAGAGGAGTAAGTATAATACGAAGATTGATAATCCTATTACTACTTCTTTTCTCCTTGTATGTTTTAATAGATTTGCTAATTCATAAAGGTCTACTTACAACTAACGAACAGAGGCAACTTAGCCAGGCAATACAACAGCCCCTACCAAGCCCTGTGATAGCCCTAGAACAAGCGGAAGATACCAAGGTGGACAATCAGACCACAGGGGAGATAGAAAAGGTTAAAACCACCTTACAGCCCCTTGGTAAAATTGAAGAGTATATTATCGCCTATGGGGGGAGATATGACAGTGAATATTTAGCAAGTTTAAGGAAGTATTGTAGTGAAGATACATTGAAGTTAGTAATAGCAATTAGTGTAGCAGAAACAGGAATGGGTAAGGCAAGAATGGACAGGAATACTAACTGGTATGGGTACTTCTACAAGGGAGATAGACAGTATGACCCTGATATTGAGACAATGAGTAGAGTTATTTGTAATGGGATAGGGAAGTTTTACTCGGATGTAAATGTTAATATAGCCAATGCCAATAGATATACGGGTGGCGATCATACTGCAACATGGATGGCGAATGTTAACAGGGCTTTAGAGGGTATGATGTAGTTCTTTATATTATCGGACTTGTCGGCATTCTGGAGCCTGAGAGGGTTATCTGGAGTGTCCGAGAAATCTGATAACTAGGGTGGGGCTTTTACGGGTAGTTTTAGCCTCACCTTAGCAGATAGTTAAATTAAGGATAGGTAAAATGAGAGATGCTTTTAAGGAGAGATATTGGACTGGACTGTATGGAGAATACTATGCCTTAATGGAATTGGCAAAAAGAAGGGTGGCTGCACAAAGGTTATGTGCGAATCTTTCTGGGTGCGATTTAATAACGCAGAACAACATTTTAATAGAGGTAAAGACCTCTCAAGCACACATAGCAAAATGTGATAAGTCTCATTCTGAGAGTAGGTGCTGGCAATTTAATAGTATTAGAAAAGGAACAGTTAAAAAGCCAGATGTATTAATATTATTAGCCCTTAGCGATAAAAGAGATTTTGAGATAGAGCATGTATGGATTGTTCCCACAGAAAAATTGGTTGGAAATAACAGATATGGATACAAAAATGGGTTTAACATAAAGGATTCACATTGGCAGAAGACACATAGTCCAAGACCTGACTTAGTAAGAGAAAAGTGGGTTCAGAGATACGAGAACAACTGGGATATAATTAGTTAAATTAACAACTAAGTAATATGGAAAAAGAAAACTGGGCATTAAAAAAGTTTATTATATGGACACATATTGTTAGAGGGATAGAGAACAATGACAAGGAAATGGTTGCTCAGTCAAATGTTGAATTAGGAGATTTATTTGCACAGGCGATAAGTAAAGCAAAGAGAGAAGCACAGATAGAAGTTTTAACAGAGATATTCCAAACTTGTTATCAAGAAGATAGCAAAACATTGGAATTAGTGGAAGAGAAGTTATCTAAATTAACAACAACAACTAAAATGAGAGAGATAAGGTTTAGGGCGTGGAGTAAAGAAATTAAGAAGATGTTCCAGAAATGTAGTATTAACTGGAATGGTGAAGTTACTTTCGCTTGGAATCCGCAGGAGAAAGATAATAATAAAGTTAAAGATATGGCGGGAACTAAAAATGAAGAAGATTTTATACCAATGCAATTTACAGGACTTCTTGATAAAAATGGAAAGGAGATATATGAGGGGGATGTTATCCGTTGGGTAGATTGGCGCGGGAAAACACATCAATCGGTTGTAAAGTATGACTTTGAATGGAATAGATTCTGCGTTTGGATTAATGGGGCAGAAAGCGTAGGCGTTTGCAAGCATTTATCGAGAGATATTGAAGTAATCGGCAACATCCATGAGCAGGAGGTTACGCCATGAAACCTAAACTTACGTTCGGCAGATATATAATCACATTACTTTTAACCATATCAATTTGCGCCGCTTTGTGTTTGTCCACCGCTCAAAAAGTTGATGAATGTGAAAGTATATTAGAAAACAAGGAAACGGCAATTTTGAGCCTTACAGAACATGTTGACATAATTGAACAACAAAACGGCGCATATCAAGCACAACTCGACACGCTGACCGCCGAAATCAGCACATTGCGGGAGGAAGTCAAACGGCAGGACAAAGTTGACCGAGGTGGTGAGCGGCCATGCTACAGTTTGACGGACAGCGAAAGGGATTTAGTTGAACGGGTGGTTATGGCTGAATCCGGCGGCGAATGCTATGAGGGACAGATGCTTGTCTGCCAGTGCATATTGAACGCCTGTAGGCTGAATGGCAAAAGACCGCCGGAAATCATCAAGCAGTACGCATATGCAAGGGGCAGACCGGAGCCGTCGGAGAGTGTAGTCAATGCGGTAACGGCGGTATTCGACAAGGGCGAAACAGTAACGGATGAACCGATAATCTACTTTTACGCGCCAGGATTGGTCAAGAGCGAATTTC
>ENA-UOOK01007031-UOOK01007031.1-fermentation-metagenome-genome-assembly--contig:-NODE-7031-length-10453-cov-3.307271_pt1 | contig 10453 bp, 8 predicted proteins | sample MGYA00245777_ERZ724023 | MGnify/ENA primary metagenome ERZ724023 (study PRJEB28704, sample SAMN03018312) | fermentation metagenome | biome: anthropogenic terrestrial biome; feature: soil; material... | reverse complement strand
AGGGAGAGGTGCAGAGCGGGCCACTGTTTTCCGATGGCCTTCATCCTCCGAATGACGGCCTCGACATTCGTCGAGTACACCATGACCGTCACCTCGCTGACCTTTGCTCGGGCGAACCCCTTGGCCGCAATAGGTCCGAGCTCGCCTTCGAGGTAGCGGGGGTGGACGGAGAGCCCCAGCGGCCACGGAGCGATCGCCGATACGGCCTGTACCGTGTCGATGAGGCTCTCCAGAAGCTCCTTCCTTCGGGTTGCCGATCCGGCTAATTGGTCCGGCTCGAGGTCGAGATGAAGGCCGGAAAAATTCAGGGATTTGAGGTCGGAGACGAGGAGGAGAAGCTCCTTTCGATGCTCGGCGAGAATCCACGAGGGGTCCCCGAGGAGCAGCTCCACAGACAGCCCGCTCGCCTTTGCCGCGGAGAGCGTTTTATCGAGTCGCTCCCTGACGGCCGTGTCTCTCAGTCTCGCTATGCCCTTGCCGGTGAATGAGACCAGCGCTCTGGAAAAACCGGCGTCCCGAACCGTTCGAAGGGTGCGATCGGCCCCGTCGGAAAGAAGCGTGTCGCCGCTCCAGAGATAGAGGCCTGGCCGGATGTCCCGGGCAGTGCTGCCCGCTGGCCCGCCAGTGTCTTTATCCAGAGCGATCCACGAGGGAGACAGTGCTTCGCCGTCCTCCGGGAACGACGAGGATATGAGCCGGTCCGCCGTTTCATAGCCTGTCCGAAGCATCGGGATGGCTCCCAAAAGTTCAGCGTGGGTCTGGAGAATCATTCCTTCGCTCTCGATGAGGTCCATGGACGCGGAGAAGTAGTTGAAAATATCGCGAAAGAGCTGTTCGAGAGTATCACCAGGGAGGGATGCATGTCAGAGACGCCCCTCCCGAACGCCCTCGGCCGCCGATCTCAGACGGACGAAGGAGAACTCCCTCTGGGATATTCCGTAGTCGTAGCGCGCGAGGCCCTCCGTTATATCCGAGAGAAGATCCCTTTGCCGAATCTCCCTCTCCTGACGGCTCCGCTCGATGCTGGCGCGCGACGCTCTGCCCGCGGCGGCGGCCGCTTTCGCTTCCCCCCATGGAACGTCAAAACCGAGGGTTATGAATACGTTCGAACCGTCACCGCCGGGAAACTCCCTGTAGAATCCCACCCCCGCCCTGAGAAAGGCTTCGTACTGCGATCTCGGAGCATGGCGGGCGATCTCCTCCTTCTTGTCGATCGTCCGATCGAGGAAGGACAGTTCGTCACCAGCCTCTTCGCGGACGTATCGAGAGAGCAGCTCGTTGGAATAGCCGACGTCGGGAAGATGCGGAGTCTCCGTCGTGAACCTTTGCAGGCTGCCCCGCCCCGTGGCCTTTCGGACGACGCGCATGGCCTCCTCGGACGTAAGGGCCGACGAGGACAACGTACGCCGCGCATAGGAGAACCAGCTCTCCATCTCGAGGCGGTCACGTTCGAGCAGAAATCCGCTTTTCGTTCTCGCTTCGAGCAGGGGAAGAAGCTGCGGCTCGAGGCGGAGAAAGCGTTCGAGAAAGGCCTGTTTCCGCTGGTTTGTCCAGAGGAGGATATAGGCCTTCCTGAGTGCGATGAGATTGGCCTTCTTGAGCACGGAGAGCCGCCTCTGTTCTTCCAGAGTACGAACAGCCGCTTCGAGCTCCTTGATGCGCTCCTTCCTCCACGTCCCGAACAGCGGGATCTGAATCCCCGCCTGAAGGGAGAGTTCGGAGTACCACTCATCGTCCGTGTCGTTTCTGTGTACGAGCGGCTCCCTGTTCCCCGAAAGAGAGACGTTGGCGAACCACCTGGGGCCGTTTTCCGCCCTCTGGCGCTCTTCGAGAGCGGTGCTCTCCGCCACGGAAGCGGCAGCCTCCAGCACTTCCGGAGAGCAGGTCACCTCCTGCTCCAATACGGCAAGAGGGATAACGTCCGCTGCGCAAACCGAGACCGCGAAAACTGCCAGCAGCGCCATGCATACGACCATCACCGGAAGGATCGCCCCGGCTCGTTTCATTGCTCATCGTCCTTTCTCACAGCGCGCGAATCCGATAGGCATGACGTGAAAATATCTGCTTTCAGAAAATGAGACGAGTTCATATTATAGTCAGGAAAGAGAAAAACACCAGAGGAGAGAAGCTGAATTCTTCCGACGACCTGTCGGTGTTCAGTACATGGGCGCGAGTAGACGAAAAGAGGCGTAGTGCCCTGATTTGAGGAAGGATTGGCGCGGCCCCTGCGCGCCGCGACAGAACGGAGAGAGCGCGCCCTACCGGAAGGGCGAGAAGGTGCTTCTGAAGAGAGAGGGTTTCCATGCATCGGAGGACTTTTCACGGCAGCTGAGAGCGCACAAAGATTGTATAACACCTGGCCCTTGAGACTTTTGGCGGGGGCTCCCGGAGAGACGCCCGGTAACCGCTGCAAATCCCATGGAACAGATGCCGGACAAACCAATATCATAGCCCGCCTGCTGCATCGATGGGTCATCAGAGTAGTCCGACCACCTGCACTGCCCGACCTCCAGACGGAGGTGCGGGAAACGCACAATGCTTGTTCCACCTTATGCCTTCGTCTTTTTTACTTTTGTCCCCTGCTTGCCCTGCCCGCGGCGGTCAACCGTCCTCCCTCGCGAGGTCGGCGAGCCCCTCCTCCAGAGATACTCGAGGCACAAAACCAAGGACTCTCTCCGCTTTCGAGATGTCCGCAGCGCTATGGAGGACATCCCCAAGTCTTTTCGGAGCAAAGAGAGGGTTTGTCTCTTCGCCGCGCTGTCCTGTGACGGAACGTATCACATCATACAGATCGAGCAGACCAACGGGGGATCCCGATGAAATGTTGAACACCTGTCCGAAGGCGTCCTTGCGCTCCGTCGTGCCGGCGAGAATATTCGCCTCCACCACGTTGCGAACGTGGCAGAAACCTCTGGTGTTCGAGCCGTCGCCGTACACGGTCCCCGGGCGTCCTTTTTTGAGGGAGTTCATCCACGCCGCCACGACCGCCGCATAGGCCCCCTTGGGGTCCTGCCTCGGACCGAAGATGTTGAAATAACGGAGGCCGACCGTTGGAACTCCGTAGGACTGCCAGTACAGGGCACCCCATAATTCGTTGTCCCGCTTCGACAGTCCGTAGGGGGAGATGGGAGCCACCGGGGATTCCTCCGTCTTCGGCAACCCCGGAAGGTCGCCGTATACGGCGCTGGATGAGGCGTACACCACACGGCTTCCCTCGGCCCTGGCGGCATCGAGAATATTGATGAACCCTTTGGAGTTCACATCAAAGGTGAGCGTGGGGTGTTCCACCGAAAACGGGACCGAGACGACCGCCGCATGATGCAGGACCGCAGATGCCCCCCTGCATGCTTTTCTGCATACCTCCGGGGATTGAATGTCGCCTTCGACGAAGGTGAACCGTCTTTGCTGCTCCGGCCGGATCTTTGCCAGGACCTTTTCGAGGTTCTCCCTGTGTCCTGTCGAGAAGTTATCCACTCCGACGACATCCTGGTCGAGGGACAACAACCCCTCGACGAGATTCGACCCGATAAAGCCGGCGGCTCCTGTCACTGTCCATCTGGTTTGTTTCAGGGAGACACTCCGATCAAAAGACCCCATACCCTGACCTCCTCATTCGCCACGGGGTGACATCCCCGTTCTTGTCCAAGCGTACCACGCGCTTTTCACGGTGCGGTTTTCTTCAGTCGTTCTTCGGCGTCGCTCCCCTTCACCAAGGGGTTCTTCGCCGCGAGCGCGGCGGCCGATTCTCCCGCCCCGTTCTTCGCCTTCGGATCGGCCCCGGCCTCAATGAGGGCATCCTTGCGGATCGATTCGCCGCGGCGAACGCGAGAGGGCGTCCACAACCCCTCCCGCTGCATGCATTCACGTCACGCTGGATACCACAGGTTCTTCAGCCTCAGGAGGTCTCCGCCCCGAACGGCAATCATGGGAGAGGTCAACTCTCCCTCGTTCAGAACTTGGTCTTTTTCAGAACCCACCACGGCGCCATGCTGGAGTCCAGGTGCCCTCGTCCCGTCATCTCCCACATGATGGCGAAGGCGGACCACAACCGTGTGAAGAACGCGAAAACAGGCATGAGGGGAAGCAGCGGGATGAGGTGACGGTCCTCCTTCGGGCGTTCCGAGAGGAAGAAGAGCGTGATGAAGAAGAAGAACACCTCCACGGCGAGGTAGAAGACGTAGACGATGAGGAAAATGGCCGCTACGACACGAAGGGGGGCGACGACGAAGAGGAGCAGGGTGTAGAAGAACAGAAGGATCGGCGTGATGATCTGAAAGAAAAGGCCGCCTACGAGCATCACGATGAGATTGAGCCATCCGATGAGATGGACGGCGAAGGATCGGAAGTGCTTGACGAAATAGAGGAAGAAGAGGTCCCCGTCCCATCGAAGCCGCTGTTTGAAGAAGCCCTTGAAGGTGTCCGGCGCGTCCGTATGGCCCATAACCTCGGGGTCGAAGATGATGCGCATCTTCTTCTCCCTGTTGAAATAATTCTTCACCCGTATGGTGAGGTCCAGGTCCTCCGCCGTTCCGCTGTCCCAGCCTCCTATGAGCTCCAGGGTCGTTCTCCTGAATATTCCGAAGGCCCCCGAGATGTTGTTCACGGCGTTGAACTCGCTCAGCCCCGTCTTGCTTGCCATGATGGAGACATGGAGACGAGGTATTCAACGGCCTGCAGGGCCGCTGCAAGAGAGACTCTCCAGTTCCTGACCCGAAGGCACCCCGAGACGCACGCCACGTTGGGGTCGACGAAATGCCGGGTCGCCTTGTCCACCATGTCGTTGTCGAAGGAGGTGTCACCGTCCATGACCATGATGATGTCCCCGGTCGTGACGGCGTACCCGGCGTTGAGCGAGGAGACCCTTCCGCCCCTCTGCCGTTTCGGAAGGGGTTTCAGGACTCTGTTGGGGAGGGCGTTGACCCACTCCTCCATGTCGAGCGCCGCTTCATAGGTGGCCTTGTTCTGCACCGAACCGTCGATGACCGGGATGATCTCCATCTTTCCCGGGTAGATCTGCTCTGCGAGAGAGCGTATGGTGAGCTGGATATCCTTTCCCTCGGAATAACAGGTGATGACGCAGGAGACGGAGGGGTAAAAGGGCACCCGTTCGGGGGTCTCCTCTGTTTTTCTGAGGATGTACTTCATGAGTCCGGCGAGCACCAGGAGATAGTATGGAAGCTCGAGGAAGAGGATGAGCGGAACGAACTTGAAGAGGACCACCCACATTTCGGAGGAGAAAGGGTCGCTGAGCAGCCCTCTCATGCTCCGGATCAAGAAGGTCATCCAGTCCCCCATGATCGTTATTCTCCCTGCATGCGCTCCAGAAGCAGCTCCGCCGTCTCGCCCCGTCTCAGATCGTCCGGGAACCCCGCGAGTTTCACCGCGATGTCGAGCACGGTGCCGTCGGGCTGACGAGTGAACTCCCGGAGGTCCCGTATCCTCGATGCAACGATGCCGGCGCCTGTCTTCGGTGTTTTCGGAAGCAGCAGGACAAGGTTATGTCTCGAGGTCCTGGTGCTGATGTCCGTGGACCGGATCAGCTCCTTCAGCCGTTTCGCGAGAGCGTCGAAAAGTTGCAGGCTCTTGTGGCGCCCCATGGTGGCGCTGAGCTCGTCGAGGTTGGGAAAGGAGACCACGAGCAGACCGAACGGGTCCACGGGCGGGCGCTGGGCCAGTCGAAGCATCCAGTCGAGGATATAGTTGAAGGGCTCGGGCTTCATGTAGTTCAGCGTGTCGAGGAGCATGTACATCTCCTCGGTGACGCCGCTTCGCACCGCCATAAATCCTTTGTCGGAAAGAGCGTACTCCCTGAACGACCGGGGCACGAGCTCCTCCGGCGTGCTGCGCTTTCCGCAGAGAAGGCAGTAACAGGCTATCTTCGGCTCGTTGAAGGTGTGGGAGCAATCCCTGCACTCGTAATTCTCCAGCGGGCGATCGTAGTCCGACCCGATGTGGCGCAGTTTCGTATGGCAGAAGGGGCACTGCAGCCCCGAGTCGGTGAGGAACTTCTCCTGGGGCGCCACTCTCCCGCAGGTGAAGCAGTGAATGAATGGGACCTGGTGAATATCGATGCTGTCACAGGAGGGGCAGGTCTCCACATAATTGATGTGGGCACCGTCGCACTTGGGACATCTCCGAATCCTGTCCACGAGAACCCCTTCAGTGAGGTATCCTTTTTCGAAAAGATCCTGGATCCATCGGTCGCTGTCCAGCTCCTGCATCGAGAGCGCCTCGGCAAGAGGGTAGGAATACAGCCCGGGAGAGTATGGATCGAGATGGGGTCGCAGCGTTTTGTTCTTCCTCGAAAAGAGAAAGGCGAGCAGCCGGAAATCCAGGTTCCGACGGATCAGATTCTGGTCAATTTCCCCGAGGCGCTCCAGAATGCTCTCGGCCGTCTGCTCCATCTCCGATTCGGAGGATGAGGGTGCGTCGACCAGTTCGATCTCGCCGGCCGCAGGTTCGCCGTCCAGAAAGAGAGGCAGGAGCGCTGTATCGTTTCTCCCTCTGATGGCTTCTATTCTCTCGGCGCGCTTCTTCCCCGCGGATAGGATGAAGCCTGCGGGAAGAGGCTCTCCCTCGGCGGGAAGCACGCTGTCATCGTCGAGACGGAGGAGCCGGATCGCGGCGCGGGCGTTTAGTTCTTCTCCATGCATGGTGGACCTCCCTTTCCTATTCGTGCTCGAACAAGGAGAGACTCTGACGGATGGAGAAGCCGAAATGAACCGACAGAGGCAACCCCTCCACGCGGAGGGCATCGGGCAACGGTTCGTCGAAGGCGACTTTGACGAGCAGCATCTGTTTGCCTTCGTCGAGGACGCCGGACAGCTCCGCCGGAATGCGCACCGCGAGCTCGGGCGCGGAGCTCACCCTCCCCTCCATGGAGGAACCATCAGAGAAACGGACTGTGACCGGCTTCCCTGGCTGCGCATACCCCAGGTGTCTGGGCTGAAGATACGCCACGACCTGGACGGACTGCGGGCGCCCCAGGAGGACGAGCGGCGCACCGGAAGGAAGGATCTCGCCCTCGGACGGGAAGATATCCAGCACACGCGCGTTCTCAGGGCTTCGGATCGTGAGCTGGATGCTCCGGGTATCCAACAGCTTCAATTCGGCTTCGATCTGATGGATCCGGTTCTTTCTCTGGGCCTCCGATTCCAGCTCGTAGTAGGAGGGCCCCTGGGCCACAGGCTGAGGGACGGGCGACGCCGATTCCCTGAGGCTCACCAGAGTGAGTTCGGCCTGCCGATGCCGGTCCTCGGCCTCGTTGAGTTCCGCGCGGGTCGCGGCCCCCTGTTTAAAGAGGGACCGCACGGTCTCCCGATAGGCCCTCTGGTACTCCGTGTTCTGCTGTGCAAGGCGAAGCCGGTCCTTCGACACGGAGGCAACCGGAGCGGGTGCCTGAGGCGTCTGGGCGGCGGGAACCCCTTCCCGAAGCCCCTCCATCTCCGCCGAGAGAAGGATCTTTCGCTGCTCCAGCGCCGGATCATCGAGCCGGAGCAGGATATCGCCCGATACCACCGATGCGCCGAGCTGCACCTCGATGCGGGCGACCGTCGCGGGGAGCGGGGCGTTCACGCTGACCTTTTCGAGGGAGATGACGCCCGGGGCGGTCACGAAGAAGACAGCCGATGCGACCCTCCAGATGAGGAACAGCAAGGGCGTCGAAAGGAGCAGGACCAGAAGACGCCACTTCCACTTCGGGATCGCTCGTTTCGCCGGAGCGTACGGAATCTTCATGCCCCCTTCGCGATCGGGGTTTTCTTGTTGGGATGGGGAAAAATTGACTTTCATCGGGCCATCTCCCTGTACCTCCAGGCCACCCCTCTCATCGTTGGAGAGCGAGCCCGCGATGCTGAACTTGAGCGCGGAGTTGTCTACATCCGCTACGGGCTCTTTGCTCTCAACCCCGAGACACTCTACGACTACTTTGCGGAAGGGCTCTCGCCAATGGTCTATGCATCCCCCGGCGGCCTCTACGTGAAGATCAAAGGCGACCTCCTCCGGGAGGTGCGGGAGCGCTCCCGGATGTCACTTGGGGATCTCGCATCGCGACTGGGGGTCTCCCGCCGGACTATCAGCAAGTACGAGAGCGGCATGGGCACCACGCTCGATGTCGCTATCAGGCTTGAAGAACTCTTCAATGCCCCGCTTGTCGAGACGATTGAGCTCATCGGCTACCGCTCTCCCGAACCCCCGGCATCTCCGGAATCCGCGACCGGTGACGTTCTCATCAATCTCGAACGGATGGGGATGGAGATCCACGCGATGCGGCAGGCCCCGTTCCAGGCGCTGGCGCTCTTTGACCGGCATACGATCCTCGCGGCATACGGCACCTCCCAGAAGATCGTAAAGCGCGCTTCCCTCATCGGCAACATATCCCAGATCACAAAGACGTTTGCTGTGTGCGTCGTCACGGATTATAAAAAGCAGAAAAAAATCGGCAAAACCCTCCTTATCGGCGAAGAGCATCTCCACACCCTCGAAGACGGCTCAGAACTCATAGATATGATGACCGAGTGAGTAGTTTTATATAGAACTACAAACCTACCTTTCTATCGCTTAACAACGGTGATACCTATGTCAAGTCTTGGAGGACAACCAATCCTTATTCTGAAAGAGGGTAGCCAGCGTACCCGTGGTCGTGACGCACAGTCAGGCAATATCGCTGCCGCAAAGGCCGTCGCAAGCGCTGTACGGACAACACTCGGCCCTAAGGGCATGGACAAGATGCTTGTCGACACCATCGGCGACGTCGTCATCACAAACGACGGTGTGACCATCTTAAAAGAGATGGATATCGAGCACCCCGCCGCGAAGATGATGGTCGAGATCGCAAAGACCCAGGATGATGAGGTCGGCGACGGCACCACGACGGCAGTGGTCATCGCAGGCGAGCTGCTGAAGCGGGCCGAGGATCTCCTCGACCAGGATGTGCACCCCACGGTCATCGCCCACGGCTACCGCATGGCCGCCGATAAGGCGCAGCTCATCCTCGACGAGATCGCTGTCGACGTCAGGCCCGACGACATGGTGATGCTCAAGAAGCTCGCCGATACCGCCATGACCGGCAAGGGCGCCGAGGCCGCAAAGGAGAAGCTCACCGAGCTCGTCGTTAAGGCGATCACGATGGTCGCCGATGCCGACGGCACCGTCGACACCGAGTTCGTGAAGGTCGAGAAGAAGGTCGGCGGATCCATCGAGGACTCCGAGATCGTCGAAGGCATGATCATCGACAAGGAGCGTGTGCACCCCGCCATGCCCCGCGTCGTCAAGGACGCGAAGATCCTGCTCCTGAACGCCGCCGTCGAGTTCAAGAAGACCGAGGTCGACGCCGAGATCAGCATAACAAGCCCCGACCAGCTCCAGATGTTCCTCGACGAAGAGGAGCGGATGATCAAGGGCATCGTCGACAAGATCATCGCAAGCGGCGCAAACGTTCTCTTCTGCCAGAAGGGCATCGACGACATCGCCCAGCACTACCTCGCAAAGGCAGGCATCTTTGCTGTTCGGCGTGTCAAGAAGAGCGACATGGAGAAACTCGCTCGTGCCACCGGTGGATCCGTCGTCAGCTCCATCGATGCCATTGCCCCCGAGGAACTCGGCAAGGCAGGCAACGTCGAGGAGAAGAAGGTCTCTGGTGAAGAGATGATCTTCGTCACCGAGTGCGATAACCCGAAGGCGGTCTCGATCATCATCCGCGGCGGCACCGAGCATGTCGTCGCCGAACTCGACCGCGCCATCGAGGACGCTCTCAGGGTCGTCAGCGTTGCCGTCGAGGACAGGAAGTTCGTTGCCGGCGGCGGTGCGCCCGAGATCGAGCTCTCGCTCCGGCTCCGCGAATACGCTGCAACCATCGGCGGGCGCGCCCAGCTCGATGGGCGCTTTGGCGAGGAAGCGATGGCCGCGCGTGGTGTTGCCGCTCCTCACGTCGGAGAAGCCGAGCTCGACCGTCTCGCCTCCGAAGAGCGCGGCGATCCACTGCACCGGGCGGGCGAAGGTCTCCTCCTCCCAGCCCCAGCGCATCGACTTGCGGAAGTGGAGGCCCTTGACGATTTCGGCGAGCAGCCCCGGAAGCACCTTGGCGGCCGGCTGGCCCTTCTCGCTGCGGATGATGAAGACGTAGCGGCCGCGCGGGGTCTCCTTCTGCTGCAGCGCGTCGAGCCCGACCTTCTGCGCGGCGGCCCACTTCTCGGCGACCTTGGTCGGCCTGCCCTCGGCGTCGAAGGCGACCTTGACCGGCGGACCGAGGATCTCCTCGCTCAGATCGCCCTGCTCCTCGGCGACGCCCTCGACCATCAGCGCGAGGCGCCGGGGCGCGCCGTAGGTGTGGAGCTCGCCGTGGGCCAGGCGCGCCGAAGCGGCCTTCGCGGCGAAGAGCTCCTTCAGCTCCTGCAGCGCGGGCAGGACGAACGAAGCGGGCAGCTCCTCAGAGCCGATCTCCAAGAGCAGGTCC
>ENA-UOOK01007030-UOOK01007030.1-fermentation-metagenome-genome-assembly--contig:-NODE-7030-length-10453-cov-3.534141_pt1 | contig 10453 bp, 7 predicted proteins | sample MGYA00245777_ERZ724023 | MGnify/ENA primary metagenome ERZ724023 (study PRJEB28704, sample SAMN03018312) | fermentation metagenome | biome: anthropogenic terrestrial biome; feature: soil; material... | reverse complement strand
TAATACAATAAAATCATGAATGAGGCTGGGTTAAATAGATTTACTTTATCTGTAAAGCAATGGTCTAATAGAACTAATTCTAAGGGGGTTATTGCAAAGGCAGGGAGATATGGAGGAACATATGATCATAAAGATATAGCTTTTGAATTTGCATCATGGGTATCTCCCCAATTTAAGCTGTATCTAATAAAAGAATTTCAGCGTTTAAAAGAAGAAGAGCAAAAGCAGTTAGGATGGAATGCAAAAAGAGAACTTGCTAAAATTAACTATCACATACATACTGATGCAATCAAGCAAAATTTGACCCCCAAAGAATTGACAAAACAACAAATATCATACGTATGTGCAAATGAAGCTGATGTATTGAATGTATCAATGTTCGGGAAAACAGCCAAGGAATGGAGAGATGCAAATCCAGATAAAAAGGGAAATATTAGAGATTATGCGTCAATTAATGAGCTCATTTGCCTGTCTAATATGGAAAATATCAATGCTGTTTTAATCAATGACGGAATTTCTCAAAATTTAAATATAAAGAAATAAACTTTACTGATATAGGAGATTTTTTTATAGGAGCATATGCTGCCGCCAATGTAAGGACTCCCGGCTCAATGGCATAATTGATACTTGGCTGAATTACTCCATTAACAAAAAGATTGTTATAAGAAGCTTGATCAGGGTCCAGAATCCCCCGGTCTCCATAAGCAGGTAATTCGTCTGCATCGGTGTAAGTTTTTCCTCCGTTTGACAAGGTATTATACTGATAGGTTTCCGCCTTGATCAGCCGATTGTCTTCGTCTTTGATTACTAAATATTCAAGAATAATGGGTGCATTTTCTTTAGGCGGCTCTGCTGTAGTTAGGGTCAGAAGACCGGGTTCGACATAATAATTAGTTTCCGGCTGCAATACTCCATTAATAAAAAGATTAAAGAAGGATACAGTACTTGGATCAGGTATACCATAGTCTCCATATATTAATAATTCGTCGGTATTTGTAAATTCTTTTTTGATGCCATTTGAAACGGTATTATATTGATAATCAGAAACATCAAGAATTTTATTGTCTTTCTTATAAAAACAACCGGTGATTTCTGCCAGTAATACAGTTGTATTATTGGAATTTAAAGTTCCGATATTCCAGGTTATTATATTGTTTTTTTTACATATGGTACCTTTGGTAAAGCTTATGGGATTAAAACAGGCTAATTCATCCAAAAGTAAAGTATCTGTCATGACAATATTATTAACAGGACCATACCCACAATTGGATATTATAAATTCAACTCTCCAGGTATAAATTTTATTTGTATTAACCTCTAAAGGGCCTGATACAATATACTTCTCAATTGTTAAATTATCAAATATATCAGGACAATCATTATTTTCATGAATACCGGCTGACGTGCCGTAAACATATAACGAATTTTCATCCATCAAGAAATCAGGACAATCCATAAGCTCAGGAATATTACATATGGGGTTGATAACCGGATTGCTGCAGGCAAAGGATTTTGAATAGCTAAAGCAAGGTGTGAACTGCTGAACAATACGAGAGTACTTTAAGTGTTTTTTATAATCAAAAACCTTGACAGGGCATGCCGAAGCTATATCAGATATTATACATAAATTTGAATCTGAGCTGACCGCAATTGCTCTGCTTAGTGAGCGCCATCCTTTGGTACTGAATAAACCATCAACTTCAATAATAGCAGTTAAAGTTTCACAGGGCAGAAGCTCTTCGATCTTCCATATGACAGAGTTATCAGAGACAGATATTTTACCCGATGTTACAGATTTAATTGTTATGTTCCTAAATTCATCTAAAAGAATATAGTCTGTGACAATGAGGTTTCTTATAATTTCATTGTCTGCGTTAGTAATATCCAGAGAAAAAGTCCATTTTTTAGTACAGCATGAGAATGTCATCACAGATTTATTTAAAACATAAGTTTGTAATAACAATTGCTTTTTTACCATATTTGCATTCGGAGAAACCGATATTTGAAAGTCTTGAGAATGATTGGAAAATATTTTTTTTGTACCAACAAATCCCACTCCCAAGGCAGTACCCAGAGTTTTAAATCCGTTCACGCAGAAGCAGCCTGTGATATCTACCATAAGAACTGACGTGTTTGATTCTCTTAGTGCATCAATTTTCCAGAGAATTTCATTGCCTGATACATATGCTGTTCCATGAGAAACACTGATAATTTTTATGCATTTAATATGATCAATAAATAAAATACTTCTTATCAGAATATCAGATACAGTATTAACACTAAGATTAGATATTTTTATTTCCGCCCTCCATGTGTTGGCCGTGTCAGCAGTTACTTCTGCAGGGCCTGAGATAATGGTTTGAGTGAGTTCTAATCCCTGACTGACATGGATAGGGTTTATGCAGATAATATCAGTGCTTACAGGACCTAAGACAGTACTTCCATATGCCATGCTCCTGCCGATGCAACGAGATCCCTCAGCTTGAAAGAAACCCTCTATCCTAAAACTGGCAGTAGCGGATTCACATGAATCCAGAGTGTCGATATCCCAGGTAATTACCTCATCCTGTATCAATATACTTCCGCAGGAGGTATAGATATTTTCAATATTGGTGATTAAATCCAATAAAATTGTGTCTGTTACAACAATATCTGTAATGGATATATGGCTTACATTACTTATTGTTAAGGTGAAATCCCAGGTCCCGTTACAGCCTGAGGGAATACATGCAGATCCACACAAAAGAGTGCTCTTCAAATGTAGGGAATTACTTATATTATCCCGTACACAAATACCCGTATCTGTTGCAGGGCAGCCGGAAATTACGCCGGAAGGAAGGATACCTTCAACTAAAGCAGAATTAAATTTCGTTGACTTTGAGCTTTTATCTTTAAAAGTAATGAAAGAAATAATAATGGCAGAATCCTTTATAGGAACATCTTCCGTTTTAAGAATTAGAAGGCCTTTTTGGATTTTATAATTAGCTTTTGGCTGCAGCACTCCGTTAACAAATAAACCGAAATAAGATACTTCATTAGGATCAAGGATGCCTCTGTTACCATATTGAATTAATTCATCATCATTCGTATAAATTTTTTTGACTCCGTCAGACAGGGTATTATATTGATAGGCATCGGCATTTAATAGAAACTGTTCCTGATTTAAAGCGGATATGTTACCTCCTAACATAGTGGCCACCTCGATACATATTTTATTATTTTATTTATTGTATAAGAAGTAAGTCAGATTGAAACAGGATGTACGATAACAGTACATCCCAAATTTGATAATTAAGTTGTTACTGTGGTGTCAGAATCAGAGGTTGGAGCAAAGTTAGTTACAATTAAAGTAATCGAAGCGCCAACCGGTATAGTTTCCGCGTCATTGACAGTAACCTGGGAACCGTCACCACTAACGGCATACAGACTAGATTGCTGTAATACACCATTTATAAATAACAGATAATATCCATTGGCTGCAGCAGCAGTCGTAAGATTTCCTGTCACGATATTGCCGGCATCGTCTGTAAATTTCGCTGCTGGAATAGTAAGAACATCATCTGTTCTGTCAACTGCATCCAGCAGATAGAAGTATTTTTCGATGTCTGGGTTAATTTCAACATCAGTTGTAGTTGTAGCATCTATTGCAAGTTTAAATAATTGGGTAGCCATATCATTCTCACCTTTATATTTTATTTGTTAAATGATTTTACACCTTAGTATATTGTACAAGGTGTCAATTTGTTACATATTTCGACTGATATAATAAAAAACGTGCCCAATTCAGGAGACAACTTTCTTTTGTGACAGATTGCTAAAAATTTGAAAATAATATATAATAAACTTGAACAAATAAGGTTCTGAAACATTCTATACGAAGGATGAGAGCCATTTTCCATCGAAGATGCTACCGCATTATCCTTTGCAAATGACTCATTTGATGCGGTCATCATTTCCAATGCCTTGCATATTATGCCAGATCCCGTAGCAGCGCTTGTGAGTATCCACAGGGTCCTGAAATCAGGGGGATTACTGAGATGCAATAGAAAAAGTTACTTTAGTTCATCCTGAGTATTTAAATCTGCACAAATCTGATATTATAAAATTATGTTCATCAGCTACTGTCCAGGAAGAGAATATTGCGTCTATAAATGCGAGGATTCGTAAACTAAGGCTGCAAATGTAACAAAGTATCTGTCACTTAATTCTGTCAATTTAGTTGTTTTTTCACGATGGACATATAGAAAGCTGTAAAAAGAGAATATACAGAAATTAAAGGTACATGTTATTTCATTAAGTGCTTTGAAGATTATGGGACGTTAAAGGATGAATACGATAGACCAGATATCCTATCTTTCTAATCGCAGCAATATCTTTCGATACCTGACAAAAGAACTCTGATTAGATTTCTAATCTCATTTTCTGAATAACCCACAAGCATATTAGTCTGCAGAGAATTTAACAGACCCAAATAAATTAAATAGATTAAATCAGCAATTTGTTTGGGGTCAATACTTCTTCTAACTTCCCCCTTTTCCATAGATCTATATACATAGTCTAATTTTTCCTGATAGATATCTTTATTTAGTTTGTCGTACATTTCCTTAATAGGGTATAGTTCTTCTATAGTATCTATGCCGAAAAATAAATTTGGACCAAATCTGGTATTTCTTTCTGCACAATCATATATAACATCTTCCATGAAGTTTATAATATGTTTATCTTGTGCAACTATTTTGGCATGAGATTCCCTGACGTCATTGTCAAAGTATTCAAAAGCTGCTTTATACAGACCATATTTATCTTTAAAGTGATAATAGATAGGACCTCTGGATATTCCAAGTGCACCGGCAATATCCGAAAGACTTGTAGCTTCGTAGCCTTTTATTGAAAAAATTTCAACTGCCTTTTTAATTAAATCCATTACTTTATTACTTTCATTGGATTGTGTAGACACGAGTGATCATTCCTTATAATTGTATTTGTATTATTTTAACATGTTTTATTTATAAATACAATCAGTAGAGATCTGAAATTAATTATACATAAATGCATAACTGAATAAATGCTGAAAGTTATTATTTATAAGGTTTCATCAGGATATTTGTTAAATATAAATTTTTAAACTTGTTTATTTTATGGGTAAAATGCTGGAATAGCAGAATAATAAGTAAAAAACATATAATATTTTGTTAAAAAAATACCTTGCAAAAAAATAACTTACAATATATAATTAACATAAATTATACATACATGCATAAATTTAAAAATATAAAAAACGGTTACCAGAGCTTGTTAATTCATATAGATGTTTATTTTAACACTATAAAATAGTGCTATAAATATAATTAAAAGGAGGAGCTTACTTTGTTTAGAAACAGAAAAATTATAAAATTAATATCAGCTTTATTAGCTGTAAGTATGCTAGTTGGTTGTGGTGCATCAGATACATCTCCGGTAAAAGACGAAGAAATAAAAGAATCTGCAGCTCAAGAGACAGTAATTGATACTGATGTTGTAGTCTTAGGTGGCGGAGCAGCAGGATTATCAGCGGCTATAGAAGCTTCTGATGAGGGAGCAAAAGTAACTTTATTAGAGAAGTTGTCAATGCTGGGTGGCAGTACCTTGCTTTCCGGTGGAATTATGTATGCAGCAGAGTCGCCTGTCCAGGAAAGAGCAGGAGTAGAAGAAAGCTGGGAAGACTTAGCCGATTATTGGATTCAAATGGCAGAAGGTGACATAGACGAAGAAATGATTCGTTTTATAGCACAACATTCAGGAGAAGCGGTTTCCTGGCTGGAGTCTCACGGTGTGGAGTTCTCTGAAGAACTATCAGAACAAGGAGTTAGCCCAGCATTAAGAGGACATACAACAACATCCAGAGGAGCAGGATTTATTAGTCCTCTGGAAAAGGCAGCAAACGAAAATGGCGTAGAAATATTAAAAAGTACAAAAGCTACAAAGCTTTTAACAGATCAGAATGGAAACGTCATAGGAACAGAAGCAGAGGATAAGGATGGAAACAAAATTATAATTAATGCAAAATCGGTTATTTTAGCTACAGGAGGATTTAATAGAAATCCGGAACTTTTAGAAGAGTACTCACCGGTTGCGAGCGGACAAATCCATTATGTGGCATCCGGAAATACCGGAGATGGTCTAATTATGGCCAGAGAAGCCGGAGCAGATATTGTATCTAAAAATGGTGTAATAGGATTCAGAGGGGTAGCTGAAGACCTGCCTTATACGTCAGCTCTGGGCGGATTAGTATTTGCACCGAACTTATACGTAGATGGAAATGGTGAAAGATTTATGAATGAAGCAAATCATTATGCACTTATGTATAAAGACATGGTGGCAAATGAAACGGGTAGATTTTATTCGATTTTTAGCCAAGAGAATGCACCTGTAGAAATTCTTGAAGAAGGAATCCAAAAAGGATATGTATTTAAGGGTGAAAGCATTGGTGAATTAGCAAAAGCTATTGATGTTCCTGAAAATAATTTTAAATCTGCAATAGAGAGATTTAATGAACTTGCGGTAAAAGGTGTGGATGAGGACTTTGGAAATGCAGCAATAACCCCTGTTCAGGAGGGAATATTATATGCTTTAAAAGTATCACCTGCAACACTGGGAACATTTGGTGGTCCAAGAGTAAATCTTAAAGGTGAAGTTTTAAATACTCAAGGAGATCCGATTAAAGGGTTATATGCAGTAGGAGAGGTTGCAAATGGACAAATATATAAAGATGTATATCCGGCAAGTGGAACATCAATTACATCAGCTTTTGTTTTAGGAAGAGTAACAGGAATTGAAGCGGCAAAGGCTGCTAAATAGCTTATACAAAAAATATACAATATAAGGTTCATAAAACAGAGTTAATTAAGGACTATCTCGAAAATGATTTTGGGATAGTCCTGCAAATTTATACTTATTTCCACTCCTTTACGTTTGAGCGGGTAAATGGTAAAATCTAAGTAATAATAGGGAATTTGCGGAGGGGTCTATATGAAAAGTCTAATTAGATTAACGGATTTAAAGCCAAGTGAGATATATGATATTTTTAGGATTTCAGATGAAATTCAGTGCGGTAAATATATTGATATATTAAAAGGAAAAAGTGTAATCTTATTCTTTCCAAATTCAAGTATTAGAACACGTGTGACATTTGAAAAGGGGATACATTTATTAGAAGGGCAGCCTATATTATTTCAGAATGAAGCACTTGATAAAAAAGAGGATTTGAGAGATGTATGTGGATATTTAAATAACTGGGCAGATGTTGTTGTGGTAAGACATAGGAATATACACATATTGGAACAGCTCGCTGAATATTCAAGAGTACCGGTTATAAATGCAATGACAGATGTAAACCATCCATGCGAGATACTCACAGATATGTACGCACTTTCGAAGATAAGGAAAGATTTTATTAATGATAAATACTTATTTTGTGGGGCTTCAGGAAATATAGGATTGGCCTGGAAAGAGGCTTCTGATGCTATGGGCTTTAAATTATCACAATGTTGTGGAAAGGGCTATGAGATAAACGGTCTGATGACATACAACTCCGCAACAGAAGCGATAGTTGGTAAAGACATTATTTGTACGGATTCTTTGCCTTCAAATGTACTTGCAGATTTTAGAAATTGTCAGATTACAAAAGAAATAATGGATATGGCGAATATCGGAGCAATATTAAATCCCTGTCCTCCATTTTATCGTGGAGAGGAAGTTTCTGATGATGCAATAGAGTCAAACTACTTTGTAGGGTACGAATTTAAAAAGTATTTACTTCGAGTTCAGCAAGCTGTTATTGTATACTGCTTGCTTAGCTAAATCTTTAAGAAAATTTTTGACTGTAAATAGTAACTACTTTACAGGAAATGGCTGGTTTGGGAAGTAATCAGTAAAAATATATTCATGTTCTAAAGTTAATTAGCAGGCAAAATAGTATAACCTATTTTAGTAAGAAAGTGTGAATAATAAAATCAAAACGCACGTTGATACGGTTGTGTTGATAGAGAGTAAATATTTATAATGATTTTTCTGAATAATTGATGAGGTGGAATATCTGTATGAAGAAAATAAATATTAATTAGAACGGATGGAAATGGTTGATGCAATTGGAAATCCTAATATAATATTTGAAATGCAGGATATCATAAAATCCTCCTATAAGGATTGCCGTAACATCCCTATAGGAAGATTTACTTTGTTACTCTTTTTATACAATTGTATTATCCGGGATAGCTTCCATTTTGTTCGTCATTACTTTATTAAGCCTGTTTCGGCTCCATCCTTTGCTGTTTTCTCTGGCGGTTACAAAGTGCTTATAGATGCCGTCTGCCCGCATCAGATCTTCATGGGTGCCCTGTTCCGCAATTCCTCCGTCGGCTATGACCAATATTTTGTCGGCGTGGCGGATGGTATTCAGCCTGTGGGCTATAACCAGCAGGGTTTTGCCCTTGCAGAGCTCACTTATGGCTTGCTGGATATAGCTTTCATTATCGGCATCCACGCTGGCAGTAGCTTCGTCTAAAATTACGATCGGTGCATCCTTTAAAATGCAGCGGGCAATGGAAATACGCTGCTGCTCACCTCCGGAAAGGCTTGCGCCGCCCTCGCCCACAATTGTTTCAAAGCCGTCGGGCAGCGCCATTATAAAGTCGTAGCAGCGGGCTTTTTTTGCAGCCTCGATAACCTCATTGCGGCCTGCACTTGGTCTGCCCATGATGATGTTGTTGTATATGGTGTCCTGAAACAGATATACCCGTTGAAACACCATGCTGATATGATTCATAAGGTCGCTGAGGGGAACATTTCGCACATCCTGGCCACGGACCAGAATCCTTCCGGATTTCACGTCCCAGAAGCGGGCCAAAAGGCTTGCGATTGTGGATTTCCCTCCGCCGGACGTGCCTACCAGAGCAAGCATCTGGTTCTTTTCAAGGTTAAAAGAGATATTATTCAGCACATTCTTTTCCCCATAGGCAAAGCTGACATTTTCAAACTGCACCTGCGGTGCCGAAGTATCTTCCGGAATAGTATATATACCGTTGTCCGGCAGCTCCTGCTGTGCAAAAACCTCTTCAATTCGGTCCATACAGCTGTTCATAACCGTGAGTCGTGCGCTTTGTCCGTACAATGCTTTAAGAGGCCCGAACAAATCGAATACAAAAAGCATGATACCAACCAGGTATGGTACATCCAGAGTTCCTTTAAAATACAGAAATATGGAAAGTGAAATTACAACAACTGCACCAAGACCATAAATCAGGTTCAGCCCCCGCTGCCAAGGGGTGTGATTTTCCTCAAAGTCTATACTGGTGCGGCAAGCCTCTTTAAAGTTTTCGGTCAGGGCTTTAGATTTCTCGCCCAGCATGTTATAGGTTTTAATTATACCGATCCCCTCGGTAAAGTCTAAAACTGCCTCTGTTAAGCTTTCAAGCTGCTCCTGGCGAATGGCGGAATCCCGGATAGCCTCTTTTTTCAAGCCTCGTGCCAACAGCAGGATCATAAATGTAATAACTAAGCCTGCCAGACCGATCCATGGGCTGAAGAAGAAAAGAAACACCAGCAGAATACCCTGAGAAAAGATATAGCTCATCATATCAGCCAGAACTGTCATACAATTTTCCTCGATAAACACCATGTCGGTGGATAATACTGAGCTGATTTTACCGATATTGCCCTCGGTGAAATATCCCATGGGCATTTTGCGCAAATGCGCGCCAAGCTCCATGCGCTTGTCGGCAAAAAGCAGAAAGCCTGCGGCAGATTGCAGCCTGTCTGAAATGTTCTGGAACAGCATCTGAAACAGCAATATTATAATTAAGGCTACGCCGATTCTCAGGCACAGCTCCGGTGTGGCAGTTCCGTTATAAAAATAGGAAAGGGTAAAAAACGCCAGGCCTATAGGCGCATTTTTCAAAATTCCCTTTAAAAAAGAAAATACAAATGCCAAAACAATTCTGCTCTTATATTTTCCGGAAGCCATAACGATACGTTTCATTAAAGCTGTCATATGGTTTCTCCTCCCTTCTCTGCGCTGACTTTCCACAGTGAGCTGCTTTCGGCGGCCTGCCAAAGCTTTTGATAGGGCAGGCAGGTTGCAAGCAATTCCTCATGAGTGCCAGCAGAAATTAAATTTCCGGCATCCAAAACACAAATTTGATCGGCGTTTACTATAGAATGCAGACGGTGGGCGATGACAATAACAGTTTTGTCTTGAATAACCTCTGCAATAGCCTCGTTCATCTTTTCCTCGTTTTCCGGGTCCATAAATGCGGTTGCTTCGTCCAGTACTACAATAGGTGCATTTTTCAAGATGGCGCGAGCTAAAGAGATACGCTGGCGCTCACCTCCGGAAAGCTGCTTGCCCCCGTCGCCTGCCATAGTATGGATTCCCTTTTCCAGTCTGGCTAAAAATTCGCCGCACTGTGCCTTTTCT
>ENA-UOOK01007027-UOOK01007027.1-fermentation-metagenome-genome-assembly--contig:-NODE-7027-length-10454-cov-7.113665_pt1 | contig 10454 bp, 5 predicted proteins | sample MGYA00245777_ERZ724023 | MGnify/ENA primary metagenome ERZ724023 (study PRJEB28704, sample SAMN03018312) | fermentation metagenome | biome: anthropogenic terrestrial biome; feature: soil; material... | reverse complement strand
GGATGGTCAACTCCACCATGAAGATCGTGAAGCACAAGGTGTATGAAAAGTATGCCGACCGGATTGCAGAGCTACATACGGCAGAAGGGAAGCAACCCGATTCGCCTGCCAACCTGGAGGTGCTGGCAAAACTGATGAAGTGAATACAACAAGACAATCTGGACTGATGTGATGACTCAAATAGAACGGGGGAGTGACTCTTCCGTTTCTTTTTTCGGCAGTTCGCACATGTTGCAGCCGCCACAGTGGGAGAAGTCTTTTTTCGTAAAAAAGAATTGATAAATCTCTCGCAGGAGAATGATTCCCACAACAATGCCAATGATGATAACAATAAAAAGTTGTATGTCCATAATCTTACAACAAAATGAATGGATAAAAAGTTTGACAGCCCGTAAATCCTATATGAGCAGGCTCCCTGCCTGATGCACTACAAGGGCAATGAACCAGGCCAGGCCGGTGGAGTATGCTACGCTGAAAAGTGCCCACTTCCAGGAGTGTGATTCCTCCTTGATGGCTGCAATGGTTGCAATGCAGGGGAAGTAGATCAGCACAAACAACAAAAAGCCGATGATGACAAGCGGAGTGAACACAGGTGGCCCGTCGGGATACGTCTCGGCTTGTAGTCTTGCCTGCAGCGACTGCTGGTCTTCGCTGTCACCGGTGTAAAGCACACCCATGGTGCTGATCACAATCTCCTTGGCGGCCATCCCCGAGAGAAGGCTCACCGATATTTTCCAGTCGAATCCCAGCGGCCGCATCACCGGCTCAATAAACTTCCCTATTTTTCCGATATAGGAGTTTTCCTGATGTTCCCTGTTCCTTTCATGAGCAATATCGGCAAGCAGGACATCCCGTTCGCTGCTGCTGATTTCGTTCCGGTTGAATTGAGTTTCTGCCTGCGCTGCCTTCGTGTCGAATCCTGCTTCGCGTTGCTGGTTTTGCGGGAAGTACCCCAGGAACCAGATGACGATGGAAGCGACGAGGATGGGACCTCCCATCTTTTGGAGATACTGCCGTGACCGGTCCCACATATGGGTGAAAATCGATTTTAGGGTAGGCATTCTATAGGGAGGCAGTTCCATCACAAACGGTGTCTCTTCCTCCTTGAAGAGTGTTTTGCGGAACAGGCGTGCCGTAAGTGCCGCAATCAGGATGCCGAAAGCATACAATCCCAACAGCACCATGCTTGCCCGGGAGGGGAAAAATGCGCCTGCAAACAGGATGTATACCGGCAGGCGGGCGCTGCACGACATGAAAGGAACAATCAGCATGGTAATCATGCGGCTGCTGCGGCTTTCAATGGTGCGGGTGGCCATCACGGCGGGCACATTGCAGCCGAATCCCATGATGAGCGGAATGAACGATTTTCCATGCAGGCCAATCTTATGCATCAGCTTATCCATGATGAACGCCGCACGGGCCATATAGCCGGAGTCCTCCATAAAGGCAATGAACAGATAGAGGATTACAATGTTGGGCAGAAAGACGATGACGCCGCCCACGCCGCCCACAATGCCATCCACGATCAGTGCTTTCAGGGGGCCTTCCGCCATGTTGCTCCGGATCAGGTTTCCCAGGCCGGCCACAAGCCATTCGATCCACTCCATGGGGTAGTTTCCCAGGCGAAAGGTTGCCTCAAACATGATCCAGAGGAAGAGGAAAAAAAGTGGAAATCCCAGATATTTATTCGTGACAATGGAATCCAGCAGTTTTGTTTTGTCGGCAAAATGAATTTTTCCGGTGAGTGTCTCTTTCAACCCCCCGGCAATGAATCCGTAACGGGCATTTGTGAATGCCGACTCCGGATCTTCGCGCAGCAACTTCTCGATATAGGAGCGTTCCTTGTCTCTCCGTGCAAAGATCTGTTCCCGTTTAGAGAGCGTCTCTATGCGACCTTCCACCTCCTTGTCTCCTTCCAGCATCTTCATGCAGATATAGCGCAGCGGCATGTGCCAGTGTGTTATATCACTCTGCATAAGTTCCCGTTCCATGATGGAGATTGATTTCTCCAATACCCTACCGTAAGGGATTTGTACCGGGTTGCGTTCCCTGGCCCGGTAAACGGTGATTACTTTTTCCAGTAGCCGGGGGATTCCTTCCCCTCTTTTGCCCACCGTAGGGACAATGGGCGTGTTAATGAGCGCGGAGAATTTCTCGTGATCAAAGGTGCGTCCACTCTCTTCCAGCTCATCGTACATGTTCAGGGCGATGACCATCGGTACTTGCAGATCAAGCAATTCGGTCGTAAGATAGAGGTTCCTCTCTAATGCCGATGCGGATACCACGTTCACGATCACGTCGGGCTTTTCCTCCAGCATGTATTTACGGGCGTACAATTCCTCCGGAGTGTAGGCCGACAACGAATAGGTGCCGGGAAGGTCGACCAGCGTAAATGAGTAACCGTTGTGCTTCAACGTCCCCTCCTTGGCATTCACCGTCACTCCGCTATAGTTTCCCACCCGTTCGTGTGCCCCGGATGCCAGGTTGAAGATGGAGGTTTTTCCGGAATTGGGGTTTCCCAACAGGGCTACTTTGATGTTCTTTTTTGGTACGTACAGATGTCCGGCACGATGACGCCTTTGGCGTCTTCTTCCGTTCCTGCCACATGGTTGCGCTGCAGACAATGCTGTGTCTGCAAACAATAGCGGGCCATCCGAATAAAGGGCGGTTTTCTCAGCCTCTTCTTCAAGCATGGATATCTCTATCATCACCGCTTCACTACGTCGCAGCGACACTTCATATTCCATGATCTCATACTTGATGGGGTCTTTCAGCGGGGCGTTGAGCACCGACTTCACTTCCTCGCCCCGTACAAACCCCATTTCCAGGATACGTTTCCTGAAAGCGCCGCTACCATTAACTTTTATGATGTATGCTTTTTGTCCTGTTTGTAGTTCTGACAGACGCATAAAATTCAACTCCTTGTTTAGCCTGCAAAGATACGTTTATTTTCCGCATTATTTATATCAATTATAAATAATAATGTTATAATAGCCTTGCTTGGCGTTGTTTTTTTGTATATTTGAAAAGTGTATGATGTTACAGGTCAAAATAAAAAGCAGATCATATGGATTACAGAATCGAAAAGGATACACTGGGAGAGGTGAAAGTTCCTGCCGACAAGTTATGGGGACCACAGACGGAACGGTCGCGTAGTAATTTCAAAATAGGAGCACCAGCCTCTATGCCCATCGAGATTATTTACGGATTTGCCTGCCTGAAAAAGGGGGCTGCCTATGCGAATCACGAGCTGGGTGTGTTGTCGCTGGAAAAACGGGACCTCATCGCACGGGTGTGTGACGAGATGCTGGAAGGAAAACATGATGAGCAGTTCCCGCTGGTAATCTGGCAGACAGGGTCGGGCACGCAGAGCAACATGAACGTGAACGAGGTGATTGCCAACCGGGCCCATCATCTGACCGGCAAAAAAATAGGCAAGGGCGATAAGACGTTGCAACCCAACGATGATGTGAACAAGTCGCAGTCGTCCAACGACACGTTCCCCACCGCGATGCACATTGCCTGTTACAAAAAGATTGTAGAGGTGACCCTGCCCGGGTTGCGGCAGCTACAGCGATCGTTAGCATCGAAATCGGAAGAGATGGCAGGGGTGGTGAAGATTGGTCGTACCCACCTTATGGATGCCACGCCCCTCACCCTGGGGCAGGAGTTTAGCGGGTATGCCGCTCAATTGGAGTATGGCATTCACGCCATTGAACACACGCTGCCGCACCTGGCCGAGCTGGCTCTCGGCGGTACGGCTGTGGGCACGGGGCTCAATGCTCCCAAAAACTACGATGCGGCTGTAGCCCGTTACATCGCGGCATTCACCGGCTTACCCTTTGTGACCGCCCGTAACAAATTTGAAGCCCTTGCCGCACACGATGCCATCGTGGAGACCCATGGCGCCCTTAAACAGGTGGCGGTTTCCCTTAACAAGATCGCCAACGACATTCGTCTGCTGGCTTCGGGCCCGCGGAGCGGTATCGGGGAGATCACAATCCCTGCCAACGAGCCGGGATCGTCCATCATGCCGGGGAAGGTGAATCCCACCCAGGCAGAAGCGCTCACCATGGTGTGTGCCCAGGTGATCGGCAACGATGTGGCAATTACCGTGGGAGGCATGCAGGGCCATTTTGAACTCAATGTGTTCAAGCCGCTGATGGCTGCCAACTTCCTGCAGAGTGCACAGCTGCTGGGAGATGCAGCCGTCTCTTTCGATGTCCACTGTGTGTCGGGCATCGAGCCCAATAAGCCACGCATTCAGGAGCTGTTGCATAATTCGCTGATGCTGGTCACAGCCCTCAACCCGATGATTGGATATTATAAAGCCGCAGAGATTGCCAATGCGGCACACAAGAACGGCACCTCGCTGAAGGAGGAGGCTGTGCGCCTGGGGTATGTGACGGCAGAAGAGTTCGACAGGTGGGTGCGCCCGGAAGATATGACTGGCCCAATGAATTGATTGTCATTTTGTACGGCATCGTTTTCCGATGCCGTTTTTTCTTTGTATTTTTGTCTCTTTGTGAACAAAACCGGACAGTTATCAACGAATCAAACAATACAAATTATTTATGGCAAACAAACCATTTCAGTATCAGGAGCCTTTCCCCTTGTCGAAGGATCAGACCGAGTATTATCTGCTCACCAGGGAGCATGTCTCCGTGTCAGAATTTGAAGGAAAGGAAATTCTCAAAGTGTCAAAGGAAGGATTGACGCTGTTGGCGCAGACCGCCTTCCGCGATGTGGAATTTCTGCTTCGTCCCGATCACCAGAAGCAGGTAGCCCAAATCCTTGCCGATCCCGAGGCGAGTGAGAATGATAAGTTTGTGGCACTCACCTTTCTGCGCAACGCCGAGATATCGGCAAAAGGAATTCTCCCCTTCTGCCAGGATACGGGCACGGCCATCATCACGGGCAAGAAGGGACAACAGGTGTGGACCGACGGCAACGATGAGGAGGCGCTCTCACAGGGGGTCTACAACACGTTCGTCAACGAGAACCTGCGATATTCCCAGAATGCTGCGCTGAACATGTACGATGAGGTGAATACCGGCACCAACCTCCCGGCACAAATTGACCTCTATGCTGTTCAGGGGAATGAATACAACTTCCTTTGCATTGCTAAAGGGGGCGGATCTGCCAACAAGACCTATCTCTACCAGGAGACGAAAGCATTGCTTACACCGGGGAAGCTGGAAAGCTTCCTGATTGAAAAAATGAAGTCGCTGGGTACCGCTGCCTGTCCCCCTTACCACGTGGCCTTCGTGATTGGTGGCACCTCGGCAGAGGCTAACCTGAAGACGGTGAAGCTGGCATCGGCCAAGTACTACGACAACCTGCCTACCGAAGGAAACGAGCTGGGCCGGGCTTTCCGCGACATTGAACTGGAAAAAAGGCTGAAGAAAGCCTCCGAGGAGCTGGGACTGGGAGCACAGTTTGGAGGGAAATATTTTGCGCACGATGTGCGGGTGATCCGCCTGCCGCGTCACGGTGCCTCCTGTCCCGTGGGGATGGGCGTCTCCTGCTCGGCCGACCGCAACATCAAGGCGAAGATCAACAAAGAGGGAATCTGGATCGAAAAGCTGGAGGACAACCCGGCACGGCTCATCCCCGAAGAATATCGCCAGGCAGGCGAGGGAGGGGGCGTGAAAATCAACCTCAACCGGCCCATGCCAGAGATCCTGGCCGAGCTCTCCAAATATCCGGTATCCACACGTTTGTCTCTCAACGGAACCATCATTGTGGGACGCGACATCGCGCATGCGAAGCTCAAGGAGCGTATCGACCGTGGCGAAGGACTGCCACAGTATATCAAGGATCATCCCATCTACTATGCCGGTCCGGCTAAGACCCCTGCAGGGTATGCCTCCGGGTCAATGGGCCCCACCACCGCGGGACGCATGGACTCCTATGTGGACCTGTTCCAGTCGCACGGTGGCAGCATGATCATGCTGGCCAAGGGGAACCGCAGTCAGCAGGTGACCGACGCTTGTAAAAAATATGGCGGCTTCTACCTGGGCAGCATTGGCGGCCCGGCAGCCATCCTGGCACAGAACAGCATCAAGAGCCTGGAGTGTGTGGAGTACCCCGAGCTGGGTATGGAGGCGATCTGGAAGATAGAGGTGGAAGATTTCCCGGCCTTCATCCTGGTCGACGACAAGGGGAACGACTTTTTCAAGGTGGTAACGCAGCCCAACTGCTCGCTCAGTTAGATACTGCTAAGTGGTATCCGATAGATTTTAAGAAGATTGGGTAACCCCGGTTATCCAATCTTTTGTACCCCATTGATATATTAAATATATTAAACAAGATTAAGGATGAAAAGAATAATATTTATTTGTGTCGCCCTTATTGCCGGTCTTTCCCTTTTGTGGGGGCAGGGCAGGATACAGGTTACGCTGGAGAAAGGGTGGAAATTTACACGGGAAGACAACCCCCGGGCATCGGAAGTCGGGTTCGACGACAGCCAATGGCAGTCGGTGCGTGTACCGCACGACTGGGCCATCTATGGTCCCTTCGATAAGCAGAACGACATCCACCGCATGGCCATCGTACAAGACGGACAGACCACTGCCATAGAGCATTATGGCCGTACGGGCGGACTTCCTTTTGTCGGTGCGGGGTGGTACCGGAACAGTTTTTCTATTCCCGGTTTTTCGGAGGGGAAACGAGTGGTCATCCAGTTCGACGGAGCCATGAGCAACGCCCGCGTTTTTGTCAACGGACAGGAAGCAGGCTATTGGCCCAACGGGTACAATACTTTTTATTTCGATATCACTGGGTTGCTTAACCAGGATGGGCAGAACAACACACTGGCTGTTCGCCTGGAGAATTTCGAAGAACAGTCGCGTTGGTATCCCGGTGCCGGGTTGTACCGGAACGTGCATCTGATCACTACCAATGACGCGTATATTCCCGTATGGGGTACGTACGTAACAACTCCTGAGGTCAATGATGACTTTGCACGGGTGAATATTCAAACGAAAGTGCATACCCCCGGTGAAGGTGTCTATAAATTGATTACAGAGATAATGGATGCTGAATCCAATAGGATTACTTCTGCAGAAGCTGAATTAACGCGGTTCAACCTGAATCAGTTTTCACAGGATCTGATCGTGGAGAACCCCAGGCTCTGGGATGTCGGACAGCCTAACCTCTATAAGGCGGTATCAAAACTATACAAGAATGGGCGCTTGGTGGATGAATACATCACCCCCTTTGGCATCCGTACCATTGAGGTGATTGCGAATGACGGTTTTTATCTGAACGGCAAAAAGATTAAGTTCCAGGGTGCTTGCATGCATCACGACCTGGGACCGTTGGGCGGAGCCGTGAATGAGGCTGCCATCCGCCGCCAGATACGCATTATGCAGGATATGGGAGTGAACGCCATTCGCACCTCGCACAACATGCCCGCACCCGAATATGTGCGTATTGCCGACGAGATGGGAATGATGCTGATGGTGGAGACCTTCGATGAGTGGGCCATCCCCAAGGTGCGCAATGGTTATAACCGCTATTTCAAGGAGTGGGCCGAAAAGGATATGGTCAATGTGTTGCATCATTACCGGAACAACCCCAGCGTGGTGATGTGGTGTATTGGCAACGAGGTGGAGGAGCAGAGTAACCCGCAGGGTGCCAAGGTGGCCCGTTTTCTGCAGGATATCTGTCACCGGGAAGATCCCACCCGTCCTGTTACCAATGGCATGGATCGTGTGGATCAGGTCTTCAACAACTATATGGCAGCCATCATGGATGTGCCGGGCTTCAACTACCGCTCTTTCCGCTATCAGGAGGCATACGCGAAGCTGCCGCAGCAGATTGTGCTGGGTAGTGAAACTACTTCTGCGCTCAGCTCACGCGGGGTCTACAAGTTCCCGGTGGAGCGGAAGGCAATGGCGATGTACGATGATCATCAGGCTTCCTCCTACGACCTGGAGCATGCCAGCTGGTCGAACCTCCCCGAAGATGATTTCATCCAGCACGATGATCTTCCCTATACCATCGGCGAGTTTATCTGGACCGGCTTCGACTATTTGGGTGAGCCCACTCCTTATTACAGTAACTGGCCCAGCCACAGTTCCCTCTTCGGGGCGGTGGACCTGGCAGGTATTCCCAAAGACCGTTTTTACCTCTACCGCAGCCATTGGAACAAAGAGGCTGAAACGCTCCATATCCTGCCCCACTGGAACTGGGAAGGTCGTGAGGGCGAGGCGACGCCGGTCTTCGTCTATACCAATTACCCTTCGGCTGAGTTGTTTATCAACGGCAAAAGCCAGGGGGTGCGGAAGAAAGATCTCTCCATCCCGCTCGAGGGTAGCTACAGCGCAGCAGCACAGAAAGGGCTGGAACGCCAGAAGCGTTACCGGTTGATGTGGATGGATGCGAAGTATGAGCCGGGAACAGTGAAAGTGGTGGCCTACGATAAGGATGGCAACAAAGCCGCAGAAAAAGAGGTTCGTACCGCCGGAAAACCGTACCGCCTGGTGCTGGAGGCGGACAGGAATGTGATCAACGCCGACGGGAAAGACCTTTCGTTCATCACCGTATCGGTGGTCGACAAGAACGGCAACCCCTGTCCCAACGTGAACGAGCTGGTGACGTTCAAGGTAAAGGGAACGGGCACCTATCGTGCCGGAGCCAACGGTGATCCTGCCAGTCTCGATCTGTTTCACCTGCCACAGATGCACCTTTTTAACGGTAAGCTGGTGGCCATTGTGGAGTCAACAGAAAAACCGGGTACAATTACCCTGGAAGCAAACGCCAAAGGATTGAGGAAAGCTGTTGTCGCTATACAGACAAAGTAGTTCAGAATCACACAAAAATAGTACGAACGCTCCATCGAAAGGTGGGGCGTTTTGTCTATCTTTGTACTTCAAAAAAACAAATTAATGGCAAGAAAAAGGAAACAACTTCCCCTGCTCGAGTCGGTGCTCATCACCGATGTGGCGGCAGAGGGAAAGGCAATTGCAAAGGTGGACGGAATGGCGCTGTTTGTACCGTATGCCGTACCGGGCGACGTGGTTGACATACAGCTAACGCGCAAGAAACACAGTTATGCCGAGGGCAGGGTGGTGCGCTTTGAAAAATATTCCGAAAACAGGACAATACCCTTTTGCAACCACTTCGGCGTCTGCGGCGGCTGTAAGTGGCAACAGCTTCCTTACAAGGAACAACTGAAATACAAGCAACAGCAGGTGCTGGACAGCCTGACCCGTATTGGCAAGGTGGAGCTGCCGGAGATTACCCCCATCCTGGGGGCGCCACAGACCACCTTCTACCGGAACAAGCTGGAGTTTACCTTTTCCAACAAGCGGTGGCTCACCGAAGAGGAGATCAGCTCCGACAAGCAGTTTGCGGAAATGAATGCTCTGGGGTTCCATATCCCTGGCATGTTCGACAAGGTGCTCGATATCGACAAGTGCTGGCTGATGGACGACCTTGCCAACCAAATAAGGAACAGCATTCGTAGCTTCTGCCTGGAGCAGGGCTACAGCTTCTTCGATCTTCGCAACCAACAGGGGCTTATGCGTACCCTCATGATCCGCAACAGCTCCATCGGTGAGTGGATGGTGATTGTGGTCTTTTATGATGATGACCGGGAGAGAAGGGAGAATTTGATGCATTTTATTGCCGGGAAATTTCCGCAGATCACTTCATTGCTTTATATTGTCAACCAAAAAGCGAACGATACGATAACCGATCAGGAGGTGATCACCTGGAGCGGCCGTGATTATATCTATGAGGAAATGGAGGGCCTGAAGTTCAAGATCGGTCCCAAATCGTTTTTCCAGACAAATAGCGAACAGGCTTATAACTTGTATAAAGTAGCCCGTGACTTTGCTCGATTGTCGGGACGGGAGACGGTGTATGATCTATATACCGGTACCGGAAGTATAGCCAACTTCGTGGCGGGGAATGCCAAAAAAGTTGTCGGAATAGAATATGTGCCGGAAGCTATTCTGGATGCACAGGAGAATTCCCGCCTGAATGGAATTGACAATACGCTTTTTTTTGCGGGGGATATGAAAGATATACTTACTGCCGATTTTATTATCCAACACGGGCATCCCGATGTGATTATCACCGATCCGCCCCGTGCCGGCATGCATAATGATGTGATTGGTGTAATTCTTCTTGCTGCACCGGAACGGATTGTGTATGTGAGTTGTAATCCGGCCACACAGGCACGGGACCTCAGCTTGCTTTACAGTAAGTACAGGGTCACACAGATACAACCGGTAGATATGTTCCCCCACACGCATCACGTGGAGAATGTGGTACTGCTGGAGAAAAGATGACCGGATGTGCCTATTACTGAACGCGGCGCTTACTTATGGGGTGACCGTCTCCACATTATAGCCCTGCTTACGTAATCCTTCAATCAGCCCTTCCTCACCCGGAAGATGCAGGCAGCCGACCGCAATAAAAGAGTATTTTTCTTTCATGAT
>ENA-UOOK01007022-UOOK01007022.1-fermentation-metagenome-genome-assembly--contig:-NODE-7022-length-10465-cov-2.995293_pt1 | contig 10465 bp, 6 predicted proteins | sample MGYA00245777_ERZ724023 | MGnify/ENA primary metagenome ERZ724023 (study PRJEB28704, sample SAMN03018312) | fermentation metagenome | biome: anthropogenic terrestrial biome; feature: soil; material... | reverse complement strand
ACTATCACCGCTCGAACCGGATCAACATTCGCATCGTGCGGATTTTCAATACTTACGGGCCGTGCATGCACCCCTTCGATGGGCGGGTCGTGTCGAATTTTATTCGGCAAGCTCTGACCGGCGAACCGATCACCATTTTCGGTGACGGAACGCAAACGCGGTCGTTTTGTTACCGTGACGATTTGGTCGAAGGGCTGGTTGCCATGATGCGGAACGAATCCGGTTTCGTCGGCCCGGTCAACATGGGCAATCCGCACGAAACGACGATGCTTGAACTGGCCGAACTGGTGCTCGAACTGACAGGCAGTAAGTCGGAAATCGTCAAAAAGCCACTGCCGGAAGACGATCCGACCCGTCGCATGCCCGATATTACGCTGGCCAAAACGCAACTCGGTTGGGAACCGAAAACTTCTCTGCGTGTGGGGCTGCAAAAGACCATCGACTGGTTTCGCAGCATCGACATTTCCGAATATAAACCGCCAACACCGATGTATTGAATTCGTTTCAGGCCTTTGGTTATTTCGGAGGCAATATTGTGGTGGCGGAAAAAAGTGAACCATGATTCAACGTCTGTCTGTTGCGCCGAAATGCAAGTCCCTCACAAAATAGGGTGTTTTACTCATTTCGTCGAGACAGGCGATTTATCGGACGCGTTCATTTTTTATTTCCAGCACAATAATTTACTTGGAAAGCATTTCGATTTTGATTTCCTTGGTTTTCGGGTCGATGGTCGCCGTCAAACCGGAAGTGTCAGGAGCACGATACTTCTGCGGATAATAGGGAGTGGCGTTTTCCGGATTATCCCGCATCTCTTTTTCCATTCGTTCCTGTTCCGGTGTTGTCGTCGTTCCCGGCATCGGCGGCGGAATCTTGGGCATGATGGAAACCCGATGCTCACCTGGAAGGACACCGTCATTCGCTTGGAATGTCGAAAAGGCGGTAACGACTCCATCTTTATCCGTTACTCCCAAAGCGCCACGATCGCCGTTCACAGGAGAAAAAAACACTCTTGCGTTGGGAAAAGGCTTACCGTCAAGCGTGACAACGGCCTTGATTTTGTATGTTTTGGGGTATCGGCTCCCGCAACCTGGCAAGAGAATTAAAAATCCCAAAACGCATAACAGGAAATACTGACGCTTGGTAAATGACATCATGGGGTCTTTCTTGTTGGTTTATGTTACTATGGGGGCGCTAAAGGGTTGGAGGGTATCGAAATGTTTGAATTTTTCTAATGCCTCCAACTCTGCTGACATCATCGGCACTAAATTACAAAGTCCCCGGCACTTCACCGACATCAATGGTGCCGGCCGCACGATATGTCGTCATACTGGCCGTATCCGAGATAAAGGACACGCTCCCATCGCAATATGCGAAATTCCCCCCGCCGGTGTGCTTGCTGGCAAACCCGAAAGCGATTGTCCAGTCGCCTGTAAATTCCGCTTGTCGATCTCTGTAAGTTTTATAGTAGTTAAGCGGTACGGCACAGTAGCGAAAGATTCCGTTGTCATTCGTCCAACCGGCCCAGCCGTTCCATTCGGGAAGCGTTTCTCCGGCCAAGATGGTGTTCGAGGTCCCATCGGTGATATTGGCAATCGACGTCGTCGTCACTTGGAGCGGAAGCCCCCAGCCGGGAAGCATTCCCCATTTGTTTCTCGGAAAAACTCCGTTTCCGTTTTCAAATTCGCCCCGATCCTTAAATTGGCTGAAACGACCGGAGTCGTAGGTATTCATGTGAGGTTCCTGCGTCTTGATGGAACCTTGGCACCCGGCGTAGTTCGTGTAACCGCAGTTGTTCCCCCACCACCAGTGTTCGCCACCCTTGAAGTCTCCGCTGGAAAGCAATCCGCCGTTATATCCGTCCGAAGGGCATAAAAATGCGCTTACCGCCACCTGTCCGACGGCCACATCCTCGGCAGTAAAGTAAAGGTAAGGAAGTTGTTCGGCCAATGCCGGTTGTTCAATAAACGGCAAAACTCCGATCAACCAAGTGCGATGACGTCCCGATCCCGTACTGACCCGGTCGTATTCCGCATTCGTCGGAAATGCTTTGTGAACGTCATGATAGGTATGGCATGCCAGACCCAATTGCTTGAGTTTGTTGCTGCATTCCATGCGACGAGCAGCTTCTCTCGCCGCTTGAACGGCCGGCAACAAAAGGGCAATCAAAATCCCGATGATCGCGATGACCACAAGGAGCTCGACAAGTGTAAAACCGGATTTCGATAATTTCATAATAATTCTCCTTCGTGCGCTAAATGATAAAAGATGGATAATATTTCGGATGCGAAAAAAAGTGAGGCCTTGATTCCAACGCCGCCGATTGCACCGAAATATGAAAAGTCCCACAAAATGCGGTGTTTTATTCATTTCGGCGAGATCGGCAATTCATCGGATGAACTCATTCTTTATGTCCAGCACAATAAAATATCTTCAGAAATATCTCTGAGAGAACACAAGAGTTCAACGAAGTACCGTCTTTATCGTATGACTTCGATCATTCCCTGTTCGTTCCAGTTGATCGGCACAAGGCCGGGACGTTCGCGGAACAAGGCCCGGTTGTCGTTGCCGAAAAAGGTCGACCACCAACTTCCGTCGTTGTCCTGGAAAACCATATTGTGTCCGCCGGAAGGAATCGCCAGATGATAATCCGTGTAAGGGCCTTCCAGCGTGTCGGAATAAGCGACCATGCAATCGTAGGTGTTCGATATTTCCGGGTTGTTGAATTCCGAAGCAATCAGGACGTAACGGCCGTCTTTTTTCATGAGAAAAACTCCTTCGAAACCGACGTGGCGTCCGTTATCGAGTTTCAAAAGTCGCGGTTCTTCCACCAAAGCCGTCATCTCATTGTTCATTTTCGCAATTTTTCCATTTTGAAACAGAAAATAAACCGTGTCGTCATCATCCTGAAACAAAGACGCGTCGATTTCCTCCGTCAACGGCCCGTCAGGTTTCACGTCGACATAGGGTCCTTCCGCTTTGCCGGAAGTGCTTTTCAGTAGGCCGGTGCCGCCATAATTCATGCAATAGGCAATCCAAAACGTTCCTTTGAGGTAATGTATTTCCGGTGCCCAAAGCGCTTTGTGCAACCTCCCGTTGTCGAGCGTATGCCCTTTTTGCCACGTTTGATCTTTTTCAAAGCTCCAGACCAACCCGAGCGGTTCCCAGTGTTTCAGGTCTTTCGATTTCCAGATTCGCACGCCTTCGTTCGTAAACCACCATTCGGGATGTCCGGTCGTTCCTGTGAGATACCAGGTTCCGTCCGGCCCCTGACAAATCGACGTATCACGCACCGGATAATCGAACAGCATGACCGCAGGCGTCGGTTTCGTCGACCTGCTTCGGGATTTTAAAATTCGCTTCATATCCGCTTCGGAGAGACTCGACTCCACGGCGATTCCGACGTCGATATATTGACCGCCGTAAGTTTGGGCCGCTTTAACGGCCATGACGTTTTTCCCCTTCCGTAAGGCCGCGATTGCTTCCGGTCGAATTTCCAAAGTCACATAAGAAGCCGTGTAACCTTTTCGCGTGGCGGCTAAAACGCCGTTGATCCAGATTTCCGGGTCTTCGTCATAGTAGGTGTAAATAAACAGCTTGTCGGTCGGAATTTCCGCCAACTCGAATTCCCTGCGAAGCCAGATGTCCTTGGTCGACCAGGTTGTTCCCACATACGGTCCGTTCGGCAGGGGGGCTTTTCCGCCAAAGCCACCTTTTCCGGTTTGCCACGCGGAGTCGTCGAAATCGGGGGCCGTCCAATTTCCGGCGGGCGGATCAAGGACATATTTCCAGTTTGAAGCCGCCGTTCGCGAGGTCGGAACGATTTCCGTAATCAACACATCGGCCGGATACACCGAAGTGTAGGACCCGGTCGTTTCCGCGTGCCTGGCGTATTTTTCCCAAACAGTTCGATCGGTCAACATCTTGATATAAACGCCGCCAACGACGGAACGGGCTTGAAATCCCCGCTGTTTCGCGTCGGTGGTGAAAAACCAATCGGAAAGCGGAACGCGACTCGGAGTTTCATTAACGTAATTGTAAATCGGGTTGAAAAGTTCCTCGAAATCCTTCGGGTCTTTCGCCGGTGTGATGCTCCAAAGCGCCCAATCGATGAGCGAATTATCCGTGCGGCTATCGACCGGGAGACCGTATTCGTTCTGGACCTTTTTATACCAGGCGATTTCTTCGGCGGCGAGCGATTCGGGGAACAGGTTCGTCCCGATGATCGTGTCCCAAATCAAATTGTGCTTCATGGACCAAGTGCCCGGCTTGTCGAACGCCAGCCGCGTGCGACCATCGTCTTTGGATTGATCCAGCCATTTTTTCGCGTAATCCTCGGCAATGGATCGATATTTTTTTGCGTCTTCCGTTTTGCCGAGTCGTTCGCAAAGTTTCGCGTAACCGCCGATGGCAATGATCGCCTTGAGCGAAAGATTGGTGACGTGCGGCAAATGCCCGAACATATCGGCGGAACAAAGTTGGTTCTCCGGATCGAAGCCGTCACGCACGAGATAATCGGCCCAAAGCGTGAGCAGATCCCAATACTGTTCGGCAAGATCGGCATTGCCTTCGATTTCGGCCAGCGCCGCGATGATGATCAGCATGTTTCCCGACTCTTCGACCGGCATCCGGGAACCGTGACCTTCGTTCGCTCCCATGCCGTAAACCTGTCCCGTCGCGTGGGGGTACGTCCCGAGATCGTGGGGCGCATACTCGAAGGGCCACATTTCCGATTCCGAATAATTGAGCACCGGCACAAGCCCGCCTTTGAGCAACTGGGGGCTGAAGAAAAGCAGGAACGGCGAATGCGGATACAAAAGGTCGACCGTTCCGATACATCCGTTACTGAAATTTTCCTTCGAGAGCATGTAAGGTTGTCCGTCGGCAGCGGCAATAATCTTATTGGCCGCCCAAACCTGCCGATAAACCAGGGTGCAAAGTTCCGCGTATTTTTTCCCGGCGACCTGCGTCAAATCCGCCGTCAATTGGCGGTCGAACAAATCGCAGCGTTTCATGATTTCGTCGTATTGTGCCGCACCTTGTTTCAAAATATCCTCGGCCTTGGCGCCGTCGCGTCTCCAGTACGGCGAAAGGTCCTGGCCGAAATAGCGAATCGACTTGATGTCGTCGTATGCAAGCATCAAATACTCCGAGACGATTTCCTTGCCGACGTTTTCAAACCGGGTGTTTGCGGTCAAAAGAGGTGCCGTGGCCGCTTTTTCCTGATCACCGTTGCGTTTACGTAATGTAAGGCTCGTCTTCGAATTCTTTCGGCTTGCAAGATAGCAATATCCCCAATCGATGCGGTGGTCGTCGCCTTTTTTCTCGAGTATCGGCTGCTCTTTATGTCCCGCCGACAACACGTTCAATCCGGCGACGTCGTTTTTGACTTGCGTAACGACATCCTGATCGGGCGTGTTGACCGTAATGAGGGGATCCACCGAGAATTGCAGCGTTACGTCGTGGCTTTTTCCGTCGACGGAAACAAGCTCATAGGTCAAATAACTCAACGGGCGGCTCAAAAGATCAATGTCGTCCGGCAGCAAAGGCGAAGTGAAACGCATGATGAGTTTGACTTGTTCATTTTGAAACGTATAAACCGTTTGTGTCGGAGTGACGTCGACGGAGGTTTGCGGCATCGCGGCCATATCACCGGGATCGTTCCCCATAAAACGGAACGATTTTTGACCGTCGATCTTGATCACGCCGCGCAGCGGATGCGGTTTTCCGGTCCAATGCGTCGTCGGGACGTCGGTCAATTGATCGCTGAAAGACCAAATACTGAAATACGGATCATGGCTGATCAGCGGATAAGCCGGTGCCCTGAGTTTTCCGGATTCTTCGGCCAGGACGCCCGTCATGCCGATTCCCAGACACAAACACATCAAAACGCATCGCAATAACGTACTTCGCATTAAAGTCACCATGATAAAATTCCAGTAGTAAAAATTTACGTAATCTAGCCTGAACGATCTGTTGTTGGTTTTTCGCTTGCGTCACACGGTCATCAGAAAGAACTTTCGATTGATTCAGCGGACGACACTGTAACAGGCCATTTTTCATATTTTTTCATTTTCAGGTATCCCGGCTGATTTTGCGCCATTTCGAGGGATACGTCTCCGTCAATGGAATGGGACGGCGAAAAAATGTAACCGCCGTCTTGACCGAGTTCTAGCAAACGCCGCGATTCCTCACGCACATCCTCGACCGTTCCGTAAGGCAGGGTTTTCTGCGTCGAAAGACCGCCGTGAAAGGTCAGCGATTTACGGTATTTCGGCAAAAGCGTCCAAATGTCCATGACTTCCGGCTGAAACGGATTGAAGCATTGCAGCCCGATGGAAATGAGGTCGTCGAAAAGAGAATGTACTTGCCCGCAGCTGTGGATGAATTGATATTTTCCGTATTCTTCGCGAACGACCGCGTACATGCGTTGCAGCTGCGGAAAAATGAATCGTTTCCAAAGTCGTGGCCCCATGATCAGGCCGATTTGCTGTCCCCAATCATCGCCAAAATAAACCGCGTCGATGTCGTAGGTACATGCTTTTCGAACCTGGGCGATGTTGTAATCGGCGATTTTCGTCAGGAGTTCATGGACGAAATCCGGAGAGTCGATGAAATCCATGAGTAGATTTTCAATGCCGCGCAGCGTCCAGGCGCGTTCGTACAATGAAAACCCGATCCGAAACAATCGAAATCTGTCGGGATACGTTTCAATTTTTTCTTCGATGTCCTTGAAAAACCGTTCGTCTTCCGGGTCGGGGAATTCGTACCCGGCCAGTGTCGGTTCCTTGAGGATGATTTCTTCGAGAACTCCGATGTCCTTATCAACTTTTCGATTCCATTTGACCCCGAAGAAATCCTGATAAATATCGTCCCCGAGATCGTTGAAAAAACCAATGTCGTTTCCCAATCCGAGAATGTGATTTTCCAGCGGTCCTTCGATATCCTGCACACCATAATGGTTCCGCAGTTTTTCCGCCGCTTCGTAAGTATATGAAAACGACCATGGAACATACGGCGGCCTTTTCCCGTCAAGGACATCGCAAATAATCTGACGTTTGCTGATAAATTGGCTCATTTTTCAATTGGATGAACTAATGGGATTCTCAAATCACAAGAAATAAGGTAAAAGTGGCAAACAATAGTTTTGTGATTTCCCCTTATTTGTCTTATTTACATCATAACCGACACAGTTGCGTTTTCCATTGTGATTTTGTGCCAAAATACTGTGATTTTGTGGCACGCTTTCCGACAAACTTCCCATTTTCGAATCAAAAGAATAAAATATCGTGTTGTGAGAAAAACAGAGAAATGCAAAAAACTCACAAAATAGGATGTTTTGCTCCTTTCGACGAGACCGACGAATCACCGGACACGTTCCATTTTTATTTCCAGCACAATAACTCTACTGTCCAGGTTATTTTTTCGGTCAATGGCAGCCGGGAACGAAGCGTCAGCGGAGTGACCGGGAAGTAAGGTTGAAAATTGAAAACGCACTGATTTCCGGTTGACTTGAAACGACAAAGATGAGGGCTTGTGATTGATACGTCCCACTCCGGTCGTCAGCGACGAACTGCGTTCCCGGCTGTTATTGAGCAAAATTCGCCACGAACTGGAAACGCAACGGACACAGTACAAATAAGTGAAATGAAACGAAAAAAACGAGTGCTTGTCGTTGTTGAATCGTCACTGGCATATGGCCGCAAAGTCGCCAGTGGAATATCACAGTACGTCCAGGAACGCGGCCATTGGACGGTTCATATCGAAGATCGCGGCATTTTCGAAATTCCACCGCTGATGCTCGACGGCTGGGACGGGGACGGCATCATCACGCGCACGGCCAATCTGTCATTAAGTCGCATTCTGAACCGGTGCAATTGCCCAATCGTCGAATTATTGGGAGACGGAAAAAATAGCCCGATCGAAGTCTTGCCTGATGAAGAAAAAATGAGCGAACTTTGCATCGAACATTTTTTAGAGCGTGGTTTCAAAAATCTGGCCTTTTATTCGTTCGGACAAAGTTGGTGGTCGGATCTGCGACGCGAACTGTTTTTGCGAGCTTCGGAGGAAAAGCAGTTTACGCCGTTTTGTCTTTCGGAAACTTCGGAAGAAAAATCCGTACCGCTTCCCGTTTGGAAAAAGAAGTACGAAGACGCCATGATCCGCTGGCTCAAAAAGCTCCCCAAACAAATCGGGATTCTTGCCGCTTCCGATTCCCAGGCGATGCGGGTTTTGCAAGCCTGTCAAAAAATCGGATTGAAAGTTCCGGAAGAAGTCGCCATTCTCGGAATCGATAACGATACGCATTTGTGTAATCTTCTGACTCCGCCGCTTTCGAGTCTCGATCAAAACGCCGTGCTTGTCGGTTACGAAGCTGCCAGGCTACTCGATTTGAAAATGAGCGGGAAAAAGAAATTGCCTGAATTGCCGATCCTGATTCCGCCGTTGAGCGTTGTGACCCGACGTTCGACGGAAGTGACGGCGATTGACGACCCCGATGTCGCTGCGGCTCTACATTTTATCCGGGAATACGCGACGCAGGGAATTCAAGTAGCCGATATTTTACACGAAATCAACATTTCCAAAAGCACATTGGTTCGACAATTCCGGCATATCCTCGGCCGCTCTCCCAAAGAGGAAATTACGCGTGTCAGGCTCAACCATGCGAAATATCTGCTGGAACACACAAATATGCCGATTCATCTGGTCGCGCATCGCTCCGGATTGCGTTCCTCCGAATATTTCGTTTCGATGTTTCACAAACAAACGGGAATGTCCCCGATGCAATATCGGAAAAAACATCAAAAACTTTTATCAAAGGAAGACCCTAAAACGATCATGCCACACAACTCGAAACTCTTCCACGCCATCATTGATGGCGATGCCAAAATCTCCGTTGAAGAAGTTCATGTCTCCCTTGGCCAAGGAAAAAAACCTCAATTGCTGCTTGAGCATTATCTGATTCCCGCCATGACGGAAGTCGGGAATAAGTTCGAGAACGGCGAATTTTTCGTTCCTGAGCTGCTTGTCGCCGCCAGAGCGATGCAGGAGTGCATGAAAATCCTTGACCCGATTCTGAAGTCTTCCGGTGTCGAGAAAATCGGTCGTGTCGTCATCGGAACCGTTGAAGGGGATTTGCACGACATCGGTAAAAATCTGGTCGCTTCCATGCTCGAAGGAAGCGGTTTTGAAATCGTTGATCTTGGGGTCAACGTCAGTGCGGAAACTTTTGTCAATGCGGCACGCGAAAAACCGGGAACGATCATCGGGCTTTCGGCATTGTTGACGACCACGATGCCGCAAATGAAAGTGGTCATCGAATCCCTCGAAAAAGCACAAATTCGCGGTCAGGTCAAAGTCATCATCGGCGATGTCCTTTTCATTCCCAGTACCGAGCAGCTTATCCAGTTCACCGGCATCAAAGCCGAGGAGAGATAGGTCAAAGGACTGATCCTGTAGGTCAGATAATTCGACCGACAGCATTTCCTCATCCCAGCCTGCATTGAGCGCCAGCTGATTGTCCGCAAGGATATACGCACGCTTTTGTGCTTCCGTCAGGTTCTCGGCAAAAACGCAGGGCACGTTTTCATATCCTTCCTCGCGGGCAGCCGTAATGCGACCGTGGCCGACGAGGATGTTATAATCTGCGTCAATGACCGCAGGACTCACAAAGCCGAACTCCCTGAGAGAAGTGCGGAGCTGTGCGATCTGTTCTTTACTATGCGTGCGGGCATTCCGGGCATAGGGCACCAGCTTATCAATAGGTACCTGTTCCAATTTTTGTGTGTTCATTTACATATTCCTCCTGCTTCGAAGCAGCTGCTCCATGACGCTGTCCTGCGGGCTACCTTCAAAAGGCTCGGTGCAGTTTTGCTTCACAATGTCGTAAATCTCATACCAGAGCAGGTTGGCCTGCTTCTGAAAATTCATCAAAAGCTGTGTGAAAGGACTCGCGATTGCAGCGCCGGTGGTCGGGTGCTTTCCGAGCATGCCGTATTTGCTGACCGCTTCGGAGCACTGAATGTACCGGGCAAAGGCCTCAGAATAGCTTTCGAGCAGGCGTTTGTTTACCAGCCTCTCGCAGCCGCGTTCCTTGAGCCACAGCCATGTTTCCTTATAGATTTCATCTGCGCCGAGGGGCTTACCGTCCTTCTGCAGGGCAGAGAGGTAGTCGTCCGGACTTGGCATATCCATGCCTTCCAGTTCTACGCCGTCACCGATGTCGTCAACATCGAAGTCGGTCATGTCGTCGGTGAAGTCCGGCAGCTCCATGCGTTTTGCAGGTGCGCCTTTCATAATTTTGTCGGCGAGGGCGTCCGGCTTGGAGCCAGCTTTGACACGCCGCCCGCCGCGATAGGTTCCGTCTTTCGCCATGTCGATCACTTCCATTTCTGTGGTGCAGGGTTTAATACCCTGTTTGAATTGCAATTTTTGCGTAAAAGCCCCCGCGCCGTTTTCCGGGGAAAAG